>Ga0272442_10009376_pt1 | contig 12251 bp, 12 predicted proteins | sample SSMForm2O_FD_200262 | JGI IMG/M metagenome (GOLD analysis project Ga0272442, IMG submission 200262) | Marine sediment archaeal communities from Little Sippewissett salt marsh, Falmouth, MA, United States - SSM-Form-2O | ecosystem: Environmental > Aquatic > Marine > Wetlands > Sediment ... | reverse complement strand
AGGTGGACCCTAGCTTCGATTTGTCGGTCGGGGACAAGCTAGAGCTCATACCCACCCACTGCTGCACCAACACCAACCTCTACGACTATCTGCACTGCGTCAGGGACGGCCAGCTGGAGACCGTCTGGAGGATACAGGGCAGGGGAAGAAGCCAGTAGGCTTCACGTTCACCAACACTCTATTCCATCTCGGTCGGCGATGGGAAGGATCGAGGACAAAGGCAAGCAGAAAAATAGGTTAATAATAGGTACTCATCCACCGTTTTTATTATAAAACCTCGCTGGTACCCGTCAAGCACCTGTGTGGAGATGAAGAGGTGTCCTACAAGTTCCAGATGTACCTGGACAAGACGGGTGACTGGAGGTGGCGGTTCATTGCACCGAACAACAAGAAGATGGCTGACTCGGGTGAAGGATATAAAAGCGAGTCGAGCTGCATGAACGCTATCGAGGTCGTCCGAAGAGAGTCCGACACGTCCAAGATCACGAAACTGGTCCCAAAGTAGCCGTTTTCATGCTACCTAGGTTAAAAGAGATGAGGGTCTTTCCTAGAGGTTGGCGCGTTTAATGCTTCAATTTCTGGGGAAGAGGGGCTTGTATTCGGCGGCTTTCCTGATGAGAGCCTCCTGCTCCTCCTCTTCCATGGGACTATAGTCTTCAGCCAGATCGATCATGGTTCTCGCGATCTCCATGTCCGATGAGGTCGCAGCGGTGGTCACGCCCTGGGAGAGGGTGAACCGAAGCGCCTCCTCTATCCCTGATCGGGTCGTGAAAGGCTCGTACCACGTGTCACGGGTCTTCTTCTCGGTGGGGTAAGGACCCTTGGCCACCGACTTCATGGCTATGACCCCGATGTCCAGCTGCTTGGTCTTCTCCAGCACGGGCGCGTAGTCGTTCCTCGGCTCCGGGTGTGCACGCAGCACGTAGTTCACGGGGAGGAGGATCGTCTCTAGCTCGATGTGCTTGAGGGCCCTCATGATGTTCTCCGGGTTGTGGCTAGTGATCCCGATGTGGTTTATCAGCCCCTCCTCCCTGGCCTCCTTGAAGGCTTGGAGAGCCCCATTCTCTCCGATCACCGTGTTCAGATCTCCGGGGTCGTCCAGCCCGTGGAACTGGTAAAGATCAATGTAATCTGTCTGAAGACGATCCAAGCTGCTCATGAGTTCACTGTGTGCTTCCCGCTTCGTCCTCTTCCCCGTCTTACAGGCGAGGAACACGTCGTCGCGGTACTCCTTGACCCATTTACCTAGCCTATCCTCGGCGTCGCCGTATGTAGGAGCCACGTCGATGTGGTTTACCCCTCTATCTAGGGCGTTTTTAACGAACTCGTCCCCCTTCTTCTCCTCTATGGGGTAGATGAACACGGCTCCACCCAGGGTGACCAGGGTGCTTTCGTGCCCTGTCATGCCTAAAGGTCTTCTCTTCATCATTGATATCTTCACGTGCACCGTTTTAAGCGTCGCGGGAGCGGCCCCTTAAAGTGGACGACAGAAGATTTCTTGGCTACGTTACCTGATGGTCGTATTCGTCGTTCAACGTCTTATACGGGGTGATCCTCAAGCTTCCGTCGAGCACGCTGTATCCCCTGATGCCGTCGTACTCTATGCCGTTCTCCTCTAGAAGCCCGAGCGTCTTCTCCTCGAAGCCCTCTGGGACGTACAGGAAGAGCTTCTTGTACCTGCGTCCACGGGGGGCGCAGTCAGACAGCATCCTCCACCGTGCAACGCTATCCTCAGATATCGATTCAGTGCTCTCCACCGACCCAAACTCGCGTACGCTTCCGTCACCGTTGAGGACGACGATGCTCGGGTACTCGACCCCTCCCTCCCACTTGACGCCGAACCTCCTGGTCTCGTCGTTCACGATCGTCCTCGCGTCCATGGGCCAGTTCTCCTGATCTACGAAGGGGAAACGCGTAGCGGCGATTATCCGCGCCACCCTGTTTCTAAGAACCACCGGGTCAACCATTCTAACCAGACCAATACACGGATTCAGATAATGTTATCGAGATAAAAAGGTGGACGTTTATAGGGGTGTCGGTATCCACCACTCCCTTCCTCGCCTCGTCTCTACGTACTCCGGCCACCTGATATCCAGCGGCGGCTGCAGATCGCTTGGAAGCAGCGGCGGAACCCATCTGCTTCCCCCTACGCCTCCGCCCGTCCTCTCGTTGAACTCAACCTTGGCCTTCGCGAGCAACTCAGGCTTCGTGAGCAGGTCGATGAGGCACCCCGCGATCACCTTGGCCCCCGTGAATATGGCGGGGTCGATGGTGCTGCGTTCACCGGTCATGGCCAGCGCCGCCCAGTGGGGATAGTTGATTTCTTCATAGGGTCTGAGCACCGCCTTGGCTGTTCTCACGCGGGCCGACGGCGCGTGCCAATTGTACTCCACGTAGTCGTCCGACGAGTAGTGGGTCTGCCACCCGGGGAGCAGCCTCCTGATGGCGCTCTCGCCCTCCTCCAGCGTCAGAAGCCTCTGGCATCCCTCGGTGAAAGGGTCCTCCATGGGTTCGTGTCCTAGGTTCCTCTGTATCTCCCGTCCGAAGCTCTTGGCCTCCTCGCCGTACACCGTGGGCCCCACCTGCCTGAAGTTCTCGTACGCCATCTCCGCGAGGGCCGTGTTGTGCAGGCCCACCCGGGTCTTGGTTATGATCCTCTCGGTGACCCTGCACCCGCAGGCGTCGGCGACCGCCCTGGCGTTCCTCGAAAGGAACTCGTGTGTCTTCTTCTGCATCTCCAGGGTGGGGGCCCGGAACGCGTACAGTATCTGGCTGATCATGGGAGGGGCGGTGTTGCTCTGGCCTGCGACGGTGACGTACTCGGTGATGGTCCACCCGGCTGTCCTGGGGTGGATGGCTTCCTTGCTGTACTTGGTGACGGTGTACATCATGCACACGGCGTCAAGCGCCCCAGGGTTGGCCCTGTACCAGCCGACGGTGGGCGCGGGTGACCCCCATCTCTCCGGCTCATGCGCCTCGAAGGTGTAGGCTATGTTCCAGTAGGCGCCGCAGTGGGTCTCGGAGACGATCCTGTTGTCCACGCCTGGGTGGTAGCATATGCTGGCGTCCAGGTCGTCGTAGTAGCCCCTGGCGGCGTGGTAGGGCTTGGAGACGCATATCTTCTCGGCGGGCTCCCCCATGAACCTCAGAGTCCCCTCGAGCCCGTGCTCCTCCATAACGTGCCTCGTCGCCAGTACGCCCATGAGGGCCGTTATCCCCAGGGCGGAGTGGGGGTCGGTGTGACCCGCGGCGTATGGGTGAAGGGACTCGTCCCTGAGCTTCTCGTAGGGTGTGGCCGCCTGGTTGTTCCCCGGCGTCGCGTCGTACTCCGCGAACGACGCGAGAACCGGCTTCCCCTCGCCCCAGACGGCGCAGAACGCGGTGGGCATACCCCCGGAACCCTCCTCGACGCTGAACCCCTCCTTCCTAAGGATCTCCACGTAGGCTGCGGAGGACTCGTACTCTCGTAGCGCCGGCTCCGCAAAGTGCCATATCTTTTGATGTGTGTCCGATATCCATCTCTCGTTCTCATCCACCCATCCCCATGCGCGTGCCTTCATCTCATTTGAGTCCATGATAAACCCTCTCTAACTCATTTCACCAGATGTCTATGTGAGACTTTCTCCGTCAAGCCATGCTGTAGGCAGGATAAACCTGGAACCGTTGAAGCTATGGTAACCGATGCTAATTGCACCTGAGTAGATCGCAGTCAGTTCCTCGTTACGAGTCGTCACGAGCAGGTTTCATAACAGGTGTTTTAAATCAAGGGGCGATGGTTATGAAGACACACATGATACTATCGTTGATTGGTCAGGAAGGTGGAGGCTTCGACTTCATCTGGTATCTTCTACCCCTACTGTGCTGCTTTATGACAATGGGGCAGAGAGGCGAGAGCCGCCAGGAATCCGGGACAGAGAGCGAGTCTTTCTACACAACTCAAGACATCCAGGAGTCCTTCGGGAGAATAGAGGAAGAGGTCGCCAAGTGGAGGCAAGAGGCCCTGGAAAGGAAGGAGGCGTCGGGAGGCGTCGTCTCCAGCATAAGGAGGCTCATTGGGGGCGGACAGCCTGCTGAGAGGTTCGTGGAGGAGGAGAACAGTCCTCCACGCCTGCTGAGCTTGACCGACTCGTCTGGCCCCGTCTACTTCGAGCTCACAGAGGTGGAGGGCGGAGGAACCGTGGTCAAGGCTACATACGGCCGTTCGATAAGGAGAAGGGTGGCGACGCTCAAGGCGGAGCTTCCCCTGAAGATACCGGCCACCCCCGTAGGGCTTAACTGTCCTTCATGCGGGAAGCCGGTGCTGAGGGAGTTCAACCTGTGCCCCTACTGTGGCTCGGAGTTGATTAAGGAGTAAAGACGCATTGGAGCTATGGAGGCTGCTGGCCCACAACCACTGGGTGACCCTCAACCTGCATGGGATCGAGCTGAGGCTATGCGCCCGCTGCTCCGGCTACCTCCTCGGCTTCACCGCCCCGCTTCTAGTCTCGGGCCTCGTCGCCGACCTCTCGGGGTCGCTGGGCGTCAGGGTCCAGCTGCTAACCTGCTTCCTCCTGGCTCTACCCTACGCCGTTGACTGGGTGACCCAGTCTTGGGGGGTGAGGGAGAGCAACAACGGGATGAGGCTGGTCACGGGCATCTTGATGGGGTTGGGTGTATTCCTTTTTTCGAGGCTTGACATGGTATCGGGGAGAGCCGTCTTCGTCAACGCGGCCATGTTTATTTTCATCATAGGGCATCTAGGCAAGTTTATGAGAGCCAGTTAGTTTGTCTCATGCCTTTTTGTTTACGCGGAGTGGTCAGTGGTTAAGAGATGGGTTATGGTCTCAGTGTGAGAGTTTGAGGGTGCCCCGATTTTAGGAGAAATCCTTTGGTTGATGCCTGACTTGGAAACATCGGAGACCCTCTTGGTTACACGGCAGCATAAGCCGCCAAGCCATTCGTGGATAATATATATTATTTAAGATGAATGATCAACTAAAATCATCCAAACCCGATGTCTATTGCTCAGATCGCCTGAAAAGGTGGTGGACTGGGAGGGATTTGAACCCCCGACCTCTGCCATGCCAAGGCAGCATTCATACCAGCTGAACTACCAGCCCAGCACTCCTCGTAGAAGCGAGCGGGTTTCTTAAATCTTTTCCCAGCCAAACAAATGCCTAAACATTCGCAACAAAACGAAATATTACTAGCATAAAGGCGACATCATAGCATGGGATGAGAAGCTCCACACTCAAACATACCGGAAACCCCCGGAAAACTATTTAACACGCAGCCCGAGGAATGCAGATAAATGGAAGTCAGCGTCGTAATCCCGGCACTCAACGAGGAGGCCGACATAGGCAAATGTCTGGAATCCATACGACGCCAAGACCAGAAGGTAGAACTCATAGTAATAGACAACGGCAGCGTGGACCGCACACCCGAGATAGCCGGGGAGCACTGCGACAGGGTCTTCATCAAGCCCGGGTACAGCCTGGCCGAGATGAGGGACCTGGGCGCCAGGGAGGCAGCCGGCGAGATCATAGTTACCACGGACGCCGACTGCGTCGCCCCGGAAGGCTGGATCAGCACGCTCGTTAAACCCTTCGAGGACCCCAAGGTCGTCGCCGTGGGCGGCGGGATAAGACCCGTAAACAGGAACGCCCTGAGCAGGTTCTACTGCTGGATGAGCGCCCTCGTGCAGGGCTTCCTAGGCCTGTTCCAGGGGGCCAACATGGCTTACAGGAGGGACGCCTACCTCAAGTCGCCGGGTTACGCCGAAGCGAAGCGCGCCGAGGACTGGAACCTATCATGGCACCTCAGACGGTACGGGAAAACCAAGTTCATCCGCCGCGCCTACACCTACACTGATATACCCTTCAACCGGCAAGTGGAGTTCCCCGGAATCATCATCAGCGGGCTACTGGTCCTTCTGGGCGGCGTCACCGGATGGCTGAACCTCGTGGGGTTCGGCCTAGGCTACTTACTGAGCGAGGCGGCCACGTTCGTGTACAGGCACCGCAGCAACCTGAGGAGGAGCCACGTCGCCCTGATTCTGCTGGGCCTCGTCTACGTCTATAAGAGGTCCCTGCCGCTGGCCAACTACATGTTCATAGCCGGTGGCCTGGCTGGCGTCTTCGTCTACCACTTCATATCCGAGGACATACGGTTCGCCATCGAGGAGCTCAAGCTATACAAGCTGAGGAAGGAGCCGGACGACAGCCTCTCGGGCCAGATAAAGCAGCAACTGATAAGGCTGATGAAGCTATAGGAACAGAGCCATGATGCTTACAACCTCGTTCAAGGCGCAGGGTCACCCAAACATCACCTCGACCCACCGGACCACCCTGATGACCACTAGAGACAAGCAACTGTCCAAGAGGGGCGACTGCATTGTGGCTGCGAACGCCGAGAAGGGACTACTGGGCCTCCCCGACGACGTCAAGGAGGCGGCTAGAAGCGGGGAAACCGTGATCTCCTTGAGGCTTGAAGCGGACGGCGAGGGGTTCACGGTAACGGGCAGAGGCCATCCGGGTCTAACATACACTGATCCAGACGACATCGTGGCCCGGAAGAGCGGATATACCTGTGGACGCACCCTCATGGTGGGGGCTGACAAGGCTGCCTGTGACATACCGGATGGCTTCAGACGGATTTTAAGGGATGAAGTCGAAGTAACGGTAACCATCTCGTTTTTTCTGTGACACAAAATCTATTGTAAACCCTGTTCTTTGCCACCTTTTGAGTATGATCTAGAAATCTGTGTCACACAGAGGACACAAGATTTCTTAAAGGTTAAATACTTGGAGGCGTGGTTCATACCAGTTGATCGATTTGAGCGAAGATAAAGGACTCGTGAGAGCCCCGGGAAGGATCACACAGGAACAAAACAAGTTCCTCGAGGGGCTAGTTGAGCAGGGGCGGTTCAGCTCCGTCAGCGAGGCCGTTAGAGCCTCCATCGACTCCTTCAGCATGGAAGCGTCCCACCCCGGCGGAGCTTTCCACATAGGAGAGGCCCTCGTCGGGAAGGGGAACGAGGTGGCCCACGTGGACCTGCTCATAGGAGACAAGCACGGGCCCGTGGGCAAAGCCTTCATCAACGCATTGAGCAGCCTATCCATGGGCCACACCCCGCTTCTGGCCGTCATCAGGCCCAACCTTCCGCCTAAGCCTCACACGGTCATAATACCCAAGGTCACCGTCAAGAACATGGCCGACGCCGGTAAGATATTCGGGCCAGCCCAGTCCGCGGTCGCCAAGGCCGTCGCGGACTCGGTGGAGGAAGGCGTGATACCCATGAACGTGCTGGACGACTGGGTGGTGGTCGCCAGCGTGTTCATCCACCCTGCGGCCGAGGACGAGCGCCGCATCTACCAGTACAACTACAGCGCCACCAAGCTCTCCATCAGGCGAGCCCTCTCCAACTACCCGCCGTGGGAGAAGGTGCAGTACGACAAGGATCGGGCGAGGCACCCGTTGATGAGCTTCAGGCCGCCCAGGCTCTGGCGTCCACCATACCTGCAGATCGCCCTCGACCTACCCAGCGCTGAAGCCGTCAGGAGAGTCGTCGAGCAGGTGCCGAGGAACGACAGCATAATCCTAGAGGCGGGCACCCCGCTCCTCAAGAAATGTGGAGTAGGTATCATAAGGGAGATGAGGGAGTTCGTGTCCGACGCGTTCATAATAGCCGACCTGAAGACCATGGACGTGGGCAAGGTGGAGGTGGACATGGCCTTCGAGGAGACAGCCGACGCCGTCTGCTGCGCGGGCGCGGCGTCCACCGCCACCATCGACGAGTTCGTATACGAGGCCCGGAGGCTCGGCATCTACAGCTTCCTCGACATGATGGAGGTGGACGACCCCGTGGAGAAGCTCAAGAGCCTGAAGGAGCTGCCCGACGGTGTCATACTGCACAGGGCCATAGACGCCGAGAAGACCAGCGAGCCCCGGTGGGGGTACATCCCCGAGATAAGGAAAGCCTTCGAGGGAAAGAAGCTGCTCATATCGGTGGCCGGGGGCATCAGGCCGCACACGGCGGGGATCGCGCTGGAGGCTGGGGCGGACATACTCATCGTGGGCCGGTACATCACCCAGTCCAATGACGTCAGGAAGAGCGTCGAGAACTTCCTGCCCTACCTGCAGGGAGACATAGATCTCTTCAGGGTCCACGTCGAGTAACCCCTCTCTTCTTTCACGGGGGAAACTAGATAAACCCCCCTTCGACATCCAAAGGGATCGATAGTTGAAACATAGATCCGCCGCCCTGCTAGTATTGGTCATCCTTTTCTCGGTCTACCCCGTAGCCTACGCAGCCGCCCCAGTCAGGTACAGGTACACCTTGGCGTACAGCTTCGAGAACAGGGGCACGGAGAGCGTGGAGCTGTACCGTGAGGACGTCGCCGTCCCGTTGTTTATGGACACGGAGCGGCAGACGGTGGAGATAACGGAGTCCGATACGCCTCTCGGAGAGACGTTGACGGACGAGGACGGCAACAGATGGACGGTTGTGGACGTCCCGCTCACGCTGGGCACTGGGGAGCAGGCGTCATTCACGGTTACGTACAGCATCGAGTCCTCGCCCCAGCCTCGGCCCGAGATAAGTGTCCCTGATGCGGATGGGTTCGACGAGATCCCAAGTGAACTCGCGGACAACTATACGGACTCATCGGAGACCTTCATGAGCGAAGACCCGCATGTGTATCAGCTGGCCCACGACGTTGCCGGAAGGTCCCCCACCGTGCTGGACGCGGTTGTAAACATGATAGACTGGCTCGCCGCAAACACCGAGTACTGCAACTTCGAGGTGCCCCGGTACCCCAACCAGACCGCCGTAGACGGGCTGGGAGACTGCGACGACCAATCCATCCTCCTGATATCCATGTGCCGCAGCCTCGGCATACCCGCGTACCTACAGGTGGGAATAGTAATCCACCCAAGTATCATAGACAGCGAGACGTCGTGGGAGGGCCACCTAAACGACACGAGGGACGGAGTCGGGTGGCACGCCTGGGCCATGGTCTACGTGCCGCCCTGGGGGTGGTTGCCCGCGGACCTGACGCTGGTCCAAGAGGACGGGGGGCTGGACGTGTTAGCCGGCGCCCCGGAGTACGAGTCAAACATAATCCCCTGCTTCGACGTGAACAGACAGTCCTATATCGGGGAATCTCTTGCCACCCGGGAGAGGTTCATCGACAGCACCGTGTATGTGGAGATAGCCGACGAAGCCGAACGGATGGAGTCAGGCTTACCCCGAGGTGAGCTGTACATTGTGGCGGGGCTGGGCCTGGCGGTGACGGCGGCGATAATACTGATGTTCGTGTCCGAGAGAAGAGCTAACCCGACGAGCGTCACAAAACTGTCTTGAGGGCGGCGGGGTCGCTTGGAGGCACGCATCTCCTGAGTCTCCTAAACGCGCGGAGCTCCTCGTCTCGGCCCATCCTTGAGGCCTCTATCCCCTGCCTCAGAACCTGGACCGCCTCGTCCATGGCTCTCCGCTCCACGGGGAAGGGGACGCCGTCCTTGCCGCCGAACGCGAAGTTGAACCTGACAGGGTCACGCCAGCTGGCGCCGTCCCCGTAGACGAGTTCCGCCACCAGCGCGAGGCCCCGTACCGTGCCGGGCCCGACGCCCCGTATGGATACGAGCTCCTCGTAGCTGCGGGGCTGGAAGTTGTAGGCGGCCCTCACCGCGTCCCAGTTCACCGACCGGGGCATCACGAGGGACGTCTGCCCCGTCCACCCGTCTAGCCTCGACTGGCCCTCGGGCAGCGGCTTGACCAGCATCCTTCTGAGCCTCTCGGGGTGTTCCCTGACTATGTCTACGCATGTACTCTGGTTCTCGGCGCTGTCCCTGCTGGTCATGTCGAGCGCCTCGTCCAGGCGGGTCTCGCAGAGTATGGCGCCCTGGGGCTCCACGATGAACCCCCTGTGGTCTAGGCCCCAGTGGTACCGTCTCGCGTTTGCCAGCTCCTCGTTTAATCCCTGCTGGACGACGATCCAGTCCCCGTCCTCGGTGAACATGAGGCAGTGGTGGTAGAGCTTGTACCCGTCCTGGACGAGGCTGTTATCGACCTTGGCGGCCATCCGGCTGGCGTAGACGAGGCCGTCCACCCTCCAGCCGCTGAGGCCGAACATCTCTCCCATCTCACGTATTTCCTTGGGCGTCCTGAGACTCGTCCTGCCCTTGCCGCCGCACACCGTGACGCCCATTTTCTCCCTGTCCATGGCCTCCTTGAGGGCGCCGCAGGTGACGGTGGTGGTGCCGCTGCTGTGCCAGTCGTAGCCCAGCACGCAGCTGAGGCTCTGGAAGAACCAGGGATCGCTCAGCCTCTCAAGGAGCCCCCTGCGCCCGTACTCGTCAATCATTATGTCCACGATGCACTCCGCCATCTGCACCATGCGGCTGAACAGCCACCTGGGCGCCTTCCCCCCGTGGAGAGGCAGCACGACGGAGCCCGTGTATCCCATGTGGAACGCGGAGCCGACATGAGTTAAAACCGTTATCCACCGCGCTCAGGGTGGGACGCCACTGAAAGTGCTAAAAGCTAGATGCCTCTGGATCCAACCATGGAAGCACCGACCCTCAAGGACGTCATCTTAGCGCGGAACAGGATAAGGCCATACCTCCTGAAGACTCCGTTCCACACATACCCGACCCTCAACGAGTACCTGGGCTGCGAGGCCTACGTGAAGCACGAGAACCACCACCCCACGGGGGCATTCAAGATCAGGGGAGGCATCAACCTCATAAGCCAGTTGCCCCAGCACGAGAGGGAGCGTGGCGTCATCACAGCGAGCACGGGCAACCACGGCCAGAGCATCGCCCTCGCCAGCAAACTTTTCGGCGTCAAGGCCATCGTGTGCGTACAGGACGGCGCCAACCCCACCAAGGTCGCGGGAATAAGGAGCTTCGGAGCCGAGATCATAGAGCACGGCAGGGACTTCGACGACGCTAGGCTGAACGCCGAACGGCTGGCCGAGGAGCACGGCTACAGGTACATCCACAGCGGCAACGAGCCCCTCCTCATCGCAGGCGTGGGCACCATGGCTCTCGAGATGATGGAGGACCAGCCCGACGTGGACATCGTGTTCAGCCCCGTGGGGGCGGGCACCAACTGCGCGGGCGTCGGACTCGTATACAAGGCATTGAGTCCCGAGACCAAGGTTGTGGCCGTCCAGGCCGAGAACGCCCCCAGCGTCTACAGGAGCTGGAAGAGCGGTGAGCTCGAGTCAACCGACTCCGCGAAGACCATGGCCGACGGACTCGCGACGAGGCAGGCTTTCGAGCTGCCGACCAGGATGCTCAGAGAAATCGCTGACGACTTCATCCTCGTCTCAGAGGACGAGATAAGGGAGGCAATAAAGACCTACGTGGACAAGGCGCACACCGTAGCCGAAGGAGCCGGAGCCGCCCCACTGGCAGCGGCCACGAAGATAAGGGATCAGCTGAAGGGGAAGAAGGTGGGGCTGATACTCAGCGGCGGCAACATAACCTACGAGAACCTGATGAAGTGCCTAGCCTATTAGGTGGCCGTAGCGGTCCACTTCCTGCCGACGTATCCTGGTGCTGCTGATGGGCTTACCGTCCTCGGCCAGCACCATGGTGATGACGAACATAAGCAAGGGCCTCAGCCCCCGCTCCACCCTCATCTGGTTTATCACCTCTGCTGTGGGCTCCGTCTCTTCGCTCACTATGATGCCCTCGATCTCGTTGCTGTCAACCGTGGGGCCGAACGGGTCGCTCAGGGGGACGATCTTGGACCGCTCATAGTACCCCTTCTCCCGTAGGAATTTAACGACGTCCCGGCGCCTCTTCTCGTAGCAGTCTATCCTGTGCTCCTTCTTCAGCGTGACCGCGAACTCGTCCGTGGTGATCCCCACTACGGCCCGTTCGCCGACGTTGAAAGTCTCCTCCAGTAGAAACCAGTGGCCCTTATGCATCACGTCGAAGGTCCCGCCGACGGACACCAGCTTGAGCCTGTTCTCAGCCAAGGGGAGAGCACCTAAACGCAGTATGGAATGGACCCACACAGTTAAGTTTTTTCACTTAGCCGCCGGTGAAAAAAGTTTGGTTAGTCGGCGATGAAGCAGGTCATGGTGGTGTTGATCCCCTCGATCTGCCTGATGTTATCTATGATTATGTTGTGAAGTACGGTGGTGTTCTCGCCTTCGATCATAACGTAGGCGTCGTAGGGACCGTAGAGGAAGTGCGCCTCGACCACGCCCTCTATCTCGGTTAAAACATCAAGCACCTCCGGGCCCATCCCCGGCTCA
>Ga0272442_10009375_pt1 | contig 12251 bp, 11 predicted proteins | sample SSMForm2O_FD_200262 | JGI IMG/M metagenome (GOLD analysis project Ga0272442, IMG submission 200262) | Marine sediment archaeal communities from Little Sippewissett salt marsh, Falmouth, MA, United States - SSM-Form-2O | ecosystem: Environmental > Aquatic > Marine > Wetlands > Sediment ... | reverse complement strand
CCAGCGCCATCGCGACGAGCGCATCGTCCTTGCTCTGCCGGGTCAGTGGGGCCAGCTGCGCCGCTGCGTCCCGCGCTCGGCGCGCGACGGTGAGGACATCGGCCTCGGTCACCTCTGCGGTCGTCCCGGCAGGAATCGTGGTCTCGCTCATGGAGACAGGGTAGGCGCGTGCAGGAGGACGAGATCGTCGGCGTGGACGACCTCGCGGGAGTACTGCGGGCCCAGCTCGTCGGCCAACCGGTGGGTGGAGCGACCGAGCATCCTCGGCAGGTCGTCGGCGTCGTAGTTCACCAAGCCCCGCGCGACCGTCCGGCCGGTGCTGTCGACCAGGTCGACCGGGTCTCCCGCGCTGAACGACCCTGTCACCGAGGTGATGCCCGCCGGCAGCAGCGAGGTCCGGCGGCGCTGAAGGGCTCGCACCGCGCCGTCATCGAGGTGCAGGGCACCACGGGACTCGCTCGCGTGCTCCAGCCAGAGCAGACGGGTGGAGCGACGACGGCGGCGGGGAGCGAACCACGTGCCCACCGACTCACCGGCAAGGGCCGCGGCAGCGTCGTCCGCGCGGCACAGCACGACTCCGATCCCCGACTCCGTGGCGATCTCGGCCGCCTCGATCTTGGTGGCCATGCCACCGCGACCGACTCCCGAGGCCCCCGAGCGGCGGGTGTCGACGGCGCCGAGGTCGTCCGCGCTCGTCACCGTCGAGACCAGGCGGGCGCCGGGGCGGCGCGGGTCGTCGTCGTACAGCCCGTCCACGTCCGAGAGCAGCACCAGCGCGTCGGCATGCACGAGCTGGGCGACGAGGGCGGCGAGGCGGTCGTTGTCGCCGAAACGGATCTCGTGGGTGGCCACCGTGTCGTTCTCGTTCACCACGGGCAGCACGCCGAGGTCGAGCAGCTTCCCGAACGTGCGGTACGCGTTGCGGTACTGGCTGCGGCGGGTGACGTCGTCGACGGTGAGCAGCACCTGCCCGACGGTCACGCCTCGACGGGCGAACGCGGCGGCATAGCGGGCCAGCAGCATCCCCTGACCCACACTGGCCGCAGCCTGCTGGGTCGCCAGATCACGTGGCCGACGGCTCAGCTGCAACGGAGCGAGGCCCGCGGCGATCGCCCCGGACGAGACGAGCACGACCTCCAGGCCACGGCCGTGAGCGTCCGCAAGAGCGGTGACCAGCGCGTCGAGTGCGACGTCGTCGAGCCCTCCGGTGACCGTCGCGATCGACGACGAGCCGACCTTGACCACGACGCGGCTGGCCGCGCCGAGGACGTCGGTTCGGTGATAGGTGGGGGTCGGCGACGTCACCGGCCCTCCAGCCGCGGATCGCTGCCGCGGGGACCGAGCATCTCGGCCCCGGTGCCCAGCATGGGCTCCCAGTCGAAGACGACGGCGTCGTCGCCGCTGCCGATCACCACCTCGTCGCCTTCGACGGCACCCTGCCGCGCCAACGCCGTCTCGACCCCCAGGCGCTCCAGCCGGTCGGCCAGGTAGCCGACCGCCTCGTCGTTGGTGAAGTCGGTCTGGCGCACCCACCGCTCGGGGCGCTCGCCCAGCACCCGGAAGCGGGGCCCGGCGGGTGTGGGCTCGCGGGTCACGGTGAAGCCCTCGTCGTCCACCGCACCGGGCCGCAGCACGATGCGGGTGCGCTCCGGCGCAGGCTCGGCGGCTCGTGCGGCCGCCACGATCCCGGCGAGGGCGTAGCCGAGGCCGTCGAGCCCGGCGTGGGTGGCGGCGGAGACGGCGTGAACCGGCCAGCCGCGCGCGGCAAGGTCGGCGGAGACCAGGTCGGCCAGCTCGGCAGCGTCGGGCACGTCGATCTTGTTCAGTGCGACGACTCGTGGCCGGTCGGCGAGGCCGCCGTAGGAGTCGAGCTCGCGCTCGATCACGTCGATGTCCGTCGCTGGGTCCCGACCCGGCTCGAGGGTGGCGCAGTCCACCACATGCACGATGACGGCACACCGCTCGACGTGCCGCAGGAACTCGTGGCCCAGCCCCCGGCCGTCCGCCGCCCCCTCGATGAGCCCGGGCACGTCGGCCACGGTGAAGCGCACGTCACCCGCCTCGACCACGCCGAGGTTGGGGACCAGAGTCGTGAACGGGTAGTCCGCGATCTTCGGCCGGGCGGCCGACATCGCCACGATGAGGCTCGACTTGCCGGCGCTGGGGAATCCGACCAGGGCCACGTCGGCGACCGACTTGAGCTCGAGGGTCACCGACCGGGAGTCGCCCGGTTCACCGAGCAGGGCGAAGCCGGGAGCCTTGCGCCGGGGCGAGGCGAGTGCGGCGTTGCCCAGCCCGCCGCGTCCACCCTGACCGACGACGACACGGGTGCCGGCACCGATGAGGTCGGCGAGCACGTCCCCGTGCTCGTCCAGCACGACGGTGCCGTCGGGGACGCCAAGGACGACGTCGCGACCATCAGCCCCGTTGCGATGGTCGCCCTGGCCGGGGCGGCCGTTGCCACCACGCCGGTGCGGGCGGCGCTGGAAGTCCAGCAGGGTCGTCACGCTGGGGTCCACCTCGAGCACGACGCTGCCGCCGCGACCTCCGTTGCCGCCGTCGGGACCACCGAGCGGCTTGAACTTCTCACGCTTGACCGAGACGCATCCGTGACCGCCGTCGCCGCCGGCGACGTGCAGGACGGCCCGGTCGACGAAGGTGGGGATCGCCACGTCAGTGACGAGGGCGCCGGCGCTACTCCGCGGCGGGAGCAGCGGCCATCTCGGCCGGCAGGATCTCGACGGTGCGGCGACCGCGGCGCGAACCGAACTTCACCTCGCCGGCCTGCAGAGCGAACAGGGTGTCGTCCTTGCCGCGGCCGACGTTCGGGCCGGGGTGGAAGTGGGTGCCGCGCTGCCGCACGATGATCTCGCCGGCGTTCACCACCTGGCCGCCGAACCGCTTGACCCCGAGCCGCTGGGCGTTGGAGTCACGACCGTTCCTGGACGACGACGCGCCCTTCTTGTGTGCCATCTCGTAGCTCCTCAGGCCTTGATGTCGGTGACCTTGGCCTGCGCGTAGCGCTGACGGTGACCCAGGCGCCGCTTGTAGCCGGTCTTGTTCTTGTAGTGCTGGATGCGGATCTTCGGGCCCTTGACCTCACCGAGCACCTCGGCGGTCACGCTGGCCGCCGCGAGGGCGTCGGCGTCGCTGGTCACCGTCTCGCCGTCGACGAGGAGCACGGCAGGCAGCTCGACGGTCGAGCCGGCTGCCGCCGGCTGGTCGATCTCGATGACGTCGCCGACCGACACCTTCGTCTGGCCACGGCCGTTGCGCACGATCGCGTACACGACACACTCACCTTCTCGCCAGCGGGTGCTGGCCCGTTCTCATCATTCGCGTCACCGCCGAGAACCTCTGCGGGTGTCGGCGGAGCAGGACGGCGCTGGGGTCCAGGCCGACCCACCATGGTACGGAGCGGCCGGGACGAGGGTCAAACTGCGTTGCTGTCGGACGAGGCCGACGACGAGCTGCGCTTGCGCGGCTTCTGCTTGCGCCCGGTGGCACGCTGCGTCGCAGGAACCGGCACCGGCTCGCTCGTGGTGGTCAGGCCTCGCCCACCGCAGCAGTCGCAGGGCTTGCTGAACGTCTCGAGAAGCCCGGTACCGATGCGTTTGCGCGTCATCTGCACGAGTCCCAGCGAGGTCACCTCGGCCACCTGATGGCGAGTGCGGTCACGGGCAAGGCACTCCACGAGTCGACGCATCACGAGGTCACGGTTGCTGCCTAGCACCATGTCGATGAAGTCGACGACGATGATGCCGCCGATGTCGCGCAGCCGAAGCTGGCGGGCGACCTCTTCGGCAGCCTCCAGGTTGTTCTTGGTGACCGTCTCCTCGAGGTTGCCGCCTCCCCCGGTGAACTTGCCGGTGTTGACGTCGATCACGGTCATGGCTTCGGTGCGGTCGATCACCAGCGACCCGCCGGATGGCAGCCACACCTTGCGTTCGAGCGCCTTGGCGATCTGCTCGTCGACCCGGTAGTGGTCGAAGGCATCCTCGTCGGACTGCCAGCGCGTCAGCCGGTCCGAGATCGTCGGGGCCACGTGGGAGACGTAGGGCTCGATGGTGTCCCAGGCGTCGTCGCCGGAGACGACGAGAGCGTTGAAGTCCTCGTTGAACAGGTCGCGGACGATCTTGAGCGTGAGGTCGGGCTCGGCGTACAGCGTGGCCGGCGCGGACGCGTTCGCGGACTTGCCCTCGATGTCCTCCCACTGCGCCTTCAGCCGAGCGACGTCGCGGCGCAGCTCCTCCTCGCCTGCGCCCTCGGCTGCCGTGCGGATGATCACCTCGGCCTCGTCCGGGACCACGTCCTTGAGGATCTGGCGCAGCCGGCTGCGCTCGGTGTCGGACAGCTTGCGGCTGATGCCGCTCATGGAGCCGCCGGGCACGTAGACGACGAAGCGGCCGGGCAGGCTGATGCTGCTGGTCAGGCGCGCGCCCTTGTGACCGATGGGGTCCTTGGTCACCTGCACGAGCACGCTGTCGCCGGACTTCAGGGCCTCTTCGATGCGCTTCGGCTTGCCCTCGGCCCGGCTCCAGTCGACCTCGCCGGCGTAGAGCACGGCGTTGCGGCCACGACCGATGTCGATGAAGGCGGCCTCCATAGCCGGCAGCACGTTCTGCACCTTGCCGAGGTAGATGTTGCCGATGATCGAGCGCTGCGTGCCCTGGTCGACGTAGTGCTCGACGAGCATCCCATCCTCGAGCACAGCGATCTGGGTCAGCGGCTGCTCGCTGTCGCCTCGCTGCCGCACGACCATGACCCGCTCGACGCTCTCGCGACGGGCCAAGAACTCCGACTCCGACATGATCGTCGGACGCCGGCGTCCGGAGTCGCGGCCATCACGTCGCCGCTGCTTCTTCGCCTCGACCCGCGTGGAGCCCTTGGTGGCGGTGATGTGCTTCTCCGACGACCGTGACTCGCGGACGCGAACCACCGTCTCCTCCGGGTCGTCGTTACGCGGCTCCCCTTCCGACGTGTCGGTCTTGCGTCGCCGACGCCGGCGCCGACGCGAGGACGAGCTACCCGACCCGGACGACCCCTCGGCGTCGGTTGCGGCGTCGTCACCGGCGTCCTTGTCCTTCGACTCGCCGTCCTCGGTGGAACCCTCCTTCGAGGAAGCGTCCTTCGCCGTGTCGCCCTTGGTGCCTCCGCCCTTGGTGCCGCGGCCCTTGGTCGTCGACGCTGCGTCGGCCCCTCCCGGCGACGAGCTCTGGTCGTCCGTGGCCGTGTCATCGCCGTCGGCGCCTGCGCCGGGCTTGCGACGGCCGCGTCCGCCTCGACGTCGGCGGCGACGCTGGCCGCCGTCCTCGTCGCTGCCGTCGGCGTCGGAGGCGCCGTTCGCTTCGCTGTCGGTCGTCTCCCCGCCCGTGGCAGCGCTCTGCTTGCTGTCAGCCCCGCTCGGGGCCGGCGCGCTGTCGCCCGGTGCCGCTGCATCGGCTGTGGCGTCGCGGTCGGGTGCGTCAGCGCTCGGCTGATCCTTCGTCGCTGACGCGGCCTTCGACGGCTTCGTCCGGCTCGTGGTCGACGTGGATGACGACCCGGACGCCCGTCGCCGCTTGGGAGGGGTCTCCTCGGGCGGCTGGAAGACGGGGACGGCAGCGGCCCCGCCGGACGGGCTGTCGGCGTCGCCGCCGGACGGCAAGTCCGTGGTCGTCGCGGGTTCGGTGAAGGTCGCACTGGGTGGGCCCGCGGGGCGCTGGGCACTGCGTCGGCGCCGTTTCGGGGCAGGGGGGTCAGCAGCCGGCGGCTGCGTCGTGGTGTCGGGGGTCGGTGTGTCTGTGGTGGTGTCGGAATCGGGCACCGTGGGTGGTCTCCTCGTCTCCCGCTCGCTGCGGGAGGTGTCGCGTCGCGGCGCGTGCCGCGACGGAAAGCCTGCGGGTCGCGAGGTCCTCGTGAGGTGTTCGGCGCGCGTCGTCGTCGCGGGATCGTCCGCCTTCACACGGCGAGCGGTCGCGGTCGGTCACGACAGCGGGTCGAGCACCGCGCCGGACTTCTCGTCGAGGGGGCCCTGCGCCAGCCGGGTGGCCACAGGGGGCACCGGAGGGTCGAGGCCGGCCACGTCGCGAAGCACGGCGAGGACGTCGTCCGGCCGCACGGACGGGGTTCCGTGCCGTACGACTGCCTGCAGTATCGCACAGTCGGGCTCGTTGTGGTCGGACTCCACCACAGATGCGCTGATCAGCGCCGTGCGGACGTCGATCTGGGTGTGTCCGGACTTCGTCGTGCGCTCGCGCGTCCAGCTGTGGAGCGCCATCACGGCGGTGACTGCCGCGTCGAGCTCGGTGGCGGCGACGCCGTCGAAGCGGATGCGCCAGACCGACCCGGTGCCGGGTCCGCTGACCCGCTCGCCGAGCGACGGCCCCTGCGCCTCGATGACCGAGACGACGTCGAAGCCGTCAGGAAGCGCGGCGTCGAGGGCCGCGGCCAGCTCGTCCGGCGTGACGGCCTGCTGCAGCGCGATCTCCACGTACTCCGCCTCGCTCGCCACACCGGTCGGCACCGCCGGCGCGTAGGAGATGCGCGGATGCGGGCTGAACCCCTGCGTGTACGCCACCGGCACGTGGGCCCGTCGCAAGGCGCGCTCCAGCGAGCGCTGGAAGTCCCGGGCACTGGCGAACCGCATGCGCCCCCGCTTGGCGTAGCGCACGCGAAGGCGCGCAACGACCGGACGCTGGGGATGCGGGGCCGGCTTGCTCACCGACTCCCGCCGGACGCTGCGCCGGCCACCGGTGCCAGGGGCAGCAGCCGCTGCCCGGTCGGACCGGTCTCGATGGACGATCCCAGGGTGGGGCAGACGCCGCAGAAGTAGCAGGGGTTCCATCGGCAGTCCTCGACGTCCGCGACGTCGTGGCCGTCGGCAGCGTCGAGCGCGTCCTGCCAGTCGTCCCACAGCCACTGCTTGTCGAGGCCGGAGTCGAGGTGGTCCCAGGGCAGCACCTCGTCGTGGTGGCGCTCACGGGTCGTGTACCAGTCGAGGTCGATGCCCCACGGCGCCAGCGCGGTCTGCGCAGCATTCGCCCACACGTCGTAGGAGAAGTGCTCGCTCCAGCCGTCGAAGCGGGCGCCGTCGCGCCAGACCTGCTCGATGACGGCGCCGACCCTGCGGTCACCTCGCGACAGCAGTCCCTCGACGATGCCCGGCTTGCCGTCGTGGTAGCGCAGGCCGATCGCCTTGGCGTAGTCCCGGTCGCGTCGCAGCTCGTCGCGCAGACGACGCAGCCGGGCGTCGGTGCCCTCGTGGTCGAGCTGGGCGGCCCACTGGAACGGGGTGTGCGGCTTGGGGACGAACCCGCCGATGGACACCGTGCACCGGATGTCGCGCCGACCGGACGCCTCCCGCCCGGCGCGGATCACCTGGCGGGCCAGGTCGGCGATCTCGAGGACGTCCTCGTCGGTCTCGGTCGGGAGCCCGCACATGAAGTAGAGCTTCACGTGCCGCCAGCCGCTGGCGTAGGCCGTGGTCACCGTCCGGATGAGGTCGTCCGAGGTGACCATCTTGTTGATCACCTTGCGCATCCGCTCGCTTCCGCCTTCCGGCGCGAAGGTGAGCCCGGATCGGCGCCCGTTGCGCGCGAGCTCGTCGGCCAGCGTGACGTTGAAGGCGTCGACCCGGGTCGACGGCAGCGACAGGGAGGTGTTGGTGCCCTCGTAGCGGTCGGCCAGGTCGGTGGCGATCTCGCCGATCTCGGAGTGGTCGGCACTGGACAGGCTCAGCAGCCCCACCTCGGCCAGCCCCGAGGCCTCGAGCCCGGTGTCGACCATGGCACCCACGGTGGTGATGCTGCGCTCGCGGACGGGGCGGGTGATCATTCCCGCCTGGCAGAAGCGGCACCCACGGGTGCACCCTCGAAAGATCTCGACGCTGTAGCGCTCGTGCACGGTCTCGGCGAGCGGAACGAGGGGCTTCGCCGGGTACGGCCAGGCGTCCAGGTCGGACACGGTGTGCTTGTGCACCCGGCCGGGCACCCCGGCGCGATTGGGCACCACGGCGGCAACCGTCCCGTCCTCGGCGTAGGACACGTCGTAGAAGCGCGGGACGTAGACGCCTCCGCCGGCTGCCAGCCGTCCCAGCAGCTCGTCCCGGCCGCCGGGACGGCCGTCGCGCTTCCAGCCGCGCACGACCTCGGTCACGGCGGTGACGATCTCCTCGCCGTCGCCGAGAACGGCGGCGTCGATGAAGTCGGCGACGGGCTCGGGGTTGAACGCGGCGTGGCCACCTGCGAGCACGAGGGGGTGACGGTCGTCGCGGTCGGCGGCGTGCAGCGGGATCCCGGCGAGGTCGAGAGCCGTCAGCAGGTTGGTGTAGCCGAGCTCCGTGGCGAACGAGACGCCCAGCACGTCGAAGGCGCCGACGGGTCGGTGCGCGTCGACGGTCAGCTGCGGGACGCCGTGCTCGCGCATGAGCGCCTCGAGGTCGGGAAGCACGGCATAGGTGCGCTCGGCGATGGTGTCCGGCTGCTCGTTGAGCACCTCGTACAAGATCTGCACGCCCTGGTTCGGCAACCCGACCTCGTAGGCGTCCGGGTACATCAGGGCCCAGCGCACCGTCGAGGCGTCCTCACCCCACGGCTTGACGACGCTGCCGACCTCGCCGCCGACGTACTGCAGCGGCTTGCGCACGCGCGGCAGGAGCGGCTCGATCAGGTGGAAGTGCGACTCCATGGTCTCGTCCACGCTATGCGGTCAGGCGCTCTCGGGGAACCACAGCGCCAGCTCACGCACGGCCGACTCCGGGCTGTCGGAGGCGTGCACGAGGTTCTCCGAACCGGACAGCGAGTAGTCGCCGCGGATGGTTCCCGGGGCCGCGGTGCGGCCATCAGTGGTTCCGATGAGCCCGCGAATGACGCTGACGGCCTGGTCACCCTCGATGACCATCGCGACCAGCGAGCCGCCGGTGATGAACTCGCGCAGGGACGGGTACCAGCCCTTCTCGACGTGCTCGCCGTAGTGGGCGTCCGCATGGTCATCGGAGATCTGCATCATCTGCATCGCCGCGATGCGCAGGGACTTGCGCTCGAATCGGGCTGTGATCTCGCCGATGAGTCCGCGGCGGACGGCGTCGGGCTTGAGCAGGACGAGCGTGCGCTCGGACACGGTGACTCCTTGGGTGATCGGGCGGGGGCACGGCTGGACGGCTGTCGGTCAGTCGGGGCGGGTCGCGCTGGGGTGGCGAGGCGGTGCGTCCGATTGTCCCTCATGTCGCGTGGTGGGGGTGCCCGACGGCATCTCGGCGAGGCTCGGTGGACGTTGGCGAGGCCACGACGCCTCGCCCAGCACCACGCAGCCCACTCGGCGTGATCACGTGGAGGCGGGCGAGGGGTCCTCCGGGTCGCTGGGCGCTGCCGCTGCGGCCGCCTGCTGGGCCTCCACCTGGCGGGCGATGCGAAGGGCGAAGAACCACAGCAGCGCGAAGATGCCCCCGAGGGCGAACATGGCGGGGACGACGAAGCCCAGCGCGATGGCCAGCCCCTGCACGACCCAGCCGAGGGGGTAGCCCCACCCGCGGCCGAGCCCCGCGATGGCAACGATGCACAAGGCGATGAGCAGCACGCCACCGGTGATGCCGACCACCGGGTCGACCTCGAAGATGACCACGGCGACCGGTACGACCAGCAGCAGGACGATCGCTTCGAGGCCGAGAACCCCGGATGCCAGTCCGCGCACGCTACGAGCCTGCCAAAAGAGTGCGCGCTTGGCCTGCTGTGACCACCGAGCCGGTGACGACGACCCCCGCACCGCCACGGGAATGCGGGTCGTCCACCAGGGCGATCGCCTGGTCAAGAGCATCCAGCAGGTCGGGCACGACAACGACGCGGTCGTCGGTGAACACCTCACGCGCGATGGCGGCCAGGTCGTCGACCGGCATCGCACGCGGGTTCTGCGCCCGCGTGACGACCACGCCGTCCACCACCGGTTCGAGCGCACCGAGCAGGCCGGCGGCGTCCTTGTCGGCCATCACCCCCACCACTGCGATGACGCGGTCAAAGGCGAACTCCTCGGCCAGGGCGGTGGCAAGCGCCTGGGCACCGTGGGGGTTGTGGGCGGCGTCGATCATGATCGTGGGATCGGAGCGGACGATCTCCATACGGCCGGGCGACTCCACGGCGGCGAAGCCCTCGCGCACGGCGTCGAGGTCGAGCATCCGCTCGGCGGCGCCGAAGAACACCTCGACCGCCGCCAGCGCCACGGCGCCGTTGTGGGCCTGGTGCGCACCGTGAAGCGGCAGGAACACCTCGTCGTAGACGCCGGCGGGCGTCTGCAGCGCCAGCAGCTGGCCGCCGACGGCGACATCGCGGTGCCGCACCCCGAACTCCAGCCCCTCGCGCAGAACCGCAGCCCCCACGTCGGCGCAGCGCTGCATCAGTACCTGCGCGGCGGCGAGCCGCTGCTGGGCGAGCACCGCCACCGAGCCGGGCTTGATGATGCCTGCCTTCTCCCCGGCGATCATGTCGAGGTCGGGACCGAGGTACTCCGTGTGGTCGATGTCCACGGGCGTCACGACGGCGACGGAGCCGTTCGCCACGTTGGTCGCGTCCCACGAGCCACCCATGCCGGTCTCGACCACCGCCACCCCGACGGGTGCGTCAGCGAAGGCGGCGAACGCGACGGCCGTGAGCACCTCGAAGTACGACAGCGGGGTGTCGGGGAACCGTGCGTCCACCAGCGGCAGGTACGGCTCGATGTCGTCGTAGACGGCGATGAACCGCTCCCGGGTGATCGGCTCGCCGTCGAGCACGATCCGTTCGCGCACGTCGGCCAGGTGCGGGCTGGTCATCAGCCCCGTGCGCAGGCCGAACGCCCGCAGCAGCGACTCCACCATGCGAGCCGTCGACGACTTCCCGTTCGTCCCCGCCAGGTGAACGACCGGGTAGGCGGCCTGCGGGCTGCCGAGCAGGTCGACCAGCGCGGAGATGCGGTCCAGCGACGGCTCGAGGCGGCTCTCCGGCCACCGGCTCAGCAGGGCGGCCTGGATCTCGGCGTACCGCTGCGAGTCTTCGGCATCACCGGCGCCCGCAGGCGTCCCTCGAGCGACCATGATCAGGCAGTCTAGGGACGCTGCGCCGCGCGGCCCTGCGCCGGCGTGCGCAGGTCAGGCGGCGTGGGCGCGCAGCACCATCACCGGGCAAGGCGCGTGGTGCACGCAGTAGTTGGTGGTCGAGCCGATGTGCATGCCGGGGAGCTCGCCCTGACCGCTGCTCCCGATGACCAGGACGTGCGCTCCCTTGGCTGCGTCGACCAGGGCTCTCGCCGCCCGGTCGCCGACCACGGTGCGCTCGATGGTGACGTCGGTCCCCTCGCCGACCACCTCCGTGATGGCATCGTCCAGGCGCCTCTTCGCGTCGCGCACGTAGTCCTCGCCCGTCGGCGCCTCGGTGAGAGCCGCCGTCATCATCATCTCCGGGGCTGCCACCGCCTCGACCTGTCCACCGAACGACCCGGCGTACTCCAGGGCCCAGCGCAGCGCCAGCTTGCTGTCTGCCGACCCGTCGACACCAACCACCACTCGTCGGGTGTCGTCCATCTGTCTCACCTCTCCTCCACTGTCAGAGGAGCAGGGCGGGCAGCAAGCCGCCAGGGTCGAAGGACCGGCGGCTGCGGCAGCGTCGGACCGGCCGTGACGCGGCTAGGTGGCGGGCCGCGGGCGGCCGCGGGTGGCTGCGAGCGCGGCGATCGGTGCGATGAGGACGGCGATCGCGACGCCGAGCGCTGCGTACGACCAGACCCCGAACACCACACCGGCGAGCGCTCCTGCGCTCGCGGCCGCGAGTCCCATGGCCAGGTCGGTCGCACCCTGAGCGCTGGGGCGCAGGTCTGGCGAGACGGAGCTGGTGAGCAGGGCGGCGCCGGCGACCGAGCAGCATGACCAGCCGATGCCGAGCAGGAACAGCGCCACCCCCACCGTCGTCGAGGCGCTGCTGGGCGCCGTCGCCGCCAGCACCCCGCCGGCCGCCATGGTGACCGCGCCGATCGCGATGACGGCGACCTCGCCGATGGTGTCGGCAGCAGCGCCGACAAGCGGGGAGAAGAGGTACATGCCGGCGACGTGGACGCTGATCACGACGCCGACCACACGGAGGCCGTGCCCGCCGTGGTCGAGGTGCAGCGGTGTCATCACCATGAGCCCGACCATCGCAGCGTGGGCCAGCACGACCGCGGCGAAGGCGAGCCGAGCGGTCGGTGACGCACCGATGGCGGCGAAGGTGGCGCGCAGGCTCGGCCGGGGCGGCGCGTCACGGCCGAGGGCC
>Ga0272442_10009374_pt1 | contig 12252 bp, 15 predicted proteins | sample SSMForm2O_FD_200262 | JGI IMG/M metagenome (GOLD analysis project Ga0272442, IMG submission 200262) | Marine sediment archaeal communities from Little Sippewissett salt marsh, Falmouth, MA, United States - SSM-Form-2O | ecosystem: Environmental > Aquatic > Marine > Wetlands > Sediment ... | reverse complement strand
TCGAGGTGCGTCCGCAGGCGGCGGAAGGCCGCACGTTGCCGCGTGATCTCGTTGGATTCAGGTCTGGAGTCGTTCGGTGGGCTGTCCGGTGATGCCTGCCATGACTTCGAAGTCCTTGTCGAGGTGCAGGACGGTCAGCCCGGCCAGTTCGGCTGTGGCGGCGATGAGTACGTCGGGGAGGGACGGTGCGCGGTGCTGGCCTTGGCCTGCGAGCAGCAGCTGCACCTCGACCGCGCGCTCCTCGGTCGCGGGGGTGAGGTACTGCACTGGCATCGCCGAGAGCGGAGGGTGGGCGAGCATGGACCGGGCGTCCTTCGCGCTGCGAGCTGAGTAGCCGACCTCGAGTCGGGTCACGGTCGCGATCCGGACCAGACCCCGCTCGATCCGCTGTGCCCACTGCTCGGCGTAGGACGCACTTCCCGGTGCCCGAACTGGGCTCCGACCGCCTCCCCAGAATGACCCTGCGGGTTTCGTCGCCCCAGGTACGAGCCTGCGCGCCGGGTCTGTGCGAATCGCGGTGGCGGGACCTCCCTGCGGTCTAGAGTTCAGGAACCTGGAGCTTGATCGCCTGCCTGGGCGGCTCATTGGGCCTCCGGCTCTCGAGGAGACACCCGCATGACGGACTACAAGGCGCTGGCGCAGCAGATGTACGACGCGATCGGTCCCGGGATCGACGTGGACGAGATGGTCGATCGGTTCATGGCCGAGGACTTCGTCGAGGGAGAGTCGATCCCGGGCATGGACACCACTCGCGAGACACCTCGGCAGATGTTCAAGATGATGCTGGCGGCCTTCCCGGACTTCAGTGTCACCGTGCACGACATGCTGCAGGACGGGGACAAGGTCGCCTCGCGGGTGACCTTCAGCGGCACACACCAAGGTGAGTTCATGGGCGTCCCAGCCAGCGGCAACCATCTCGAGTGGGACGTCATCGATATCCTGCAGTTCCGCGACGACCAAGCCATCGCCCACTGGGGCGTGATGGACCTCGCCGGCGCCATGGCCCAGATGAGCGCACCACCCAACTAGCCGCGGCAGCGCGCGCACTACCGCGACCCCGCGGCGTGGGGGTCGGTGCCGTCCTCCTGCACCCGACAGGGCAGTTGCTGGATCGCCACGTCGAGTTCCCACTCGGCGTCACCACCGAACGCTCTTGACGAACGAGCCCATGGCTCGAGTTGGAATCGGCTACTCAGCTCGAGGTTCAGCGCGACTCCCCGCGAGGGCATGTCGTCATCCCGAGCGGCTCGCACTACAACGATTCCCATTCCTTGCTACCCTTGGTGGGAACGGTTCTCACGACGATCCTGAACGGAACCCACCCGCATGCGCCGTCCTAGCACCTCTCTCGGTGCCCTCCTCGCCGCGACACTGGTGATCGCCGGCTGCGGCTCCGCCGGCGACGACGACAGCGCAGACGCCGCTCAGTCGTCCGGTGACCCCGTCGCGATCGCCACCACCACCATGCTGGGTGACGTGCTCGCCGACATCATCCAGTGCGCCGGAGGCACCGCCGAGACGTTGATGCCCGTCGGGGTCGACCCCCACGACTTCTCGGCCTCGTCCGAGCAGGTCGCAAGCGTCGTGTCAGCCCCGCTGGTGGTGGCCAACGGTCTCGGCCTCGAAGAAGGCATCGAGGCCGCCTTGGAGAGCGCGGAGCTCGACGGTGCCGTCGTGATGGAGGTCGCAGCCCTCGTCGACCCCATCGAGTTCGGCGACGGGTCACACGAAGGAGACGAGCGTTCCGACGAGGATGAGCACTCCGAGGGGGATGATCACTCCGAGGAGGAGCACGCCCACGATGACGGCTCCTTGGACCCGCACTTCTGGCACGACGCGGGCCGGATGGCTGAGGCGGCCGAGCTGGTCGGCGCCGAGCTCGCAGACCTCACCGGGGACAACGCCTACGCCACCTGCGGCACCGAGGTGCACGACGCGATCATGGAAGCCGACGACGAGGTCCGCGACATCCTGGCCGCCGTGCCAGCTGAGCGTCGGGTGCTCGTCACCGACCACGACGCGCTCGGATACTTCGCCGATGCCTACGACTTCGAGGTCGCCGGCGTTGTCATCCCGGGTGGGGCGACCCTCGCCGAGCCGTCCAGCCAGGAGCTGTCCGAGCTGGTGCGGACGATCGAGGACGAAGGCGTGCGGGCCGTGTTCTCCAACAACGCCAACCCCACCGACCTCGTCCCAGCGGTCGCGGCTGAGGTCGGCACAGAGGTCGAGGTCGTCGAGCTGTACATCGGCTCGCTCGGCACACCGGGGTCGAGTGCGGACACCTACGTGGGCATGCTGACCACGAACGCTGAGCGCATCGCTGCCGCGCTCAGGTGATCGAGGCGTCGTAGATGCTCTGAATGGCCTCGTCCAGCACAGCGTTGAACTCCTCGTCGCTCTGGTTCGCCGACAGGTCCCCGATGAGGGCGCGGGAGAAGCTGGCGATGAGGCCGGGGTTGCGGGCCAGCTTCTCGTTGGCCTCGTCTCGGGAGTACCCACCAGACAGCGCCACGACCCGCATCACCCGTGGGTGGGCGATGACGTCGTCGTAGAAGCCGTCGACGCTGGGGATGGTGAGCTTCAGCATGATCTGCTGGTCTGCGGGGAGCTTGTCGAGGTGGGCCATGATGCCGTGCCGCAGCAGCTCCTCGGCCTCCGCCTTCTGCGGGCTCTTGATGTCGACCTCGGGCTCCAGGATGGGCGCCAGGCCCGCGGCGTTGATGTCGGCCCCGACGGTGAACTGCTGGTCCACGATGTCGGACACGCCCTGCTCGTCGGCCATCTTGATGACCGAGCGCATCTTGGTCCCGAAGACGCCGTTGTCCAGCGCGCGGGAAAGAAGGCTCGCCAGCTGTGGCATGGGCTTCATGAGCTGCACGCCGTTGGCCTCGGCTTCGAGCCCCTTGTCCACCTTGACGATGGGCACGACGTTCTTGACATCCCACAGGTAGCGGGCCGACGGCATGCCCTGGATCTGCCGGTCCATCGTTCCCTCGAAGAGGATCGCGGCGATGACCCGGTCTCCGTTGAAGACCGGGCTGGTGATGATGCGCGTGCGCATCTGGTGCACGAGGTCGAACATCTCCTCGTCGCCGCTGTAGGCGTCCTGCGAGATGCCGTAGTTCGCCAGGGCCTTCGGAGTGCTTCCACCGCTCTGGTCGAGCGCGGCGATGAAGCCGCGTCCGCTGGTCATGATCTCGCGCATCTCTGCGTTCATGTGCCGTTCCCTTCGTCTGTACGCACGCCTCGTCTGTCAGGCAGATCGTGCGGGAGTCGTCCCCGATCTCCAACATAACGCCCCGACCACAGGCGCGGGACTCAGTCCCCCAACGTCTCCGCCGCGATGGCTGGGTACACCGCCTGGCAGGCGTGCAGCAGCGGCTCGAGCTGCATCGCCTGCGACTTCGACCCCGACACCTTGAGCTTGCGGAACAGCACCGCCTTGCCCAGCGGAAGGGTGCCCAGGAGCAGGCGATGCATCGAGTCCGCGCTGAGCCGGGCGGTCAGCGTCGGGTCCGCGTCGATCGGTTCGAACGTCGTGTCGACCGGACGGGAGCGCCCATCCACCCAGATGTCTGCCTCGGGGTCGCGCAGCCTGAAGTTGATCACCATCTGCAGGTCGACAAGCTTGTCCAGGGAGGCGTCGTCTGCGATGGCAGCGAACATGGTCGAGTACGCCTCGTGCAGAACGGTTGCATCGGGATACACGCGCGCCATGGGCACCAGGGTAGTGACCCAGGTCGGACTCGTGCGGCCAGCACGGCGTCGCCGACACGCGGTCACGTTGAGAGGGAAGCGGAGGGTCGCACTGCCGAGAAGGGGTAGATCTCGCCAGAATCCAGCCGCTCGTCAGCGATGCAGGACGCTGCGAAGCCGGTCCACCGCCCAGCGCAGGTCGTCCTCGTCGACGACCAGCGGCGGCGCCAGCCGGATGGTCGATCCATGGGTGTCCTTGGCGAGGACACCTGACGTGAGAAGCCTCTCGCACACCTCACGACCGGAGCCGATCGCCGGGTCGACGTCGATGCCGGCCCACAGCCCGCGGATGCGAACGGCGTCGAGACCGTTCCCCACGAGCCCCGAGAGCTCCTCCTCGAGCACGGCGCCGAGCCTTCGGGCGCGTTCCTGCGGCTCGCCGGACTGCAGCAGGCTCACGACCGCCCGTGCAACCGCGCTGGCCAAGGGGTTGCCACCGAAGGTGCTGCCGTGCTGGCCCGGCCGCAGCACCCCGAGGACGTCGGCGTCCGCCACGACGGCAGACACGGGCACGACGCCACCGCCGAGCGCCTTGCCCAGCACGTAGACGTCGGGCACCACGTCCTCGTGCTCGCACGCGAACGTCCTGCCCGTCCGACCGAGGCCGGACTGGATCTCGTCGGCGACGAGCAGGACGCCCTGCTGCGCGGTCACGTCGCGGACCGCTCGCAGGTAGCCCTCGGGTGGGATGACCACGCCGCTCTCACCCTGGATCGGCTCGAGCAGCACCGCCACGGTTCGTGGAGTGATCGCTGCAGCCAGGGCGTCGGCATCGCCGTACGGCACGGTGACGAAGCCCGGGGTGTAGGGACCGAATCCGGCCCGAGCATCCGGGTCGTCGCTGAAGGAGACGATGGTGATCGTGCGGCCATGGAAGTTGCCCGCAGCGACGACCACCTCAGCCTCGCCGTCAGGCACACCCTTGACCTCGTACCCCCACTTGCGGGCCACCTTGAGCGCGGTCTCGACGGCCTCCGCGCCCGAGTTCATCGGCAGCACCATGTCTTTGCCGGCCAGATCGGCCAGCTCCGTGACGAACGGCCCCAGCTGGTCGTGGTAGAACGCCCGGCTGGTCAGCGTGAGCTGGTCGAGCTGCTTGCGGGCGGCCGCCAGGATCGCCGGATGGCCGTGGCCGAAGTTCAGCGCGGAGTAGCCAGACAAGCAGTCCAGGTAGCGCCGTCCCTCGACATCGACGACCCACGCCCCCTCGCCGTGTGAGATCACCACCGGCAGGGGGTGGTAGTTGTGGGCCGTGTGCGCCTCGACCTGCGCGATCAGCTGGTTCGACCGGGACATGCGGGCAGTATGCGCCGCTGCTCACCCGTGTCGACGCAGCACCTCGCCAGCGGCGTGCCATCCACCCATCCCGTGGACGCCGCCGCCCGGCGGCGTCGAGGACGAGCAGAGGAACAGCCGGTGGTTCGGCGTTGCCCATGGCCGCAGCGACGCCACGGGCCGGGCGGCCAGCTGGCGCCAGTCCGACGCACCGCCGGCGATGTCGCCGCCAACGTAGTTGGCGTTGTGCGCCTGCATGGCGCGAGGCGGCATGACGTGCCGGGCGAGCACCCGCTCGGCAAACCCCGGCGCGAATCGCTCGATCTGCGCCTCGATGGCATCGGTCATGTCGACGTCGCAACCGTTGGGCACGTGGCAGTACGCCCAGAACGTGTGCCGGCCATAGGGTGCCCGGCTCGGGTCGACCAGGCTCGGCTGCACGGCCAGAACGTACGGCCGGGCCGGCACCCTGCCCGCTGCGACCGCTGCCTCGGACTCCACAGCCTCGGCGGACGATCCGACCAGGTGCAGGGTGCCCGCACTGGCCAGCTGCTCGTCCGCCCACGGCACCGGAGCGTCGAGCGCCCAGTCGACCTTGAAGGCACCCGCTCCGTAGCGCCACCGAGACAGCCGGGCCAGGTACGGCGCCGGAAGATGGTCGGCGGCCACGGCGACGACCTGCCGGGGGGTCAGGTCGAGCACGACGGCGCGGTGGCTTGGCAGGTCCCACAACGATTGCACCTGCTGCCCGGTGCGCACGCAACCCCCTCGGGCCTCCAGCCGCCGGATGAGTGCGTCCGCGATCGCCTGCGACCCGCCAGCGGCGACGGGCCAGCCGACCGCGTGCCCGAGCAGCCCGAGCAGAAGCCCGACTCCCGTCGTCAGCGGCTGCCGCAGGTCGAGCGTGGCGTGCGCGGCCAGCCCGGCAAGCAGGGCACGAGCCGGCTCGTCCCGCAGCACAACTCGGTTGACCCCGGTCGTCCCCCAGATCCCTGCTGCGCCGAAGGCGGCCGTCGCCAGGGGTGTGCGCGGCGGCACCGCCAGTGGGTCGAGCACCCCCTGGGCAACGGATCGCCACCGCGCAGCGAGCCCGCCGACGACGCGTCGGTAGGCGGCGGCATCGGCGCCCATCTGGTCGGCCGTGCGGTCGAGGTCGCGCCACAGCATCACCGACCGTCCCGGCGCGAGAGGATGGCCGACCGGCGCCGCGGGCTGGCAGAACCGCAGACCATCGGACTCGAGCCGCAGGTGCTGGAACGCCTCGGACGCCTGGGCCAGCGGATGGGCCGACGAGCACACGTCGTGGCGGAATCCCGGCAGGGTGAGCTCCTCGGTGCGCAGCCCGCCGCCCGGGCGGTCAGCAGCCTCGAGCACGAGCACGTGCATCCCCGCCTCGGCGAGCCGAACGGCCGCGACGAGTCCGTTCGGCCCGGACCCCACCACGACGACGTCCACCTCGGGCATGAGATCAGCGTGTCATCACGCGCCGTCGTCGGCCACAGACGTGCGGACCCCGATGAGACGGAACCTTGAACCGCCCGGTACTATGCGTGACATGGAACCTGGCAACGCCCGACACCGGCCCGGCAATGGGTCCGGGGTCGACCTGGCGATGGACCGGCTACGTCGCGGTGCCATCGAGTCATGCGTCCTTGCTCTGCTGCGCGGGGGCGCTGCGTACTCCTACGACGTCGTGACCGCCCTCGCCGGGGTCGACGGGATGGTGACCAGCGAGGGAACGCTGTACCCGCTTCTCGGCAGGCTACGCCGAGAGGGGCTGGTGGAGACCCGGTGGCAGGAGAGCCCGCATGGCCCACCGCGTCGCTACTACGCCCTCACCCCCGAGGGTGAGCGGGCCGTGGACGCGTTCGAAGCCGCCTGGGCCATCTTCCGTTGCGGCGTGGACAGCATCGTCGACGGCCACGTGAGAGCCGGCGACCCGACAACACCCAGCCTTGAGGAGACACCGTGATGACCGCCATGAACCCCTGGGCCGCAAGCTACGTGGCCGACCTCGAGGCTGCTGCGGCTGCGCTGCCGGCTGACCGCCGCGCTGAGCTCGTGGCTGAGGTGGAGGCGCATCTGCGCCACGCCATGGCCGAGCCGCTCACCGACCAGGAGGCCCGCAACGTTGTCGACCGGCTCGGGGACCCCCGCGACCTCGTGGCGGAGGCCGCAGCCGACCTCCCGACGCCCGCTCCGGCCGGCGGCGGCTCCGCCAGCGAGATCGTGGCGCTGCTGCTCATGGGCATCGGCGGGCTGGCACTCCCCTTGCTCGCTCCGGCCGTCGGGGTGATGATCATGGCGACCGCCTCCCGCTGGACTGCACGCCAGGTGCGTACGACCTGGCTCATCCTCGGGATCGGCGGCCTCGCCCTGGTCGCCGGGCTCGGGCTCCTCGCATTCGCCGACCCCACCTCGACGGCAGCGGTCCGCGCCGGCCTGCTGTTGCTCGGCGTCCTGTTCGTGGTCGGGCCGGCCAGCGCCCTGTACGCGGCGACCCGGCCACGGCCCGCCTGACCGAACGGCCGCGCCTGCTGCGAGGGGGCGCACCGCTCGACCTCCGCCTCCGGCACACTGACGGGGTGCTGGACGCGCGAGTGGACGCCGCGGTGGCGACCCTGCGGCTGCGGGGCGAGCGGGTGACCGACGCACGCCTCGCGGTGCTCGAGGCCCTGGTCGCGCTGCCTGACCATCCCACCGCAGAAGACGTCGTCGCCGCCGTCGAGGCGGGGCCTGCCGACGTGCACCGCGCCACCGTCTACCGCACCCTGGAGACGCTCAGCACCCTGCGCATCGTCACCCACGTGCACGTCGGGCACGGCGGTACGGCCTACCACCTGCAGGACGTGGCCCACCTGCACGCCCAGTGCCACGACTGCGGGTCGGTCGTGGACGTCCCCGACGACGTCCTCGACGACGTTCGCAGCACGCTGCTGGACGTGGCAGGGTTCGAGATGGACCCGTCGCATGTCGCGCTGTCCGGACGATGTGCGGCATGTCGTGCCGCCGAGAATGCCGACCTCACGGGAGGACATCCATGACAGCCCTTCGAGACGCTCGCGTCCTCATCACCGGCGCCGCCAGCGGCATCGGTCGGGAGATGGCTTTGCTCGCCGCCGCCCGCGGCGCCCGCGTGATCGCCTGGGACCTGGACGCCGCGGGGCTCGCGTCCCTCGCCGAGGAGCTGGGTCGGGTCACCGACGTGCGCACCGATGTCGTCGACGTCACCGACCGCGACGCTATCTACTCCACCGCGGCGTCCATCGACGAGGCCTGGGGCGGGGTGGACGTCCTCGTGCTCAACGCCGGCATCGTCGACAAGGCCACCATCCTCGAGAGCAACGACGAGACCCTCGCGAAGGTGATGGACGTCAACGTCAACGCGCTCTTCTGGGGCTCGAAGGCGTTCGTCCCGGGGATGGTGGCGCGCGGGCGGGGTCACGTCGTCACGATCGCGTCGATCACCTCGATCGTGCCGACGCCGGGAATGGCGTCCTACACGGTGAGCAAGCACGCGGCGTTCGGCTTCGGGGAGACGCTGCGCACGGAGCTGCGGGGCACCGGGGTGCGCTCGACTGTCGTCATGCCCTTCTTCATAGGCACCGGCATGTTCGCCGGTGCCGGAACAGTGAAGGTGCCGTTCTTCAACGAGCACCTCGAGCCCGACGAGGTTGCTGCCGCTGTGATGGATGCGGTGGAGCACGACCGGCACCGGGTGACCCTTCCCACCCTGGGCATCCTCGCCCACGTGGCGCGTGCGCTCCCGCCCACGCTCTACGACGCAGTGGCCGAGCGGCTGGGTCTGCTGTCGGTGATGTCGGGGTTCACCGGCCGGCACAAAGCCGACGACACGGGTACATGAGAGCCACCGGCCACGATCGCCGCGGCGGCAGCCTGGGCTTCGTCGTCGGCCTTGCGCTGGGCGTGCCGGCCACGATCTTCGCGCTGTCGAACCTCGAGTCGGTGCAGGTGGAGTTCTTGGGTTGGACCGCGTCCACGCCGCTGTGGGTCGTGATCATCCTGTCGCTGCTGTCCGGCGCGCTCATCGGGTGTGCGGTGCTGCTGGCCTGGCAGGCCCGGCGTCGGCACACACGCAAGAAGGCCGCCCGCGGTCAGCCACGCGACGCGACCGACGAGCCGGCGACGCATCCGGACGGCGGTGGGCAGGCGGGAGCCCCCAGGGCCGATGCGCCGGCGCCGCCACGATCGTCCGGCGAGGCTGGCTCGGTCGATCAGGCCTGAGCACTGCGTGTCTACCCTGGTCTGGATCTCGACCCACAGGAGCCCGTCATGAGCATTCTCGGCACGGTTCTGTTCGACGAGGCCCACAACGAGGCCTGGACCATCAGGGCCGCCGTTGCCGAGACGGTCAACCCCACCAAGCCGTCGGATGCGTCGTACGCCAGGGCTGCCGCGGCAGCCGATCGCCGGGGCTTCGAGGTGCACGCCCACACGGACGGCCCGATCACGCCCGACGTCCTCGCCGGCGTGGACGTTCTCGTCATCGCCCATCCGTCCGAACCCACCTGGGAGCGGGTCGTCCCCGGCGCGGGCCCCAAGCTCGGGGCTTCGGAGATCGAGGCGATCGAGCACCACGTCCACGCCGGTGGCGGGCTGGTGGTGCTCGGGGAGTGCGACCAGGACAAGTACGGCAACAACGTCAACGAGCTGCTCGGGCGCTTCGGCCTGCAGATCCGCACCACCACGGTGCTCGACCCGGTGAACCGTGCGCACGGAGTCGACACCTGGGTGCTGGCTCAGCCGGGTCGCCAGCCGGAACGGCACGACCTGCTGGCTGGCGTGCAGTCCGCATGCTTCTACCGCGCCGGCGTCATCGACGTCGACGACCGCGTCACCCACGACGCTCCCCTGCGCACGGCCGCCACGGCGACCGCACCGCACGCCCCGCTGCTGGTTGCTGTCGAGTCCGGCCGTGGACGAGTCGTGGTGCTGGCGGACTCCGACGTCGTGGGCGACGACTCCATCGACGAGCTCGACCACGAGCGGCTCTGGACCAATGTCGTCTCGTGGGCTGCCGGAGCCACGCCGAACGGGGCGGCGGTCGCGACTCCCAGCGTGCTGGCGAAGGATCCGGCCTGGGCGGCCCTGACCCAGGCCGTGACGGCGCTGCGGGACATGCAGAGCGAGGACGGCTCGATCGACACGAGCGTGCACGACGCAGAGACGGCACGCGGGCTGGTCGACGCCGTCGACACCGCTGTGGCCATGCTCGCAGCCCTCGTCCCCCACGACGAGCCCTACCTCAGCCAGGCCCGCGTGGACCTGCACCGCTGGGCCGACACGGGCTTCGGCGTGCCGGACTTCCTCGACTCACTGATGCTGTTCCGCCCCGAGCAGCACCGGGTCGACGGGCTCGAGCACCTGGTGCTGTTCTGCATGTACACCCAGAACGGCAACCCGAACCGGATGCTCGAAGCGGTGGCCCTGCGGACCGTGTGGCCGGACTGGATCGCCGAGCTCGAGGCCACCCGCTACGACAACGCCGCCTTCGTCCCCGTCACCTTCACCGACTTCACCGCGGGGTACGACACCCACTCGGCCGTGCTGTTCCCCGAGACGGTCGCGGTGCGCGAGGTTCCCCGCTTCACGTGGGGGGCGATCTTCTGCGACCGGGAGGCGGCACGATTCCGCTCGGTCTGCGGCGCCGCTGTCGAGACCCTGCGGCTCGCGCTGCCGCCGGACGCGGCCCGTCTGCTGGCCGACCAGCACCTGGCGCAGGACACCTACGTGCTGTGGGACCTCATCCACGACCGCACGCACAGCCACGGGGACCTTCCGTTCGACCCGTTCATGATCAAGCAGCGCATGCCGTACTGGATGTATGCCCTCGAGGAGCTGCGCTGCGACCTCACCGCGTTCCGCGAGGCGGTGGAGCTCGAGGCGGACGGCGTGCCGCACGGCGCACTCGTGCAGTACGCCGTGCTCTTCGACCGGCTGTTCCGCTTCCCCATCACGGGAGGTCGGGTGCGCAACTACGACGGTCTGGGCGGGCAGCTCCTGTTCGCCTACCTTCACCGCAACGCGGTGATCCGCTGGACGGACAACCGGCTGGCCATCGACTGGAAGGCGCTCCCCGGCGCCGTGGTGGAGCTGCACACCGGGGTGTCGAACCTCTACCACCAGGGCATCGACCGCTCCAAGGTCGCGCAGTGGCTGGCCGCCTTCGACCTCGTCTCGCACTACGTCCCCCCGAGCCCGGCGTCGACGTGGGCGAAGGGCGTGAGCGCCCTTCCAGTGGATGCCGAGCCTCGTGCGCTGGTCGACCTGGTGCTGCCTGACGAGTTCCCGCTCAACACCTTCTACGAGGCGTTGCGCCGCAAGCTCGGCGACACGGTCGAGGCGACCCGCGGCATCACCGGGGTGGCCTCGTGAGCGCGCTGGCCGGTGCGGTCGTGGCGGTCGCGGGCGCCGGGGGTGGAGCGGGCCCCGCGGTGGCTCGGCGGCTGGCCGATGCCGGTGCGCTCGTCACCGTCGCCGACGCCGACCAGGCCAAGGCGTCGCGGGTTGCCGACGACGTGACCTCCGCCGGCGGCCAGGCAGAGAGCGCTCAGGTGGATCTGCTCGACCTCGACGCCACCCGCGCTTGGGCGGACGACCTGATGACCCGACATGGACGGGTCGACGGACTCGTGCACCTCGTCGGTGGATGGCGTGGCGGCACGCGGCTCGCGGAGGCCGACCTCGGCGAATGGGACGCCCTCGAGCCGCCGCTCGTGCGCACTGTCCAGCGCACCTCCCAGGCGTTCCACGACGCGCTGCTGGCATCCCCCACCGGCCGGTTCGTGCTGGTCTCGTCGGTCGAAGCGACCCGGCCGAGCCAGACGAACGCCAGCTACGCCGCCGCCAAGGCCGCGGCGGAGACGTGGACGTTGGCCCTCGCCGACGCCTTCGCGGGGTCCTCCGCCGCAGCGGCGATCATCGTGGTGAAGGCGCTGCTCACGCCGGCGATGCGGGAACGCCGACCCGACGCCACGTTCGCCGGCTTCACCGACGTGTCCGACCTCGCCGAGCGCATCACCGAGATCTGGGACCAGCCCAGCGACGTCGTCAACGGCAGCCGCATCAGGATGACGGAGGAACCGTGACCACCCACCCGTCCGTGCCCGCCGGCACGCTGCACGACCGCGGGCTGCGCGCCTTCGCCAGTGACAACTACGCGGGCATGCACCCGGAGGTTCTCGCCGCGCTCGCCGCGGC
>Ga0272442_10009372_pt1 | contig 12253 bp, 10 predicted proteins | sample SSMForm2O_FD_200262 | JGI IMG/M metagenome (GOLD analysis project Ga0272442, IMG submission 200262) | Marine sediment archaeal communities from Little Sippewissett salt marsh, Falmouth, MA, United States - SSM-Form-2O | ecosystem: Environmental > Aquatic > Marine > Wetlands > Sediment ... | reverse complement strand
TCAAGGGGGCGGAGAGCTTCAGCGTCACGATCACCTTGCAGCTGATCTGCGGCCCGGTTCCCCAGGCGGAGATCCCCGGAAACGGAGTGGACGACGACTGCGACGGAGCCACCGACGAGGAGGAATGCGGCCAGAACTCCGATTGCGAGGACGGCAGCGTCTGCACCGCCGACTTTTGCATAAACGAGTTGTGCCAGCACACCAACATCGACGGGATAAACTGCAACGACTCCAATCCCTGCACCACCGGCGACACCTGCAGCGGCGGGGCCTGCCAGGGAACCGAGCGGGACTGCAGCGACTTCGACGGCCAGTGCATAGTGGGCGCCTGCAATCCCGCCACGGTGGAATGCGAGCCGGTCCCCCGGCCGGACGGCACCGGGTGCGATGACGGGCTGTACTGCACGGTGAACGACGCCTGCCAGGACGGGGCGTGCTCGGGGAATATGCGCAACTGCTCGGACATTGATCCCTGCACCCGCGACCGCTGCAACGAGGCCCTGGGCGACTGCGAGCACACCCTGGAGCCCAAGCCGGACGGCGAAGGACCCCAGGGTGATGCGACTTGCAATGACCTGATTGACAACGACTGCGACGGGCTGACCGACGGCGCGGATCCCAACTGCCAGGCCTGCACCGCGGCGGCCGACTGCGAAGACAACAATCCCTGCACCACCGACGACTGCGTCGGCGGAGACTGCTCCAACCTGGCGGTGGAGGACGGCAGCGATTGCGACGACGGCCTCTTCTGCACCGTGGAGGATCACTGCGAGGGCGGGGCCTGCGTGTCATCCTCGCGGGACTGCTCGGCCCTCGCCTCTCCCTGCCACCTGGGGATCTGCAGCGAGGCTGACGAGCGCTGCGAGGCGTTTCCCAAGGCGGACGAGACTCCCTGTGACGACGGCCTCTACTGCACGGTGGGCGACCGCTGCCTGTCCACCGTCTGCACCCCCCTGGGATCCCGGGTGTGCGACGACAGCGACTTCTGCACGGTGGACGGCTGCAACGAAGACCTGGATCGCTGCGACTTCGTGCTGGACCCCCGCCCGGGCGAGGAGGGCCCCCCGGGAGACAACACCTGTTCCAACGGGCAGGACGACGACTGCGACGGACAGACCGATTCCGAGGACGGCAACTGCGTCGAATGCCTGCAGGACTCAGACTGTGACGACAACAACGACTGCACCGACGACACCTGCGCCAACGACCTGTGCGCCAACGTGGCGGTGACCCCGGGTACCTCGTGCGACGACGGGGATCCCTGCACCATGGACGACGCCTGCACGGGGGACTACTGCACCGGCGTCCCGCTCGACGGCGATTCCGACGGTCACGTGGCCGCGGCCTGCGGCGGGGACGATTGCGACGACTCGACCGCCGGCGCCCGTCCGGGCTTGTTCGAAGGGCCCGACGGCGACGCTACCTGCTCCGACTCCCTGGACAACGACTGCGACGGCAAGACCGACGATTACGACACCTATTGCTGGGCGCGGGTGTGCAGCCCGGCCGGCTGGTGCTGGGAGAATCCCCTGCCGCAGGGCGACGGCCTGAGCGGCATCTGGGGCTTCGGGCCGGACGACGTGTGGATGGTGGGCTGGTTGGGCACCATCCTGCATTGGGACGGGGTGGCCCTGTCGAAGTTCGACTGGGCCGGAACCGACAAGATTCTCTACGACCTCTGGGGTGCCGCGCCCGACGACATCTGGGCGGTGGGCTCCGAGGGTTACCTGGCCCGCTACAACGGCACCAGCTGGTCTTCACGCAGTTCGGGAACCACCTACTGGATGTATGCAATCTGGGGTTTCGCCGGCAACGACATCTGGGCGGGCGAAGCCTCGGGCAAAGTCAACCGTTACAACGGATCGGGCTGGACCGAGATCGCCACCGGCACCGGCTCCCGCCTGCTGGGCGTCTGGGGCCCCGATCCGGATCACCTCTGGGCGGTTGGCTGGGACGGCGCCATCCGCTACCGCAGCGGGGGCAGCTGGGGTGGGCAGACCAGCGGCACCACCGAATACCTCAACAGCGTCTGGGGCGCGTCGATCGACGACGTCTGGGCGGTGGGCGACAACGGGGTGATCCTCCGCCGGCAGGCCGGCAGCTGGTCCCAGGTCGACGGCGGAGTGGACGTGGGCCTCTACGACGTCTGGGGAACCGCGGCTGACAACGTCTGGGCGGTGGGGGAGGACGACACCATTCTGCACTTCGGCGGCGACCACTGGTCGCCGGCCGGACCGCCGGCCACCCGGAGCGTGTTCTCAATATCGACCGGAGACCTGAGAGCTTTATGGGGCACCGCGGCGAACGATGTCTGGGCGGTGGGCCACGGCGGCACCGTGCTGCGCTACGACGGGAACCAATGGAGCGACCTGACCGCGGGTTACCGCGGTTCGGTTGACGGCGTCTGGGCCCAAAGCGCCGGCCAGGCCTGGGCGGTGGGGGACGGATGCTCTGTCCTGCGCCGCGACGCCGCCACCCGCACCTGGAACCGGGAACCGGTTGCGGGCTGCACCGAGGACCTGAACGACATCTCCGGTACGGCGGTGGACGATGTCTGGGCGGTGGGGGAGGCGGGGAAAATCCTGAAGTGGAACGGAAGCGCCTGGACCGCGGTGACCAGCAACACCGACGCGGTACTCAACGACGTGTGGACCCTGTCCGCCCAGGAAGCCTGGGCGGTGGGGGACGGTGGCGTGATCCTGCGGTATCTCAACGGGCAGTGGGGCGAGGTCACCAGCGGAGTCGCCACCGACTTGAACGGAATCTGGGCCTTTGCAACCGATATGGCCATAGCGGTGGGCGACGAAGGCGTCATCCGTCACTGGGACGGCTCCGGCTGGACCGAACGCACCAGCGGGGTCGCCGAGAACCTTTACGCGGTGTGGGGAACCGGCGCCGACAACGCCTGGGCGGTGGGCCGGGCGCCCAGCGAGGGAAACGGCGTGCTGTTGTACTGGAATGGAACCAACTGGACCAGCCAGTCCAGCGGCGTCGCCGGAAGCCTGGTGAGCGTCTGGGGCACCGCGCCGAACGACGTCTGGGCCGCAGGATCCGGCACGGTAATCCGCAACCAGGGCGGCGGATGGACGCCGATAGCGACCGGAACCGCATCGCGCATCTCGGACATCTGGGGCACATCCGACGGCAACGTCTGGATCGTGGGCCGCTCCGGTTCTATTCTGCGGTACCAACCCTAGGAGGTCGGGCTAATGACTCGCATCGTTCTGGCGGCGTCGACAATCATGTTGCTCTGGGGATGCGTGGAGGACAGCTACCAGCCCACTGCCCAGGACCTGGAGACCATCAAGAAGAACATTCTGGCGCAGCCCCCGCAGATGAAGTTCAAGGTCGGCGCCAGCCTGGAGGGCAAGGTCGAGTACCTGGGCCTGGACGTGGAGCCCGAGGTGGTCGTCCCCGGCAAGCCGGTGAAGCTGACCCACTACTGGAAAGTCAACCAGCCGGTGAGCGACTGGAGGATCTTCGTCCACCTCAATGATCCCGGGCAGGTGCGCTTCATCAACGCCGACCACACCCCCATCGGGGGGCGCTATCCGGCGGCTAACTGGAAGCGCGGAGAGATCATCCGCGACCAGCACACCGTCAGCCTGCCCAAGGACTGGCAGTTTCCTCAGGTGGTGATCTACACCGGCCTGTTCCGCGGCGACATGCGCATGAAGGTCCAGGGCCCCCAGGACAAGGAGGACCGCGTCCTGGCCGCCACCTTGACGGTGAAGAAGACAAAAAATGCCGGAAAGACCAGGCGCCTGGTGGCCATGAAAACCAATAAACCGGTGAACCTGGACGGCAAGCTGGATGATGCGGTCTGGAAGCAAGCCCCCTACACCGGATCCTTCACCGACGCCTACAACGGGTCGGAAATACCCTACCAGACCCGGGCCCAGGTGGCCTGGGACCAGGAGAACCTCTACATCGCCTTCGAGTGCCCCGACACCGACATCTTCAGCCAGCTCAAGGAGCGCGACGACAAGCTGTGGATCCAGGACGCGGTGGAGGTATTCATCGACGCCAACCGCGACGGGCAGGATTACCTGGAGTTGCAGGTCAGCCCCCAGGGGGTGATCTTCGACAGCTACTTTCCCAAACACCGCCAGGGCCAGGCGGATTTCAACAGCGGGTTGAAGGCCAAGGTGGACATCCAGGGGACTTTGAACCAGCGCGACGACCAGGACAAGCGCTGGATCGTCGAAATGGCCCTGCCATTCAAGGACGCCAAGGGGCGCGGCAAGTACGAGCTGTCGCTGCCTCCCAAGGTCGGCGATGTGTGGCGGGTGAACCTCCTGCGGGTGGATGTCTCCAAGGGTGTGCCCCAGCGCGCCGGGGCCTGGTCCCCGCCGCTGTCGGGGGATTTCCACACCCTGTCTTCCTTCGGGGAGCTGGCCTTCATGAAATAGGAGCCGTATGCTTTCCATCGTCATCCCGGCTTACAACGAAGAAGAGCGCATCGGGAAGTCCCTGGAGCGCGTCCGGGAGTACTGCCGGCGCGCCCGGCCGGCCCACGAGGTCATCGTGGTCGACGACGGCAGCCAGGACGGCACTTCATCGGTTGTTCTCAACCATGCCAAGAGGTGGGACGAACTTAAACTGATGACACTGGAGCACCGGGGCAAGGGCTACGCCACCAAGATGGGCGTGCTGGCCTCCTCGGGGCAGTGGATCCTCTGCTCGGACGCCGACCTGTCCACGCCGGTCGAGCTGGTGGAGAGGCTGCTGACCGAGGGAGAAGAACACCAGATAATAATCGGCTCGCGCTCGGTCGGCGGGGCCGCGGTGACCCAGCCGCCGCCGTTTCACCGCAAGGTGATGGGTCGGGTGTTCAACTGGATCGTCAAGGCCCTGGCGGTGCGCGGCTACCAGGACACCCAGTGCGGCTTCAAGCTCTTCAAGCGGGAAGCCGCACTGGACATCTTCGGCCGCATCACGCTGGACGGCTTCGCCTTCGACGTGGAGATGCTCTACCTGGCCGGCAAGCTGGGGTATAAGGTGGCCGAGGTGCCGGTGTCCTGGAGTAACGACGAGCGCACCAAGGTCAAGCTGCTCTATGACCCGCCCCGGATGTTACTGGACGTCATGAAGATCCGCTGGCGCCACGGGCGGGTGAAATGAGCCCGGAGCGCGCCCCCGTCCGCAACTACATCATAGCCCTGGCGGTGCTCTTCGCCCTGGCGCTGGGTATCCGCCTGGTGTTCATCCACCAGTGCCGCTTCGCCGGCGACGAGGCGCGCTTCTACGGCGAGGCCCGCTCGGTGGCGGCCGGGGAGGCCTTTCCCTCCCTGGGCACTGCGGTGACCGGCGGCGAAGCCCGCCTGCCCGGGGGGACTTTCACGTTGCTGATGGTCCCGGCCTTCTTCTTCTCCCGCTCGCCTTTGGCCGGCAACGTCATGGTTGTGCTTTTCAGCTTGCTGGCCTACTGGCTGCTGATCTCGGTGGTGCGCCGCTGGATGGGCCAGCGCGTCTCGCTGGTCTTCGCGGTGTTGATCCTCTTTTCCCCCTGGAGCTACTTCTACTCCGACCGCATCTGGAACCCCAACGTCCTGATCCTGCTCACCGCGCTCTTGTTGTGGGCCGCCACCAAGATGATCGACCACCCGCGCACCAGACACGTCTTCTGGATCCCGTTAGTGGTCATGGCCGCCCCCCAGTTCCACCTCTCCGGCGTGGTCCTTCTGCTCCTGGCAATAATCTTGTGGCTGGCCTACCGCCCGAAGATCCACAAGTGGGCCTCCCTGGCCGGCATCGGCGCCGGAGTGCTCTGCTACGTTCCTTATCTGATCTCAGAAATCCAGTCCGGCTTCAGAAACACCAAGCTCTTGATGTCCATGCCCTCAGACCCCACGTTCGTCGCCGCCGACTTCTACCGCGGCCCGTTGAACCTATTGATCTTCGCCTCGGGCGAGATAGGCTACCTGCTCCGCAAGGGCTTTTGGTTCCCCTACAACGAGTTCCAGTTCTACTTCCAACAAGACGGCCTGGAAGTCACCCACCACTTCTACGGCGGCAGCCTGGGCGCCGACTTCCTGGTGGCCGTGACCGTGCTGAGCCTGGCAGTGGCCTTCGCCGCCCTGGTCATCTGGCTGGTCGACCTGTTCCGCTCCGGCCGCGGCATCTGGAAGTTCTTGAAAACGAACCCGATGTATCTGGGCTTCGCCCTGGCGTTGATCCTGACGCCCTTGCTTCTGCTTCTGGGCCAGAAGTCCTACCACCCGCACTACATCTACCTCTTCTACCCGTTCGCCTTCGTCCCGCTGTTGGCCCTCGTCTCCCGCTTAGACGCCGGCCGCTACCTGGCTGCCCTGTGCTGGGTGGGGGTAGCCGCCCTCTGCTACACCGTCGCCTCCGCCCAGGTCTACCGGCAGAGCGAAAAACCCATCAGCTTCCCCCAGCAGCGGGCGGTAATGGAGTTCATCTACAAGACGTCGGAGGACAAGAGCTTCGCCCTCGACTTCCGCCTGACCCGCTCGAGATTCGACACCCACCCCCTGCACGTTTTGGCCCGCCGTTATTTCGAAAAGCCCTTCCGCGAAAACCACCGCTCCGATCTGCGCTACACCATATTCGACCACCGGGAGGGCCGCTGGTTTTTGGAGAGCGGCCAGCCCACCATACGCGGCCGCCCGGTGCAGGACTACCGGGACCTGAAGGCCAGCGTGGTGGTAAAAAGCGGCGGCTGATATGGACCTTGGAAACAAGCAGAAGTGGCTGGACCGCGCCGCCTGGGCGCTGATCGCCTTCTGCTGGCTCTACCTCTTCACCTACAGCCGCTCTTTGAACAACCCCAACGAGCGCACCCGCGTGATGCAGACCCGCGCCATAGTAGAAACCGGCCGCCTGTCCATCGGCGAATCCTTTCGCGACGACCAGGGCCGCCTGAAAGTCCGCGACCTCTACGGCCAAATCCACAACGGCGGTTTCGTAAACGACTTGTCCCTGGTCTGTAGCAATCCAGACGAACAGCCACCCAACTGCGAAGGCCTGATCTACCCCGCAAAATCCCCCGGCGCGTCTCTGATCGGCGTCCCGGCCCTGTTGGTAGCGGATCTGCTGGGCACAATCCCCGCAGGCCCCGCCGGCGAGATGCAAGCCACCTGGGTGACCCGTTACTTCGGCATCGCCCTGTTGATGTTCCTCTCCCTGATGGCCTTCACCCGGCTGCTGACCCTGGTCGGCCTGACCCGTTCACAAAACCGCGCAGTCCTTTTGACCACCGCCCTGGGCACGACAATCTTCACCTACAGCATAATGTTCGTAGGCCACGCCCTGGCCGGCGGCGCCTTGATCGTGGGCATCTGGCTTTTAATCGAATCCCGGGAGAAATCCTGCTGGCTCCGCGCCGCCCTGGCCGGCCTGGCCACGGCGTCAGCAGTCTTTTTGGAGTACCACAGCATCCTCGCCGTCCTGTGCATCGCCGCCTGGCCTCTTTTAATGAAGGACCGCCGGAAGGTGCTGCCCGGCTTCGCCGCCGGGGCGGTGGTAATGGCAATCCTCTACGGAATCCTCCACCAGGTAATGTTCCACTCCCCGTTCCTCACCGGCCACTCCCACCTGATGTCCGCCCACAACCGCTTCTCCCAGTCGTCCGGCTACCTGGGCATCTCCACCCCCAACCTGGGCTCGCTGGTTGATCACCTTTTCGACCCCTACATGGGCCTGCTACCCCTGATGCCCTGGCTGCTCGCCGGCTTCTTCGGCATCTATCTCCTGCTTCGCGAGAAACACAATCTCCGCGTCGTCGCCGCAATTTTCATCATCTACCTGATCTTCGTAACCTGCCTCGACAAGTGGCGCATGATGAACGGCTGGTCCATCGGCCCCCGTTACCTGGTCCCGGCAATCCTGCCGTTATGTCTGGCCGCCGCCGTCGGCCTCAAGAAGCTCTTCGATCTCAACCAATGGGCCGCCCACGCGGCCCTGGGCCTGATGGCCGCCTCGGTAATAATCATAGCGTCATTGACGGCAGTCTTCCCCCAGCCCCCCGACGGTCTCAAGAGCCCCTTCGGCGAACTGGCAGTACCATTACTGTTCGAAGGCTACGGCGTCCGCAACTTCGGCCTGTTGATCGGCCTGGGATCATTCAGCCTGCTCCCGTTCTTCCTGGCCGTCCTAGGCTCGGCAACCTGGATCACACTCTCATCAAAACGCAAACCACTCCTAATCGTCGTAACGATAGCCGTGGCAATAGCCTGGATCGTCACCCTAGCCCTGATCCGCCCCTCCAAGCCCCATGACCGGGCCCACTGGCAGGAATTCTCCCGCCACGTTGTTGAGACCCCCCGCTGAGTTTCATTCCTTGCGCTTGTGTCCGAATTTCGGACACACGGACCAACATGAACCTGGGTTGTGTATCGTAAGTGATTGAAAAAACGCACCTGGGTTTTTATGGCTTGTTACTTGCGTACATCGCGGGGGCAGGGGCAGGAAAGTTCGTCTTGGGAGTGTGATGATGAAAAAGGAATCGATTATTCCAGTCGAGAGCTTGGAAAATAAGATCCTTCTGTTGCGCGGATTCAAGGTTATTCTCGACAGTGATTTGGCAGAATTGTACGGTGTGACAACGAAGCGTATCAACGAGCAAGTAAAGAGGAATCTAGAGCGTTTTCCTGATGACTTCACGTTTCAGTTGTCTGTAGAGGAGAAGAATGAGGTGGTCGCAATTTGCGACCACCTCAAAAAACTGAAATATTCACCAGCACTTCCGCGTGCATTCACGGAGCATGGAGCGATCATGGCTGCCAGTGTGCTCAATTCTCGGCGTGCGGTTGAGGCTGGTATTTTTGTCGTGAGGGCGTTTGTAAAGCTTCGTAAGCTGGTTGTGGCTCAAGACGAACTGGCGCGAAAGCTAACCCAGCTAGAGCGCGTGGTCGGGTCACACGAATCGAGAATTACTGAAATCATTGAAGCGATTCGTATGTTAACGATGCCGGAGGATCGTCTTCGGAGAAGGATTGGCTTCAAGACTGGTGAAAACCCGCAGTGAATTACAGAAGTAAAAAAGCCAGCTAATTTTATGGCCCTGATCCGCCCCACCAAGCCCCAGGACCGGGCCCACTGGCAGGAATTCTCCCGCCAGCGTGTAGAGACTCCCCGCTAGCCTGGAAAGTGTGCTAGTATCTCTGGATAGAGGGCAAAATGAGACGGGTGGGTGCAATCGCTTTCATTCTGTTGGTGGCCGTTTCTTTGTCGGCATATTCGTGTATGACATATTCGGGGAGTGACGGGGGAGAACTCGACGAAAACGCGAATATTGAGCATGAATTGGAATACGTGAATAGTGAACATGACTTTGAATACGATGACGATTGTTTCATACATTGCGATGCGGTCTATGTTCCATACGTCATCTTTACATTCAGGATTGCCGATACCGGTGAGCCCTACTGCGGGCCGGCGGTAGTTACTTATAGTTACGACGACAAGGGCCCTTATGACGTTCACTGCGATTGTTCCAACGGCGAGATGATGTCATATGGATATTCCCATCCGTGCCACGTCAATCCGCCGTACGGGTTTGCCATGGTCACGGCGGAGGTCGAAGGTTTCAAGAAGTACTCAGCCGAGATATTCATGCCATGCGAATGTAATCCCAGGATCCCTGTTCAGGTCGAGTTGGTGCCACTGTAGCGGTGTCAAGACGATCCCGGACGATCCCTGTTCGGGGGTTGACACACCTGGTATATCTCCTTACAATTGAGTAAGGAATGTGGTTATTAGTAAGGAGATTCGTATGGCGGAGTCGACTTTGACCAGTAAGGGGCAGATCACCATTCCCAAGCAGGTACGGGACGCGCTGGGGCTGGAGGCGGGGGACCGGGTTTCGTTCCGGGTTCGGGAGGACGGGGTGGTGGAGATGGTGCCGGAGACGCTGGACGTCATGGCGCTCTTCGGTCTGGTGAAGCCCAAGAAGAAGGGGGTTTCGCTGGAGGATATGGAGGAGGCGATTTCGAAAGAGGCTTCCGGCAGATGATCGCGCTGGACACCAACGTGCTGGTTCGGTTTCTGGTCGAGGACGACAAGGTCCAGAGCCGGCGGGCCAAAAAGCTGGTCGAAGAGGCGGTGATGGACGACGAGGATCTGTTCGTCGCCGACCTGGTGGTGGTGGAGACGGTCTGGGTGCTCAAGCGGAGTTACGGGCTGAAGAAGGAGGCCATTGCCGCAGTGCTGCGGATGCTTCTGGGGGCGCGTAACCTGCGGTTCGAGTCCTCCGACCGGATGGCCCGGGCGATCGACGCCTACCAGAAGAGCCGCGGGGGGTTTTCCGATTATCTGATCCGGGAAAAGGCCGCGGAGTGGGAGTGCGAGACGGTGGTTACCTTCGATTCGGTTCTGCAGAAAGAGAAGGGTTTCACCAAGCCTTAAGAGATGGGAGATGGGGTCGGGTGTTATCCTTTGTGTTCTTCGTCCGGGAGTTCGAGCAGGCGGACATCCTCCAAATCGACAGGTCGGCCCGCGGCCCGCTTGGAGGAGATCAGATCCTTTTTGGAGACGACCTGGAACTCTTGTTCCTGATAGCTCATGGTCTCGCGCCGTTCCCAGGCGTCCTGGAAGTTCAGTCCCGGCGTTGATGTCTGCACGTCTATCCTGACTCGGTCCTTGAAGATGGTGATCTCATGATCGAGGAGATCCTCTACGCTGGTCAGCGTGGCGGTGCCCAGGCCGGCGTCCAGGAAAGCGTCCAGCAGGCGGCGTCCGTTGTCCGGACTCGCTTCGATCAGAATGTCGAGATCGAAGGTCGCCCGGGGTACGCCATGGAGGATGCTGGCGATTCCCCCGATAACCAGGTATTTCACCTCATGCTGCTGTAAGGACCTGAACACTTCCTTCAATCGGTTGAGCATCTTTCATGTCCGGAAGTTTGGGATTGAGTTCGAGAGCCAGATCCGTAAACCAGCAGAGAATCTCCATCCGTTCCACAATGGTGAGAGATCTGAACCAACGAACCTTCGCCTCCATGGATTCATCCTGACGATCGTGGGTGACTGATGCATACATGTTTGTATTATATCAGGTTTTTGATGAAATGTACCGTTTTTTGGCCTTGAGGGCCCCCTTCAAGGGCAACCGACGTTAAGAATTGTTGTCGTGTTGTTGGAGTCGTCGCCGCATTCGGAGACCATGCCGGAGCCGGTGCCGAAGTCGTCGGCTACCACGTAGACGGTCACGGTGGAGCCCGCCGGGGGGCTGGTCCAGTTGAATGCCACCCGCTGGGCCTCGCCGGGGGCCAGGGGGACGGTGGTGCTGGCCACGCCGATGAATGTGCCGCCGGACTGGGGGTCGCCGGCGTAGAAGGCTGCTGGAACCCCAGCCGGGGCGTCGATGGCTCCGCGGTTTTCTATCCAGGCCAGCAGGATCAGCCTGCCCGGGCAGCCGGAGGTTATCTGGGAGGCCTCGGTTCCGGCGAGGTCGGGGGACAGGTTGGCCTGGCCGGCGGGGAGCTCGTTCTGGCGGTAGGAGTTGTACACCAGCCAGCCCTCGGCCTCGGTCTGGGGGATCCGGCCGGACTCGGTGACGTTGGTGATGTGGTAGGTGTGCTGGTTCCAGATCGGGCGGGTGCGCACCCAGTTGTCCTCGGTGTCGCCGAAGACCCGGATGCCTTTGTGGGCGCCGAGGATGAAGTCGTTGGCGCAGACTATGATCTCGGCGTTGCCGTCGTTGTCCATGTCGGCGATCACCGGGTACTCGTAGGCGGTGTACGAGGAGTTCTCCTCGGAGTAGACCACGTCGCCGGTCTCGCCGTCGTAGATGCGCAGGTAGGTCTCGTCGTTGTAGACCACCTCGGCGTAGCCGTCCTCCTCGAAGTCGAACACCGATGAGCCGGTGGCCGAGGAGGAGTGGTCCTGGGTGGGCTGGGACCACTTGATGCTCCCGTCGGTCTCGAAGAGCACGTAGGTGTCGTGGTCGGCCACCCCCACCTCGGGCTCCCCGTCGCCGTCGAAGTCCGCCACCGTGGGCGGTCCGCCGCGGCCGCTGCCCGGAAGCGCGTTGGGGCCCCAGGCCACGGTGCCGTCGTGCTCCTGCAGGCGGATGCTGCCGTCGGCGACCACCACGATCTCGGGGTAGTCGTCGGCGTCGAAGTTGCCGATGGCCACGAAGCCGTCGGTCAGGCCGTTGTCCCAGTATACCTGCCCGTCGTATCGGTAGGCGGTCGAGCCGGTGACCACCTCGGGATGGCCGCTGCGGTCCAGGTTGCAGACCGCCGACAGCGGGCCCACCCCGTTGTCGCCCAGGCCGCCGGTGCCCT
>Ga0272442_10009371_pt1 | contig 12253 bp, 10 predicted proteins | sample SSMForm2O_FD_200262 | JGI IMG/M metagenome (GOLD analysis project Ga0272442, IMG submission 200262) | Marine sediment archaeal communities from Little Sippewissett salt marsh, Falmouth, MA, United States - SSM-Form-2O | ecosystem: Environmental > Aquatic > Marine > Wetlands > Sediment ... | reverse complement strand
CACCCGGCAGCAATTGATCCGTCGAACAGAGAAAAGAACAAGGAGCGAGCACAGATGTCAGAGGCCAAGTACGATTTGACCCCCCGGGAGGTCCCGCAGGTCAAGACGAAGTACCGCAGGATCCACACAAAGATTCCCGTTCCCGAGAGTCTGCCGATCTTCCGGGCGCTTCAGGATTCCGAGCCCCAGTCCATGATGGGCCAGCCGCCGGTGGTCTGGGACAGAGCCGAGGGATTTCAGGTATCCGACCGCTGGGGAAACGTGTGGATCGACTGGTCCAGCGGTGTGCTGATTACCAATGCCGGTCACGGGCGTAAGGAGATCCGGCGGGCTCTGGAAAGAGCCCTGAAAAAGCCACTGCTGTCCACCTATGTGTTCGTGCACGAGCAGCGCTCCGAGCTGACCCGGGCCCTGCAGGCTCTTGCGCCTGATCCTTCGAACTACCAGGTCTTCCTGCTCACCACCGGCAGCGAGGCTATCGAAAACGCCATCAAGCTGGCCCGTACCTACGCTCTGGAGAAGCACGGGGAGGGCAAACGGATCATCGTGAGCTTCAACAATGCCTTTCACGGCCGTACCCTGGGCTCCCAGCTTGCGGGGGGCATGCCCGGTCTGAAGAAGTGGATCGTGGGGGAGGGGCAGACCTTCGTGCAGGTGCCCTTTCCAGACGGCTACAAGAATGAGGAGGTGTCCTTCGATCTGTTTCTCGACACGTTGAAACGGCTGAAAGTCGAGCCCCGGCAGATCGCCGGGGTAATCACGGAGAGCTACCAGGGGGTGGGTCCGGATTTCCTGCCGGTGGACTACGCTCAAGCGCTGCAGCGCTTCTGCCGGGCGGAGGATATCGTGATGATGTTCGACGAGGTGCAGGCCGGATTCGGGCGCACCGGGAGGATGTTCTGCTACGAGCACTACGGAGTACAGCCGGATCTGATCATCTGCGGCAAGGGGATCAGCTCCTCCCTGCCGCTTGCAGCGGTGATCGGGCGAAAGGAGATCATGGGGCTGTACGCACCGGGATCCATGACCTCCACCCACTCGGCCAGTCCTCTTCCGGTGATCGCCGCGGTGGAGAACCTGAAGATCATCCAGAGGGAGAGGCTGGTGGAGCACGCCGCCCGGATGGAGCAGGTGCTGATGCCTGGGCTGGCGCAGATCCAGGCCCGCTATCCCGAGCGGCTGGGTTGTCTGCACGGCAAAGGCCTAGTAGCGGGCATCCAGGCTGTCAAACCGGGCACCAAGGAACCGGACGCGGCCACGGCCCAGGCTGTCAATCTTGCCTGCCTGCACAGGGGGCTGCTGATGTTCGCCCCAGTGGGCATCGGGGGGGAGTGCATCAAGATTGCTCCGCCCCTGGTGATTCCCGAGGACGCCCTGAAAGAATCAATCGCCGTTCTGTCCGAAGCCTGCGACGCGGTGTTGGGCTAGAGGCAGCAGGTCAGCGGACGCCGGCTACAGCAGCTCCGTGGCCAGTTCCGCCAGGGGACTGCGCTCGGATTTTTCCAGGGTGATGTGTCCGAAGGGTCTCTGTCCCTTGAAGGCCTCCACCAGGAAGGTTAGTCCATTGGAGTTGGAGTCCAGGTAGGGCGTATCGATCTGGTAGGGATCTCCGGTCAGCACGACCTTGGTTCCGGTTCCAGCGCGGCTCACTATGGTTTTAACCTCGTGGGGAGAGAGGTTCTGAGCCTCGTCGATGATGATAAACTGATTGGGTAGAGACCGTCCCCGGATGTAGGTGAGGGCTTCGATCTCGATGAGCCGGCGGTTGATCAACTGATCCACCGTTAGATCCCGCAGCTTTCTATCGACGCTGAGGATGTACTCGAGGTTGTCGTATACAGGCTGCATCCAGTTGGAGAGCTTGTCGATCTTGTCCCCCGGCAGGTAGCCGATATCCTTGCCCATGGGAATGATCGGCCGGGCCAGCAGCACCCGGGAGAAGCGATCCTCGGTCAGGGCCTTGTTCAATCCGGCAGCCAGGGCCAGCAGGGTTTTCCCAGTACCCGCTTTTCCCACCAGGGTCACCAGGGAAATCGAATCATCGAGCAACAGGTTGATAGCCATCTCCTGGTTGCGATTCAGGGGCCGGATGCCGCAGACTCCGTTGGTCGGCGCCACGTATTGGAGGTAGGCCTCGCCGTCATTGTATCGGCTCAGAGCCGTCTCGTTGCTCTTTGCCTCCCGTAGAAGCACGAACTCATTCGGGACAAAGCGGGTTTTCCAGGGAATCGCTCCGGAGCTCTTGAGCTCATGCAGGCTATCCTGTCCCACATCCATCTCGATGTAGCCTTTGTACAGCGCTTCGATGTCGACCTTCTGCTTCTCGTAATCCACGGCCTTGATGCCCAAAGCCGTAGCCTTGAGACGGGCGCTGATGTCCTTGGAAACGAAGAACACCTGTTTGCCTTCCTGCTGCAGTGAGTAGGCGGCCAGGAGGATCTTGTTGTCGTTCTTGTCCGTTTCCAGGTCCACCGGGATGCTCTTCAGGTTGGTGGTATTGCTGATCCAAACCCGCAGGGTGGAGCCGTTGTCCATCTTGACCCCTTCCTTGAGGTCTCCGTGGCGACTGAGCTCGTCCAGCAAACGGATGCTCTCCCGGGCGTTGCGTCCCCGCTCCTCCCGGCTCTTTTTCAGATTATCCAGTTCCTCGAGCACCCAGAGGGGCACGACGATCTCATTGTCGCGAAAAGAGAGGATCGCGTCGGGGCGATGGATGAACACATTGGTATCGATTACGAAGGTTTTGACGGGATGATTCAAAATGCGTATCTCCTGATGATTCATTTATACTATACTCAATTTAGGCTATAATGCCACCGCCCCAGGGAGGAGATTTCATGCGAATCGGATACTTTCAGTTTTCCCCGCGTTTCGGCGCGCCCGAACACAATCTAGACGTTCTCACCGCTGCTGTGAGCGGCGCCCAAGCCGACCTGGTCGTGGCGCCGGAACTGGCTCTGAGCGGCTATTTTTTTACCAGTAAGGGAGAGGTGCAGCGGATGGCCGAAGAAATTCCCGGTCCGGCCACCGAAAGGCTGTCCAAGGCTGCGGCCCGGGCGAACTGCCACGTGGTCGTAGGAATGGCAGAACGCAGCGGGGAACGGCTGTACAACAGTGCGGCGTTGATCGGGCCCAAAGGCGTGGTCGGGGTGTATCGCAAGGTGCATCTGTTCTTCGAGGAGAAGCTGTACTTCACACCGGGGGATCTCGGGTTCCCCCTCTTCGATATCCAAGGCGTCAGCGTCGGAATGTTGGTCTGTTTCGACCACTTCTTTCCGGAGGCCTCGCGCACCCTGGCTCTTCAGGGCGCCCAGATCATCTGCCATCCTTCGAACCTCGTGCTTCCCGAGTACGGACAACTGACCACACGGGTGCGCTCCATCGAAAACCGGGTGTTCTGGATCCTGGCCAATCGCTTCGGGACCGAAGAGCGAAACGGGAAAACTCTGAGCTACTCGGGATGCAGCCAGATCACCGCGGAGAACGGGCAGGTCCTGGCCCTTGCCCAGGCTGAAGGGGATGTCCTGACCGTAGTGGAAGTGGACCCGCAGAGGGCTTCGAACAAGCGGGTAACGGAACGAAACGACCTGTTCGCCGACAGACGCACAGAGCTGTACAGGTGGGAGTAGTGTCTCCTGCAGCCGGTACGGGCAGCGGCGGCAGGCTGATCCTGCTGACCGGAGCCAGCGGCTACATCGGCGGACGGCTGCTCAGAGAGCTGGAGAGCCGGTCCTGCCGGATCCGTTGTCTGGCCCGCAAACCCGAGTACCTCAAACCTTGGACCCGGGCGGACACCGAGGTGGTGGCGGGAGACGTGTTTGACATCGATTCTCTGGCCAGAGCCATGGAGGGGGTCGATACGGCCTACTACCTGGTACACTCCCTGGCCGGCTCCGGATCCTTCGAGGAGAATGACCGTATTGCGGCGGAAAACTTCGCCCGAGTCGCCGGGCAGGCGGGAGTGAAGCGGATCATCTACCTGGGCGGACTGGGCCGGGAGCCGGGTCTGAGCCACCATCTGGCCAGCCGGCAGGAGGTCGGAAAGATACTCAGGGTATCCGGTGTGCCAACGATCGAGATGCGTGCCTCGATCGTTATCGGATCGGGAAGCCTCTCCTTCGAGATGGTCCGGGCTCTGGTGCAGAAACTCCCCGTGATGACCACACCCCGCTGGGTGCGCATGCCGGCCCAACCCATTGCCATCGAGGACGTGCTGCGCTACCTGATGGCGGCGCTCGAACATGATGTATCCCAGAGCGTGATCTACGAGATCGGCGGGGCGGACAGGGTTTCCTACGAAGGGATCATGCGGGAGTATGCCCGCGTCCGGGGACTCAAGCGGCTGATCATCCCCCTGCCGATCTTGAGCCCGGGTCTGTCCAGCCTCTGGCTGGCCCTGGTCACGCCCCTGTACTTCCGGGTCGGACGCAGGCTGATCGAGGGGGTGAAGAACCCGACTGTGGTTCATGATGATACGGCCAGGAAGGTCTTCGGCATCGAACCGATTGGGATCAAGGAAGCGGTGCAACGAGCTTTGGAGAACGAGGACCGTGAGCTGGCCAAGACTCGCTGGAATGACGCTCTTGCTTCCCGCAGCATGGAACACCACTGGGGGGGGCTACCCTTCGGTACCCGGCTGGTGGACTCTCGGGAGATCGAGATCCCCTGTCCGACGGATCAGGTGTTTCTGCCGGTCCAGTGCATCGGTTACGGAAGAAGGGGCTGGTACCGCTACAACTGGCTGTGGAGCCTGCGGGGTTTTATCGACAAACTGATCGGCGGCGTGGGAGCGCAGCGGCAACCCCGCTACCCCTACTGCCTGCTGCCGGGGGATGTGGTCGGATTTTGGCGGGTAGAGGCCATGCAGCCGAACCGGCTGTTGCGGCTGCATGCCGAGATGAAGCTTCCCGGCCGGGCCTGGCTGCAGTTCGAGGTGGAGGGCGAGGCCGAGCGATCCGTTCTGCGCAGCACGGCTATCTTCGATCCCCTCGGTCTCTGGGGTCTGCTGTACTGGTACCTGCTCTACCCCCTGCACGTGCCGATCTTCAAGGGAATGCTGCGCGGAATCGCCCGCGACGCCTGCCGGGTCGAAGGAACATTCCTACGCACGGGAAGTCCTAAGAACCGCTGAGCTCTCCATCCCAGATCTTCATCCGTTCATCCCAGTGCCACCCATCGAAACAGAGGGCGGGTTCCCGTATGGGCAGGGTGGGGTAGGTGCTCTGCAGCTGCTGCCAGGAACCCAGACCGGAGAGCGTATCCGCGGCGCGGAGGTTCAGATAGCCGGCGCAGTTGGCCAGTTTCAGACATTCTTCGATATTTCGATTACGCAGCAGGGCGGTGAGAAAGGCGGCGATCGAGCTGTCTCCGGCCCCGGCCGTGCCGACAACTTTGTCTGCGCGAAAAGCCGGACACCACAGCTCCCGGCCGGCCCAAGAGCCCGGGTTCCCGGGAGCGGCCCGGCCCATTCCGGAGATCCTGCTTGCCTCCGCGGTTCTGATGTACCAGCCGTTGTGTCCGGACTTGACGATCCCGATACCACAACCAAAGGATAGGAACTCTTGAGCGAATCCCCGCACCTCATCGAGACTCACGTAGTCGATCAGCTCCTGACCTCCGTGGGCGCGCTTGCGCTGTTCATACTCCCGCGGATGAAGGGTGAAGAAGGTCTCTTCGACGCTGGGCAGGAAGATGTCGACATAGGGGAGGGCGCGCTCGTAGATCCTACGCCAATCCGCTCTGCCTGCCCGGGAACCCGGATCGGGCAGGGATATGTCCAGGGAGGTGGTCGCCCCGGTTTGCTTGACGGCCTTCAGGATCCGGATCAATTCCCGGCCGTCATCCTCGAACAGGGAACGCATCAGGGTCGGATAGCCCAGATGGAACAGCCGACTTTTCCGCACCGACTTCATATCCAGGTCTTTCGCCGAGAAGCTGTCATTGGTGCCGGGATAGTGCATGAAGATTCGGTCGACCCCGGGAGCGCAGAGGATCACCGTGTAGGAGCTGGCCTGCCCGGCGGCCACGGCGATTCCCTCGGCACTGCCGCTGCGCTCCAGCATTTCGATGATGGTCCTGCCGATGGCGTCTGCTCCCACCTTGGCCGCGAAGGCAACCGAGCAGCCGAAGTTCTTCATGGCTAGACCGACATTGGAAACGGTTCCTCCGGTGGATATGCTCATGGCTCCCATGTGAACCAGGGTTCCCGGCTGCAGCAGTTCGGATATTTCCGTCGATTCCCTGTCCGTCTGGAATGGGGGAATCAAATCCAGGCACAGATGGCCCGCCACAGTCACATCGAAGCTGGTGTTTTCCAAGAGTTTGCTCCCTGCTCAGTGCATGAATAGTCCGCCGTTTACATCGATCGTTTCACCGGTAAGGAAATCGTTTTCGATCAGGAACTGAATGGCCCTGGCCACATCCAAGGCCGTGCCGTTGCGTTGCAGCGGAGTGTCTGCCCGAAACTTCTCCATGCGCTCCGGGGTAGAGTAGCGTTCGTGGAAACGCGTATCGATGACACCCGGTGCCACGGCGTTGACCCGAATCTTCGGCGCGAGTTCGGCTGCAGCTCCCCTGGTGAAGCTGTCGATGGCTCCCTTGGCCGCTCCGTAGAGGGTGGCGGTCGGGGCTCCGTGACGGGCTGCGATGGAGGTGACGTTGACGATGCAGGGATCCGTCCCCCTTTCCAGCAGAGGAACAAACAGGGAACTGAGCAGCATTGTCGAGAAGGTGTTCAGAGCGAATACCCGTTCCATCAGGCTCCACTCCAGCTGCCTTAGGCCCTGGCGTTGCACGAGCCCACCGGCGTTGTTTACCAGGACATCGATTCGATTTGTCATTACCGATACTTCCGAGTAAAGGGCGTCGCAACCGGCCTCGCTGAACAGGTCCGCCTGGATCAGGCTGGCCGTTCCGCCCCGTTCCTGCACCTCCGCCGCGGTTTGTTCGGCGGCCTCCCGGGATTCGTTGTAGTGGATAAAGATGTTGTTGCCCTCCGCCAGCAGCCTGGCGGTTTCCCCGCCGATACCCGTACTGGCTCCGGTGATCACGATGATTTTGGCCATCCCTCGACCTCCTTGTGCGGGGGAACCTTACTTGTGATTTCCCGTAGGGCTCACGTGTGATCCCCCACGATATTTCCCCGGTTCAGGCGACCCTCCGGGTTGAAAACGTCTATAATCCGCCGCATCTGCTCGATCCCCTCCTCACCGTACATCAGGCGCAGTAGTTGGGTTTTCAACTTGCCGATCCCGTGCTCCGCGGATACGCTTCCTCCCAGGGCCACGACTTGCTCAGCCCAGCCCCGGTACAGCTGTTTGCCCTTTTCATAATCCTCCATTGATCGGGGAAGGATGTTTACGTGGATGTGGTTGTTGCCGATGTGCCCGAACAGCACGTACTCCAGAGTCGACTCGTTCAGGTGGCTGAGGTACAGATCGAAGATCCGCTCCAGCGCTTCGTCTGGGACCGCCATATCCGTGCCCAGCTTTATCAGGCCCGGTACACTCTTGCGCCGCTGGTCGATCAGGAGGTTGATGGCCTCGGGAAGGGCGTGCCTGAAATCCTTCAACCGCTCCAGCTCTTTGGGCTGCTCGGCCAGCCAGGTGTCATCCTCCGAGCCTCCACAGTCGGACAGGATCTCGGCTAACTCGAAGATCTGCTCTTCAACGGCCTCCGGACTGTCGCCGTGATACTCCACGTACACGGCGGCCGCTTTTTGCTCCGGTACCTCGGGAAGCTCCGAGAAGGCCGGATTGTCATGCTTCTGCCGGCGCAGCAGCTCCAGGGAGTTGCCGTCGAAGAACTCCATTGCCTTGGGCCTGTGGAAGTTCTTTTCCACTATACCGTCACCGCGCACCCGCTTCACGAATTGAAGCGCTCCCGCCAACTCGGGGAAAAAGCCCATCACCCCGGTGAACACCGGGGGCAAGGGAATGAGCGCGATCTCGATCTCACTCAGGATTCCGAGGGTTCCCTCGGAGCCGATGGCCAGATCGATCAGGTCCATGTCCGGCCGGATGTACAAGCCGGCGGTATTCTTCGTAGCGGGCATGCCGTAGGAGGGCAGGGTGCCGTTCAACACCCGGCCCTGCTCCGTCTCCAGCTGAAACCTCAGGCCCGAAGCTTGCTGCACTCCCCGTTTCAGCTCGAGGGTTGAGGCGTCGATCAACACCATCCGCAGGGATTCGATGTACAGGCGGGTCGGCCCATAGGAAAAGGAACGAGCTCCGGAGGCATCGCTGGCGGCCATGCCCCCGATGGCAGCGGAGGTTTCCGTAGGGTCCGGAGGAAAGAAGAAGGACTTCGATTCCTGTTGAAAACTCTCCAGGGCATGCAGGGACTCCGGGCTCCAGCCCCCGCTCGCGAACTCTCTCTTGGCCACCGCCTCATTGATCTGGGAGAGCAGCGCTCCGGGCTGCAGGCGCAGCAGATACCGGTCCCCCCCCGGATCCCGGCGCAGACCCAGGAACCTGTTCATTCGGCTCAGGTTGAGAATGTGCCCGCCACCGGGTACCGCCCCGCCGGAGATTCCCGTTTTTCCCGATTGCACGGTCACGGGGATCTGCCGGTCGGCCAACAGCTCCACGATCTCCCGGATCTGCTGTTCGCTCGTTGGAAAGGAGATCGATTCGGCTTCCCCGCTCAAACGGGACTCATCCCGCAGGTACTCGAGGTGATCCGGCTCGACAGGTTGAATGAGTCGATCCGCCGTTTCCATGTTCATGTTCGTGATATCGCCTTATTTACCGCTGCGATGCTTTTTCCACGCCTGGATCAGCATCTCGACTCCCTCCCAGGGAGTATCCGGAGAAAGAGCGTCGATCGGATGCAGAATGAATCCTCCGCGGGATCCGAAAGCCGCCGTGGCCTGGCGGACCTCCTCTTCGATCACTTTGCGCTTCTTCGTGGCAAGCGTAATCGCGTTCGTTCCGCCCACCAAGCACATTCGGGAACCCAGCAGATCTCTGGCCTTCATCATCGAGATGCCATCAAGCAGGGGATCCACGAAGTACAGCACGTCCACCCCCGCATCGGCCAGCTTCGGGCCCAGGACCCGAACTCCGGCGGTAACGGTATAGCAGAACAGCTTTCCCTGCTGGTGGGTGAAATCGACCAGGCGGCGGATATGCTGCAGGAGGAACTGATCGAACAGATCCGGAGACCAGAAATCCGTAGAGGAGTACCAGCCTCGCTCCACGACGAGGTCGATGCCGGGATGTCTGGCGGCCAGCTCGATACGGGCCAGGTCGGTTTGGGTGACCAGCTCCATCAGTCGGGAAAAGGCCTTTGGTTGCTCGGTAGCCAGCAAGACCGCTCCTTCCCGGCCGCAGAGCCAGACCACCGCATCCATGCCGAAGGCCGCCCAGGCCTGCACCGCCACCTCCTGCTCCCGGGCGAAGCTCGCGATTCTCTCCATCCGGTTGTTCAGCCAGGCTGCCGCCTCCTGATCCGGAGGGCAGTAGAGGTAACGGATACGGGGTATGTCTTCGGGAGAGCTCACCGCGTGCTCCACCCCGCGGGGAATGTTGAAATCCTCCATGAGGGAAACGTGCTTCGGTTGTATCAACCACCCCTCCCCCGGCGGATCTACGCTTTGCTGTACCTGATGCCGCAGCGTCCCTGCCGGGGTCTGGTAGTCTCTGACCAGAATCGGATCTCCCCTTCCGTCGTCCGGCACACGCCGGGAGTTGGTCCAGCGAACTTCCGGGTGGACGCTCCAGGGAACAGACACATCGATCACATCATCCGCGCCCAGGGAAAGCCAGGTCCGGACCCGCTGAAAGTCATCCTCGAGGGTCCAGGGAACCGGGAGGGTGTGGATGTGTTCCAGGCGCTTGCTGTACCAGCGACGCACCTCCCTTTCCCCCGCCTGATCTGTGCTAACCCAACGCAGATGCTTGGGAACAGGATTGCCCGCGCACTGAAAGGTAAGGGGGATGTGGTCGGTGGGCTGTCCTCTCCATGTGGATACCAGCCTGTCTTTGGAGTTCATCAGTCCCATAGTATTGACAAAGGGATTTTCTGACAATACCGTTGGATCGGCCCGTGGAGCAATAGAATCCGGGGGCAGACGCGCTTCATCATAGATGCGGGAAGGAGATGAGGTATGGGCGGATATCTGCTGGGCTACGATGTGGGCAGCTCTTCGATCAAGGCGACCTTGCTGTCCATCGATTCAGGGAGTTCGGTGGCCGCGGCCACCTCCCCGCAGCGGGAGCTGGAGATCCAGTCCCCCCGACCCGGCTGGGCCGAGCAGGATCCGGAGGTGTGGTGGCGGCATCTGGAAATCGCCACCGCCCAGCTCGCCTCCGCCGGAGCCGAGCTGGGCGATGTGGAGGCGATCGGCATCTCCTACCAGATGCACGGGCTGGTCTGTTTGGATCGAAGCGGCCGTTTGCTGCGCCCCGCCATCATCTGGTGCGACAGCCGCGCGGTACAGATCGGGGAGAGGGCCTTTGCCGATCTCGGTGCCGAACGGTGTCTCGAGATTCTGCTGAACTCTCCGGGAAACTTCACTGCCTCAAAGCTGGCCTGGGTGCGGGAGAATGAACCGGAGATCTTCGACAAGATCGATCGGATCCTGCTACCGGGGGATTACATAGCCTACCGCCTTACCGGAACCCTCAACACCACCCCTTCGGGGCTTTCCGAGGGAATACTCTGGGATTTCTCAAAGGAGCAGGTGGCAACGTTTGTTCTCGAACATTACGGCATTCCCCGGAGCATGATCCCTGCGACGGTGGCGAACTTCGCGCTCCAGGGAGAGGTCACCCGAGAGGCGGCCGATCGCCTGGGGCTGAGAGCGGGGATTCCCGTATCCTACAGGGGCGGGGATCAGCCCAACAACGCCCTGTCCCTCAATGTGCTGCATCCGGGACAGATCGCGGCCACGGCCGGAACCTCCGGCGTGGTGTATGGCGTTGGGGATGGCGCGGTCTACGACTCGGCTTCCCGGGTCAATACCTTCGTGCACGTCAATCATCGCCAAACCGCTCCCCGCTACGGGACCCTGTTGTGCGTCAATGGCACGGGTATTTTGAACAGCTGGCTCAAGCACAACCTGGTTGCCGGGCAGGGCAGCGGTACAACGGCGGGGATAAGCTATGAGGGCATGAACGATCTGGCCGCTTCGGCTCCGATCGGTGCAGAGGGCCTTGTGGTTCTTCCCTACGGCAACGGTGCGGAACGGACCCTGGACAACCGAAATCCGGGCGCTTCGATTCGGGGTCTGGATCTGAACCGTCATACCCGGGCGCATCTGCTGCGGGCCGCCCAGGAGGGAATCGTCTTCGCCCTGAAGTACGGTTTGCAGATCATGGAGGGCATGGATCTGCGTATCGAGCTGGTACGGGCCGGGGCGGCCAACATGTTCCTCAGTCCCCTGTTCGCCGAAGCCTTTGCCACTGTTTCGGAAGCTGTGGTCGAGCTGTACGACACCGACGGATCCCAGGGTGCGGCCCGGGGAGCCGGGATCGGTGCGGGCTTTTACGATATGGAAAGTGCCTTTACGGGGCTGAAGCGGGTACGGGTCCTTGAGCCGAATCCGAAGAGTGCCGGAGCGTATCGGGAATCCTACCGGAGCTGGCTGGCACAGCTGCGCCGGGAATTAACCGGATGAGGCCGGCTTGTACAGCCTCTTCACAGTGTCCAGGAGCTTCTGCGGTTCGAAGGGCTTCGCAAGAAACGCCTCGGGGCTGTGACCGTATAGAGTCTTGAACTCCTGCTCGGAGAAACCGATGCCGAGTTTTTCCGAAACGCTGGTCAGCACGATGATCGGAATTTTGCTGAGGGCGGTCTCTTCGCGCAGCTGTTCATAGGTGGTCACGCCGTCCTGGCGGGGCATGAGCAGATCCAGGATGATCAGCTCCGGTACCTGCTCCCGGGCACGTTCGATCCCGGTTGCACCGTTCTCCGCGCTGGATACCCGCCAACCGGCACCTTCCATGACCATACGAACGCTGGACACCAGATCGGCGTCATCATCGATCACAAGCACTCTGGGCTTCTCCGACATGTGTACTCCTCCAACCCTTCCGGATGTGCGTATAAACTGCATCGCAATCTTCAACAGAAACACGCAAATGGATGACTATGCTAGCCTCTTCCGTCGGAAAATCTTGTCAGACAGACTAGATTTTCGGCTACCAGCGTAATAGTAGAAAAACCCATACGTTTTAGCAAGAACAGAAGCATAAAAATCAGGGGAAAAAGTGATGAACCCTGACTTTACTCATGAGTAATATTGGTTTAT
>Ga0272442_10009370_pt1 | contig 12254 bp, 16 predicted proteins | sample SSMForm2O_FD_200262 | JGI IMG/M metagenome (GOLD analysis project Ga0272442, IMG submission 200262) | Marine sediment archaeal communities from Little Sippewissett salt marsh, Falmouth, MA, United States - SSM-Form-2O | ecosystem: Environmental > Aquatic > Marine > Wetlands > Sediment ... | reverse complement strand
ACGAAATAGCACGAACGAGTAGGCCAGGTCGAAGAATATATTCGTCTGTTGACAGATTGCCGCGCGTTTTAGCCGGTTTGGGTATAGCAATCGTTTCGACAAGTAAAGGTGTAATGAGTGACAGAAACTGCCGCGAAGCTAAAGTCGGCGGCGAGATACTTTGTACGGTAAGCTAATGAGTCGTATTGGAAATAAACCTATTAGTATTCCTGGAGGCGTAAAGGTTGAGCAGAAAGGCCGATGTATCAAGGTCACAGGCCCGCTTGGCGAGCTCCAGATGGATTGTCATCCTCGGATAAAGGTTAAAATTGACGCTGCCGAGGGGAAAATATTAGTCGTAAATAAGCGTCCACAGGACCGACAGAACAGGCAGTTGCATGGAACTATGCGCGCCTTGATTGCCAATATGGTTACAGGGGTCAGTCAAGGGTTTGAGAAGAAAATGCAAATATTCGGCACCGGTTATAATATCAAAGAGCAGGGCGGAAAGCTGGTTTTTCAGATAGGTTTTTGCCATCCTGTAGAGTTGGTAATACCGAAGGGTATAAAGGTTAAGATCGATGTCGGTGCTACTAGGGGTAATGACGTTCCGGCAAGGTTCACGCTTTCGGGAACGGACAAATGTCTGCTGGGACAGTTCGCTGCAGATATTAGAAAGATAAGGCCGCCGGAACCCTATAAAGGAAAAGGTATCCGCTATGCCGACGAACATGTACGACGTAAGGTTGGCAAGGCATTTGCTTCCGGAGCGGCATAATTGGGATTTAGGTTAATGAAAACGGACAGGTTGAAAAAAGCAGCACTAAGGCGTAAATATCATGTGAGGAAAAAAGTCTTTGGCACTCCGGACAGACCTCGGCTGTTGGTATTTCGCTCAAACAGGCATATTTACGCTCAGATTATAGATGACGTTGCGGGAGCGACGCTTGCTTCGGCAAGTACAAGGACAAAAGGTATGCAGGAGCAATTGCCCAATACCGGTAATAAAAAAGCTGCCGGAATAATAGGTGAATCGGTTGCAAAACAAGCACTTGGTGTTGGGATTAAGTGCGTTCGCTTTGATAGAAATCGATATAAGTTTCATGGTAGAGTCAAGGCACTTGCCGAAGGGGCAAGAAAAGCCGGACTGGCTTTTTAACACCATAGTCAACACGAGAATGTTTGGAGAAAAAATTGGCAGTAGAACCAGTTAAACTTTCGTCTCAAGAAGAAAAACCGTTGGAAGATACGGTTGTAAAGGTATTTCGCTGCGCCAAAGTGGTAAAGGGCGGTAGGCGATTCAGTTTTGCCGCATTAGTTGTGATTGGTGACAGGGCAGGTACGGTTGGTGTCGGTTATGGTAAGGCTAATGAGGTTCCGCAGGCGGTCGAGAAAAGTATAAAAGACGCCAAAAAATCTTTGCACAAGATAACTTTACTTGACCGGACAATCCCACATGCGGTAAACGGCAAATACAGGGCCACAAAAGTCGTATTGGTCCCGGCCAGTCCCGGTACCGGGGTTATTGCGGGTTCCTGTGCTCGAGCAGTGCTCGAATATGCCGGTGTACAGGATGTTCTAACAAAAGTTTACGGAAGCACTTCTGCCAAAAATGTGGTCAAAGCTACACTTAACGGATTGTTGAAATTGCGCAGCAAGGAAATGGTTGAATCTCTTCGTGGTGTTGCAATTAATGCTTAATGGTTGCTGATTAACGATCGGGTGATTTTAATGTTGAATCATGAAATAACTTCTCTTGTGGGTAAACATAAGCGTCGTCGACGTGTCGGCAGGGGTACGGGCAGCGGCCATGGAAAAACCTGTGGCCGAGGTCACAAAGGTGCCGGCAGCAGGGCGGGCTCGACTTCTGTTACGCTTCTTGAAGGCGGTCAGATGCCTTTGTTTAGACGACTGCCTAAACGTGGTTTTAATAATTATAATTTTGCAGTACGCTGTGAAATCGTAAATATCTCACAACTGGAAAGATTCGAGGATGGTGCTGATGTTGGCGTAGAGCAATTATCCAGCGTCGGACTTATTAACAGCGCAAAAAGCAAAATCAAAATTCTCGGTAATGGAGACCTTACGAAGAAGCTGCAGGTAACAGCTCACAAATTCAGCAAGGCGGCAGAGCACAAGATTGTGGCTTCCGGCGGCACAGCAAAAATTATTTGATTGTTGTCCGCATATTATATTATGCGGAAGGAAATAGAAAACCGGCGTATTCGCTTCCCGGAGGCGGATACAGACTAATGGGCAGAAGATAATGCTTGGAACGGTAATTAACATATTCAGGATCCCTGACCTGCGCAATAAGATTCTTTTTACTCTGGCGCTGCTGATAATATACAAGGTAGGATTTCATATCCCCTTACCCGGCTTTGACCAGAAAAAGATAGCTGCAATTGCAGATACAAGAGACAAGGAGGGTCCCCTGGGCAGAGCCGTCGAAATGATGCAGATGTTCACCGGCGGAAACCTGAGTAAAAGCAGTTTGTTCGGGCTGGGGATTATGCCTTATATTACCTCATCGATTATTCTTATGCTGTTGGGTGAGGTTGTTCCGGCTTTGAAGAAGCTCCGCCAGGAAGGGCAAACCGGCCACAAAAAGATACAGGAGTACACGCGCTATCTGACTGTGCTGATATGTATTGTTCAGTCGGTAATGTTTATGAAGTTGTTAGGGGCAGATGGATGGACCTATCCCGGGATGTACCGTCAGGCGATGATCATGGGTGTTGTCGGGATGACGGCGGGCACTGTCTTTTTGATGTGGCTTGGTGAGCAGATAGATGAATATGGCATAGGCAACGGTATTAGTTTGATAATTATGGCCGGCATTGTCTCCAGAATGCCATGGGCAATCTGGAGGCTTCGGCAGAATGTTGACCTAAAACTCGGCGCAGCACCCGGCACTGTAGGCCCGGCGAAGATATTGTTCCTGATAGCGGCATTTGTGTTTGTCGTAGCCGGTGCGATACTGATAACTCAGGGCCAGCGCCGAATACCAATTCAGCAGGCAAAGCAGATGCGAGGCCGTCGGATGTATGGCGGGCAGAGGCATTATTTGCCGCTTCGTGTCAATCACGGCGGTGTGATGCCCATAATTTTCGCATCGAGCTTTATGATGTTTCCCCCCATTATAATTGAGCAGTTGTCAAGAATTCCAAGCCTCGCTGAGTCGTCGTTTATGCTTACTCTTAAGTCTGCTCTGGGCTTTCGTTCATTTACTTACAATATTCTATATATGTTGCTGATATTTTTGTTTGCTTATTTTTGGGTAACAGTGCAATTTCAGCCCAAGGAGATGGCAAAGAACCTGCGGGACTCGGGAAGCTTCATTCCCGGCCTTCGCCCGGGGCGCAGGACCGCTGATTACCTGGAAACGGTAATGACCAGAATCACCTACTTTGGAGCTTCGTTTTTAGCCATAATTGCCGTTGTGCCATCGCTGATTATAGTGTTGCTCGGGATTGAGCCGAGCGTGGCAAATTTCCTGGGTGGTACGGGCTTATTGATAGTTGTTAGTGTCTCACTGGATCTGGTTCAGAAAATCGAAGCGAATCTCTTGATGCGCAGCTATGACGGTTTCAGTGGAACCGGCAGGATAAAAGGAGCATATGGATGAGAATAGTTTTGTTGGGAGCACCGGGGGCAGGTAAAGGAACACAGTGTAAGAGCATTGTTGCCCAGTATAATCTGATTCACCTATCCAGCGGTGATATCTTACGGAAGGAACGGGCCGCAGGTACCGAATTAGGGCAAAAAGCCCAAAGTTATATGGATTCGGGTGGTCTTGTGCCTGATGAGATAATAATTGAGATGATGACCAAAGCGATAAAAAATGCACCTGTTGCAGGTTTCTTGCTGGACGGTTTTCCAAGAACCGTCAACCAGGCTGTTGAGCTTGATAAGTCATTGGCTGACAACGAGATGAAGATTGATTTTGTTTTGAACCTCCAGGTAGATGACGACGTAGTAGCAAAGCGTATAACCGGCAGGAGAAGTTGTCCTAAGTGCGGGGCTGTTTATCATATTGAACACTTGAAGCCAAAAGCCGAAGGTATCTGTGATAACGACGGCATTGAACTTGTTCAACGACCTGACGATACTACTGATGTGGTGGCTAATCGCCTTAAAACATACCATCAGCAGACAGAACCGCTGGTGGATTACTATAGAAAAAACGGCACTGTTTATGACTTCGATGCAGACAGAACCCCGGACGAAGTAAGGGATTCGATATTTGAGAAGATGGATGCCCTGGTCAAGACGTGAAGCGCTGGAAAGTGTATTGAAAATTCGAGACGAGATACCCAATGGCTATAACGCTTCGCAGCCAAAGAGAAATTGACTTAATGCGTAAAGCAGGTGCTGTTGTAGCAAAAGTTCTTTTAAAACTAAAGGAGATTGCTGAGCCGGGAGTATCCACCCTGCAGTTGGACGGCGTAGCTTTGAAGATGACCGCTGATGCAGGGGCTGAGGCTTTGTTTAAGGGTGTCCGCACCCCAGTATCTAAAATCCCGTTTCCGGGTGCAATTTGTGCTTCGATAAACGAGCAGGTCGTTCACGGGATTCCTGCTGCGGATGCAAAGCTTAAAGAAGGTGATATTCTCAGCGTTGATTTTGGCGTTAGACTTGACGGCTATTGTGGGGATTCTGCGATTACTATTGCCATCGGCGAAATTTCAGAGATTAAGCGCAGGCTGATGGACGTAACAAAGCATGTTCTTGATATAGCAATAGCGAAATCTGCGCCGTCTGTAAAATGGAGTCAGGTGGCTGCCGAGATGCAGCAATATGCCGAGTCGGCGGGTTTTTCGGTGGTGAAAGACTTTGTTGGACACGGCATCGGCAGAAAAATGCATGAAGAGCCGAGAGTGCCTAATTTCGTCAACGATGATTTGCTGGCCAATGACATTATTTTGGCCGAAGGGATGGTTCTGGCTGTTGAGCCGATGATTAACGCCGGCTCAAGTGGTGTGCGAACGCTTGGGAACGGGTGGACGGTGGTAACAAGAGACAGGAAATGCTCGGCTCATTTTGAGCATACAATTGCAATAGTGAAAGGTGGTTGTGAGGTATTAACTACAGATAGGCAGTGAGTCGTATCTCGGACAAAACAGGAAAATGGTAAAGAAGGACACAATAAGATTACAAGCCAAAGTGACCGATGCTTTGCCGAATGCTGTTTTTAAGGTAGAACTGGAGAACGGACACAAGGTTATGGCGCATGTTTCGGGCAAAATGCGAATGCATTATATTCGGATTTTGCCGGGTGACACAGTTATAGTTGAAATGTCACCTTATGATTTAAACAGAGGACGAATAGTACTCCGGCATTAGTCACAGACTAATACCGCAATAACAGGTAGATAAAATGAAAGTTAGAAGTTCAGTTAAGCGTATATGTGAGAATTGTAAAGTTATTCGTCGCAAAGGTGTTGTGAGGGTAATATGTACGAACCCGCGGCATAAACAACGCCAGGGTTGATTTAATTGTGATTGCCCGGTGGTAATTAGCCAATTTCCGGGTACAAAAAAGGAGCTTATATGCCACGTATAGTTGGTGTTGATATACCGAATGAAAAATCTATATGGATTTCGCTGACTTATATTGTCGGTATAGGTAAATATACCTCGGAACAGATATTGAAAGAGGCAGGTATAGAAAGAAAGACAAAAGCCGGCAAGCTTAGCGAAGATGAGCTCAGCCGCATAACGCAGATTATCGACCGCAATTACACGGTGGAAGGTCAGCTTCGAAGGCAGTATTCACAAAATATAGCTCGCTTGCGTGATATAAATTGTTACAGAGGCGTCCGTCACAGAAGGGGTTTGCCCGTTCGGGGACAGTGTACGCAGAGTAACGCGCGCACACGCAAAGGCCCGAGAAAAACAGTTGCCGGCAAAAAGGGTGTAAAGGAAAAACGCTAAGAGAAAATAATATATACGTTATATGCTGATTTGAGGTATTTTTTAAATAATGGCAAAAAGAACGAAGCGAAAAGTAAGGAAAAATGTTGTCAGGGCTATTGTACATATAAAGGCGACATTCAATAATACATTGATTACGATTACGGATATGGATGGTAATGCGGTTTGTTCGGGTTCAGCAGGATGTGTAGGTTTCAAAGGCTCTCGCAAAAGCACACCTTTTGCCGCTCAAAGGGCTGCGCAGCGCTGCGCCAGTTCCGCCATGCGTAATGGTGTTCGCGAAGTTGAAATCAGGGTTAAAGGGCCCGGCTCAGGGCGCGAATCCGCCATATCAGCTTTACAGCAGGCCGGATTGCGTATCGCTTCGATAGAGGATGTTACTCCACTTCCGCATAACGGCTGCAGGCCGCCGAAGCGAAGGAGAGTTTAAGAGACAAGTAGTACGAAAGACTATTTCGGAGATAAATAAAAAGAATGGGACGTTATCTGGATTCATCTTGTAAACACTGTCGTCGTGAAGGAATGAAACTTATGCTCAAAGGCATAAGATGTGAGACGGCCAAGTGTCCTATAGAAAAGAAACAGAGAAATCTGGCCCCTGGGATGCACGGATGGCGAAGGGGCAGGGTAAGTGAATATGGTGTTCGGCTTCGAGAAAAACAAAAAGTCAAAAGGTATTACGGGCTTCTTGAGCGGCAGTTTATGAGGTATTTTCATCGAGCGGAGCGGGGTAAGGGCAATACCGGCGAGACACTGCTGCAATTGCTGGAAAGACGTTTGGATAATGTGGTCTATAAGTTAAATTTTGCTCCGTCGCGAAAGGCTGCAAGGCAGTTAATTGCTCACGGTCATATCTATATAAACGGACGAAAGGTGAATGTCAGTGATTATACTACTAAAATCGGCGACAAGATAATCATCAAAGGTTCTGAAAAAAGCGTAAAAAAAGTAAAGGAACAGTTGGCAAGTAACCCGAATTTTACTACACAAAGCTGGCTGCAATTAGCTCGGGAAAAACCCGAAGCTACTGTTGTTGCTTTGCCCGCTCGGGATGATGTCCAGATTCCTGTTGAAGAGCAGTTGGTTGTGGAATTCTGCTCGAGATAACTGTGAAGCAGCTTTAAGTTTATTAATGTCGAGTTTTGAGATAAATCAAAACTAATAATTCGAAACTCAAAACTTACATAGGAGACCTATATGCGAGTTACATGGCGTGGCTTGGAATTGCCGACTCGTGTTGAACGAGACACGATCGTATCGAGCGATAAGTATGGCCGATTCTTTATTGAACCTTTCGAAAGAGGGTTCGGCACCACTATCGGGAACAGTCTCAGACGCATATTACTTTCCTCTTTGGAAGGCAGTGCCGTAACATCCATCAAAATAGGCGGTGTCAGCCATGAGTTCAGTGCGATAAAAGGAGTGAAGGAGGATGTTACCGATATTGTTTTAAATGTCAAGAGTCTGGTCATATGCCTCCAGGGTGAAGGGCCAAAGACGATGACTATTTCGGCAAACAAGGCCGGCCTTGTCACGGCTGCTGATATAGTTGCAGACCCGTCTATTGAAGTGATAAACAAGGATATGGTGTTGGCTAACTTGACTGAAAAAGTAAAGTTTGAAATGGAAATGGTAGTTGAGAATGGTCGTGGTTATGTACCAGCTTCCGAACGTATCGCCGACGCCGACAGGTTCGAACAGGAAGTCGGAAGAATAATGCTCGACGCGGTATATTCACCGGTTACAAGAGTACGCTACGTTACCGAGAACACCCGTGTCGGCCAGAGAACCAATTATGACAGGCTGATTCTGGAGATTTGGACCAACGGAACGATTACACCTGAAATGGCGCTCGTGGAGGCCGCTAAAATTTTACGCAAACATGTCAATCCCTTCGTACAGTATTTCGAGCTTGGAGAGCAGACCGTTGCCGCTTCTGAGGCTATTGAGGTCGAGACTCAGGAACAGGTGGTAGATGAGGAATTAAGCCAAAAACTCGCTATGCCGATTCAGGAGCTGGAGCTGTCTGTAAGAGCAAGCAACTGCCTTGAATCTGCTAAAAAAGAAACGGTTGGAGAGTTGGTGAAAATGACCGAAGCTGATTTGTTGAAGATTCGTAGCTTCGGCAAGACGTCTCTGCGGGAAATCAGAAGAAAACTCGCCGATATAGGCTTGTTTTTGGGAATGACAGATATTGACAGTTAATATTTATGAATTAATTTGATAATGTTCGAAGGCAGTAGTGCCGGATTAAGAGGAATATGAATATATGCGTCATAGAGTAGCAGGACGTCGGTTGGGTCGAACAAAAGAACATCGTCTGGCTATGCGGCGAAATTTAGTTGCTTCGCTCATCCAGCATGAGACAATTTCGACTACGATAGAAAAGGCTAAAGAGGTAAAGCCCTTTGCCGAAAAATTAATTACGTTAGCCAAAAAAGGTACATTATCGGCAAGGCGACAAGCTATTTCTCAGCTTGGAAATCGTGACATAGTGGGTGAAGAGGATGGCCGGGCTGTCAAAACCGGTACGATAGTCGGTAAATTGTTCAGTGAACTTGGCCCACGATATCTTGACAGGGCCGGCGGCTATACGAGAATTATTCGATTGTCTATGAGAAGGCTGGGGGATAACGGCCAGCTTGTTTTGCTGCAACTGGTGGGTGCTGACGAGAGTCCAAAAAAACATGGCAAACCCAAAAAACGCTCTCGTAAAAAAACTGAGCATACTGCCGAAACTGCCGAAACCATCGAGAAGCCGGAACAGAATGAGCAGTTGTAGCTGGTAGCAGACAGAAAATAACGTCAAGTGTAAAAGCAGTAAACACACCTGGGAAAACAGTACTTTATATAAAATTCGAGATATTGTAGAATGGGCGCCGATGATTGCCTTTTTTGTAAAATGGTAGCCGGGCAAATTCCGGTTACAAAGATTTATGAAGATGAAGTTGTGCTTGCTTTTTTGGACATTGGGCCCATAAGTGACGGCCATACTTTGGTAATGCCGAAACAGCACTTTGAAAAATTACACGATTGTCCATCGGAGCTTTTAGGCCGAGTCGGCTCACGGCTTGGCAAAATCGCAAGGGCTGTAACTGCCGCAATGAATTCCGACGGCTATAATGTATTATGCAATAATGGCAAAGCGGCGGGCCAGCTTATTGAACATTTACACTTTCATATAATTGCTCGCAGTAGCGGCGATGGTCTTTTGGACCGATGGCCTGCTTACAAGTATGAGCAGGGAAGAATTGAGTTAATTGCCGAGGAAATACGAAAAAAATTATAATTTGTATTTCTGCTTGAACAATATTTTTTTTACAGTATATATGTTAATGATCGCGGGGTAGAGCAGTCTGGTAGCTCGTCGGGCCCATAACCCGGAGGTCGCAGGTTCGAATCCTGCCCCCGCTATTAAGACCTAGAGATAACTTTTATATTACCAGGAGTTATCTCTTTTTTGTGCCAACTTTTTTAAAAGCTCCTTTATTTCGTCCAGCTTTGTTTCGCTTGTTAATTTATCAGCTACCTCCTTTGAAACGCATTGAAGGATAAAAGCACGGAAATCCTCTGTGGACGCAGCCTCAAGATTTAGTTTGACATCGTAGGGTATCTCTGTTCTGCCATATTGTTTAATAGCCTCATTCAGAGGCGGTAGTTTTATTTGTCGTTCAAAGGTAGGAACAATTGTCGCTGATCACATGCCATTAAAAACGGCTCCTCGCTTAAAGACAATAGTGTCACTAGGTCTGAATTCAGCCTCTTTATAGAAATCGAAGTCAGCCTGCGAATCAATGTGATACACCGCAGCATCCAGAGAGGATCCAGCAATTGCTAGTAATACGACATACACGTAGAAACTGCCCCATACTCTATTCTGTTTCACTATATTTTACCCTCTTACGTATCAGAAGCTCATTTGACATTTTATGAAATCCTCTCCCGATCCCTATTGGCAATTTGTTTTAACAAGGCCTTCAATTCAGAAACACGTTTGCTTTCCTGGTCTGCCAGGTCATTCATCTCATAGGGATCGTTCATCAGGTTGAACAACTCGCTATGATCATTCTTTCGGGAGATGATCAATTTCCAGTCGCCTTGGCGTACGGCCGAAGCACTGGGGGTTTTCCAGTACAAGATTCTCTCCGAAACTTGAGTCGTCTCACATGTAATGATCGGCCAAATGTCCTGACCATCCCATTGCAGACTATGCTTCGGTTCAAAGAACGCCAGACGACACAAAGTCGGCATCCAATCGACAATATGGACCGGTATCTCAATTTTTCCTGACGATATTGTCTGTGGCCAGTTCACGAATCCCGGTACCCGTATTCCACCTTCATAGCAGTCACCCTTCCAACCCCTTAAGGGGAGATTATTGCCCAGCACCGTATGTGGCAAGCTGGCATAGCGGCCCTTATATTCAGTATCACTGTGCCAGCTTTTCTGTCCACCGTTATCGCTGACGAAAACAAGTAATGTATCTTTCCTCAATCCTGTTTGATCTAATGCATTTACGATTCTCCCAATACCTTCATCCATGTGAGTCACACTGGCGGCAAACCACCTGCGCGATTCCTCCTTAATCTTCGTGTACATCGCTAACCACTTTTCCGGCTCCTTCAAGGGATAGTGCGGTACACTATAAGCGATATACAAAAAGAAGGGTTGTGTGTGCCTGGACTTGATCACGCGAACTGCGTCATTGGTAATCAGATCCGTAGCGTGTCCTGTTTCATCCAGGTAGTTATCGTTGCGGTGCCAGGAATTTTCGCCTGTTTTATAATGATGCGTATATGGATCGATCTGCCCGGCAAAATACCCATACGAAGAAGTAAAGCCATATTTCATCGGCGTAAAATCCGGAGGCGATCCCATATGCCATTTACCCGATATATGCGTAGTGTAGCCGTTGCGTTTCAATGCTTCCGGTAATGTCAATATATCATCGTCATAGATTTTCCCATAAGCCGGCGAGAGTACACCGAACCGACTGGGATACCGTCCGCTCAATAACCCTACGCGCGTCGGCGTGCACGTCGGCATGACGTAATGTTGATCGAAGATACGTCCCTCTTTTGCCAGGCGATCCAGATTGGGCGTCCGGATTTCTGAGCCTTGGTAGCCAATATCCCTCCAGCCTAAATCGTCTGCGATTATAAAAACAATATTGGGTTGATTCTGCTGTTCTACTGCCCCTTTCGTAATACCGCCATGACAACCTCCCAGGCCCAAACCCGCCGCACCTGCTGCAAAAACCCGCATAAACTCACGTCGATTCAACGTGCGTAAATTCGACATAACCTTCCTTTCGTAATAATATGGATTATATTTTCAAACATGTATATTAGCATCTTTTTCAATTCTTGTGTATATTATCTGATCAAATATGGACTTCTCTCGATAATATTGTCTAACTGTACGTCTAAAACATAAATGATAAGACAATTCCACAGCCGTCCTTCCACTTAGATTATTAAAGAGCTTAACTGCTTTGTAAATGGAGACATACGCCGAGGTATTGAAGTTAAGCTAAATATTACGAGTTTTTGTGACGCGTAGCCGTCACAAATGCTCTATTGGACTGAACCGCTGAAGCGTTATTTGGGATTTTAATAAACAAACCAATTCCGTATCATGGGTGAACCGGTCAATCTGGGGCCGACCATCAACAACGAGTACAACGATGCAAAGCACAGCATATCAGCGGATGGCTTGCGAACATCCTACTTGACACTTTACCTTTTGATGGATCCGACGCTGTGAGTTTGATCGTGCATGCTCTTGCGCTTTTACTAATTCTCGTTATTGACCATTACAGGGTAAAGCCTTTCCATACCCCCTCAGATCTGGCGGATTAATACTAACGTATTTATTTTTGTATAAGGCTTGAAGCTCTTACTTCTTGATATTCTTGTAGTTCTCACATATTGGGTGAGGATTAGTTATCTCTTTGTAAAGTTCCGGCCTTCTTTGCTGAAAGTTCCTGCTGTTCTTGCGGGCGATGCGGAGTCTTTTCAAATCAAATTCCGTTGTAATATAATGCTCTCCTGTTTGCCGGCAAAGAGCATTAATTTTATTGGGGTATTGTGCAAGCATTGTCCCGGCGCCGTAGTCCTGATTTGTACATATCATTGAGACAAGGTTTTGTTCCATAAATGTCCTGACGTAATAATCCTGGATACTACCTCCCCTGCCGTTAATCCAGACGATGATTTCGGCACCTTTTAGAGAAAGAACGCTGTAGGTTTCGGGAAAATAGCCGTCATAGCAGATAATGATACCGATCCTGGCAAAATCCAGTTCAAATACAGGCAGGTCATTACCTCTCTTCATTA
>Ga0272442_10009369_pt1 | contig 12255 bp, 10 predicted proteins | sample SSMForm2O_FD_200262 | JGI IMG/M metagenome (GOLD analysis project Ga0272442, IMG submission 200262) | Marine sediment archaeal communities from Little Sippewissett salt marsh, Falmouth, MA, United States - SSM-Form-2O | ecosystem: Environmental > Aquatic > Marine > Wetlands > Sediment ... | reverse complement strand
GGTATAACACTATCTCTCCCTGGTGGTGGTTGTACAACAATTCGGGAGTTGGATCCAGATTTTTCTGGGATTACAACTTGAGTATTAAACTCAAAACCTGCATCAATTCTAGCAGATCCAATCACCTCGGGATTAGAATAATCTGGATTTAAAAACCATAAAATATTCACATCTTTATATCGCAAATCATCATAGGTCTTTTGATCAATCAGAAATTTCCCCGAAATTGAAACTACGGTGCCTGGAGGACCTGATGTTGGCGAGTAATCAATTATTGCTTCATTAAAGTCAATTTCTTTGGGTGAGCAACAGTTAATTACAAAATTAAGTGAAGCTACTGAAATAATCAGAATCAAGACTATTCCTTTCATAAGTTTGATAGCCAATACTATCTCCACTATCTAGATTTTACATTATGAAGATGTTCTTCAAAGTTATAAAACATTTCAAAATAAATTGTCCCTTACAGACGTTTACAGTTTCATCACAGAAAGGCGGGCGCGTGCGTGTGCGTTCTACACCTGTGTGAGGGGTTAAATTTTAACCCCAAACCCAAACAATAAATGTTAGTTCTGAAAAATTCCGGATAAAACATATATTTTTCACGCAAGTCTTTACTTCAGGGATAAAATATGACTAACTCACAATCAACCAATCTTCGATGTCTCCTTTGTGTTTCTTTTGTTTTGTTGGTTTTTGTTCCAACTGCTTTCTGCCAAACAACTAAAATGTGGGACTACGCATATGGAGGAAGCAACACCGAGGAAGCTTTTTCTGTTGTTGAGACAGACGACGGAGGATATGTGGTAGCAGGTTTGACGCGTTCTTTTGGTGCTGGAAACACCGATGTTTGGCTATTCAAAATTGACTCCTCAGGAAACATGATTTGGAATCACACATATGGAGGACCATTAAATGATAGGTCTTGGGATATGGTTCAAACCAATGATGGCGGCTTTGCTATAGGCGGTTATATTTTTTCATTAGAACATGGAACAGATACTTTGCTTATTAAAACTGATTCAAACGGAAATATGCAATGGAATAAAACTATCGGGGGCGGAGGAGTTGATTACTGTTTTTCTTTAGTTCAGACGTCTGATGGAGGGTTTGCATTAGCTGGAGAAACAACATCGTGGGGTGCAGGAGACGATTTCTGGTTGGTCAAAACTAACGCTTACGGAGATGTAGAGTGGAATCAAACTTATGGAGAGGGAGGAATTGACCGCGCATGGTCAGTTATTCAAACTTCTGATGATGGTTATGTTTTGGCGGGTCAAAAAAGATGGGGCGAAGTTGGCGATTTTTATGTCGTTAAAACTGATTCTGCCGGAAATATGCTGTGGAATCAAACATATGGAGGGACATTAAATGAAATCGCTTATGACATAGTTGAGGCTTCTGATGGAGGTTTTGTAGTTGCTGGAGAAACAACTTCCTATGCTGCACTTCCGCAATCTAATTACATTGATTGTTACTTTGTTAAGACTGACGCTGATGGGAATATGCAGTGGAATAAAACAGGTGGAGCTGAATATCATGGTAGAGCTTACTGTTTAATTCGGACAACTGATGGGGGATACGCACTGGCTGGAGATTGGGCTTCTCCAATTGATGGAAACATGGACTATTGGCTTATTAAAACTGATGAAAACGGTGACATTGAATGGAATCAAAAATATGGCAGAGAACATCATGAATGGGCATATTCTATTATCCAATCAAATGATGGAGGATATGTCTTAGCGGGTATTGGTCATGTGGCAGGAGGCAATCCAACCAACGACATTTGGGTAGTAAAAACTGACTCCAATGGAGTAATTCCAGAATTTCCAGCATGGGCTATTTTACCACTTTTAATAATTGGAACTATAGTAGTCATAACATACAGAAGTAGATTAAAAAGAAAGGTCCACTAACCAAAATTTGCTAATCCCAAGTTTCACAAATTTTTGCTAACCCAAAAACAAACCAGAAGACCCTATTAGGCTCCTAATAACAGTGGATTGTTGAAACGTATCTTTTTTCTGAATTTCAGCAGCACAGCACTGAAACATCACAAACAGTTCACACAAACAAGCTAAAACATTGTTGAAAAAAGGTTGTTTCTTAGACTGACAGCCTGTTAACGTCCTTTTTCTGGATGAGCTTCTTAACTTCTTCATCGCCGTCGTAAACGGATTTCGACATTTTCTGCTTGAACTTTTCCAGACGCTGCTTCAGATGAGAACTGGACATGGCAAGGATTCTCACGGCTACAAGCGCAGCATTTTCGGGCTTAGCAACATAGGCAACAGGTATCCCCTTCGGCATAGCAGTGGAAGAAAACACTTTGGCGCCGCCATGTTTATCAGAGTCTGGGGGACAAGCGACAACAGGGTATCTGGTGTAGCCCGCAACAACGCCTGAAAGAGCATCTGACAAGCCGGCAACCGTGATGTAAACGATGTGGTCTCCGCTCTTCTCGTATTCCTTCAGGTCGTTCAGCAGCTTCTCTGGGGTTCTGTGGGCAGAGGCAACATTGTAGATGCATTCGACCTTGAATTTCTCCTTTTCGAGGAAATCCTTGATTTTAGCTGCAAAATGTAGGTCTCTCGGCGACCCCATGAGAACAATAATCTTCTCTTCTGGCATAACTGTACACTACCCCAACATCAAGATTTAAATCTTAATCAACCTACCCGCCTATTCCCATTGTTTCCGGATGGCTTCGCTCTTCCGGGTTGCCGCCTCAACAGCCCTCACCAAAGCCTGCCTGACCTGACTACCCTCAAGCTCGTAGATGGCTTCGATGGTTGTTCCTCCGGGCGTAGTCACCATGTCCCGTATCTGAGCCGCAGTTTGATCTGTCTCCAGCACAAGCTTCGCCGTTCCCAGAACCGCCTGAGCCGCACTAAGCAAAGCCAAATCCCGGGGCAACCCAACCTTCAACCCAGCATAAGTGAGCGCCTCAAGTATGACAGAGAGGTATCCGGGACCGCTTCCGCTTACTGCAGTCACCGCATCCATGTGCCGCTCCTCAACCTCCATGCTGATTCCCATCACGCCCAGAAGCTTCTTGACCTTCTCGCGGTCTTCCCCAGTTACGTCCGGGTCGCAGCAGTAGGCAGTGAAGGACTCCTGCACCAGAATTGCGAGGTTAGGCATAATCCTGACGAACCGGGCTTCAGGCGCTATCCGCTTACAGAAGCCAACAGTAACTGCGGCAGCAGATGAAATCACAAGTTTCCCTTCAACATCTTTGCCGACATCCTTCAAGACAGGCGCCACAATGTTCGGCTTAACACACAAGAACACAATGTCAGATGCCTGTGCAGCCTTTCTGTTGTCGCTGGTCACGGTTACGCCCAGCTTCTCTAGTTCACCCAACTTTTGTGGCAGCGCATCAGCTGCTGTTATTTTTCCTTCATATCCGCTCTTCATCAGACTCTTGATTATTGCTCCGCCTATCACCCCTGCGCCAATAACTGCAACACTGTCCTTCATCATATGTTCCTTCCATAAACCTGTGACTAACATTTCCGAGGCTCCTCACTAATAAAATCTTCTTGACCACACCCAAACGCAGAAAAGTATGACCCAGGGAAAGCCTTAGCCTCCAAAATCAGCTATTCTACACTTTTTCTTCTTTTATTGAGAACCACTTTTACGCACAAGTTTGGTGCCTACCTATGTTGCGTGCTGGCGTCTGTAATAATGATGAATCGGTTATTGCCATGTTACAGATTTGGTAATACGGCTTTATTTTAGGTGGCAACAATCTCTGGTTTTCAGGAGACCATAAGCTCAGCTGAAGGCTTGTGCACACCCTAAACAACTAAGCAACCGAAAGTCAGGAAGAAAAAACATGGACTACTTCGGAGAAGACGAAGAACTTATCCGCGATAAGAAATGGGACTGGAAGAACTTCAAATCCACTGAGGGTTATCCAGTTTCAAGCAACCTCCTTGAGTGGGTCATCGGGCAAGAACGGGCACTAAACGAGTGTTACCTATGTCTGGAAGAGTGGGTCCACAAACTCAAGAATCTCAAAGAAGAGAAATGGTATGAAGCATGGAAGAACCCAAACACGGAAAAACCGCAAATCACCAAGACCGCTCCCCCCGGACCATACCTGCTTCTGCTTGGAGACCCCGGAACAGGCAAATCGTTGATAGGCAGAGCGCTTTCGGTTCACATGACAGACCTTTACAAGAAACAGGACATTCACCTCCAAGACGTAGTCTGCTGGCAAAACGAAATAGTTCCCAGTGAACCAAAAATCTCCTGTCATTCTGCCGGAGAAGGAAAAAGGATTATTCTAAAACAGAAACTGAAAGAAGCAAAGAAACAGTTTCTTCAAAGACTTGGCGTCAAAGCCATAATCTACCTCATGATAATCGTAGCCTCCATCTTCATGTTCGCGGGCTTCTACTATCTCTGGCAAGAAAAAGTCGCCTGGGACCTAAACGAGGTTAGCGCCTTCGGAGAGCCAGTTCAAACGGTTCACAACGGCGACTTCAGCACATACATGATAGATAATTTCGTGTCGATTGGAAGCATAACCTTTCTTCCAGCCGGAATGATGCTCATGTTCCTAATTCTGGTGACGGTGCTGGGAAGATTCGGAGTTATGGGCAGCGCCAAAGGCATAGGTGGAGCAAAAGCATCGAAGGTTCCCAAATTCATCGTGGATAACACCAAAAAGGTTGCCCCCTTCATCGACGCCACAGGACACGGCTCAGCACAGCTGTTCGGAAGCATCGCATGGGACCCGCTGCAAACCGGAGGGCTCGGCACCCCGGAACATCAAAGAGTAACCGCAGGAGACGTCCACCGCGCCAATCTCGGCATCCTCTACATCGACGAAATAAAGAACATGCAACCAGACGAAGCCATCACACTGCTGACTGTCCTAGAAGATGGACAACTGCCAATAACCATGCGAAGCAGATGGAGCAGCGCAGGAGGAACAGCAGCCATGGCAGTGTCCACGGAACCGGTGCCCTGTATGTGCTTCTTGGTTGGCGCCGGAAACTTTGACAGTATAGGGCAAGTTCACCCAGCTCTGATGGACAGGATTTACGGTTACGGCAAAGTGGTGCGGATGAACAATGATATGGAGAATAATGTTGAAAACCGCCGCAAATACGTGCAGTTTATTGCCCAAGAGGTTTCACGGTTCAGGTTGCAGCCTTTCAGCAGAGAGGCATGTGAAGAAATTGTTGATGAGGGACGCAGGAGAAGCAACAAGAAGGATGCGTTAACCACAAAGTTCCGTCCCATGATTTCGTTGGTGAAGACAGCTGCCACATTGGCGATGAACGAGAGGTTGGAGCTTGTTGAAAAGAGGCACGTCAAAGAGGCTATAGAGAAGCACTGTAAAACCATCCAAAAGCAGATTCTTGAGCATCAGATGAGCGAAAGAGGAAAACTTCTGGACATCAAACCGGAAGGAGCAAAGCTGGGGCAGATTTACGGCGTAGCCGTGGTCAAAGACCCATACAGCGGAGAGATGACCGGCAACGTCCTCACAGTCAAGGGCTTCCTAGAGAAACGGGACAGCAGATGCGACAACAAGCTGCATGGATACTACAAAGTCACGGGAGTAGCCAAGGAGGGACATGAGCAGTTCATAGCGGACAGCGTGGCAAAAGTGAGAAGCGTCATCCTGCAGAAGTACAGCGTCGACATCGCCCAAGAATTCTTCACCCACATAGACTTCGCTCAAGCCTACAGCGTGGATGGACCAAGCGCAGGAGTCACCATGACCATTCTTCTCTGCTCGCTACTGGAAGGAAAACCCATAAGGCAAGACGTCGCCGTGACAGGAGAAATCAACGTCAGCGTGGATGATGTGGTTCCAGTTACAGCGGTTGGCGGACTGCATGAAAAGATTAAATCCGCTGAGATGTGGGGCTTCAAGAAGGTCATCGTTCCAGCCAAGAACTACAAGCATTCGATTGACCCCAGAGACTACAAAATCGAGGTAATCGCGGGAGAAACCTTGGAAGATTACCTCAGAGAATCGCTGGTTCAGCCAGAAAAAACCTTCAACAAGAAATAGTGGGGTTCAGTGCTTTCAGGTTAAACTCAGGAACAGTTTTAAGTAATTCTTCAGGTGTTTTGTGACCAGAAAGTTTTCTTTAACATGCTCCTTTCCTCTTTCACCCATCTTCGTTGCTTCTTCAGGGTGCTTAAGCAGGTACAACGTTTTTTCTGCAGCCTCTTCCACGCTGTTCACCAAAAACCCATTTTCGCCATCGATTACCTGAAGCGGAATTCCTCCAACGTTTCCGCCCACCACCGGAACCATCTTCCACAATGACTCCGTTACAGTCAGCCCGAATCCTTCACGTATCGACTTCAGCAGAGTAGCATCCGAAGCGCTTTGGAAAGCATTAACTTCCAAGTCTCCCACGCCCTTGAGGTCAGTCAACAAATGAATGTCAGAGTCTTCTCCGGCGTGGCGTGCAGTTCTCTCAAAGTAAAGCCACCCCTCAGGGTCGTCCGTAGCCATACTTGATATCAGAAGCAATTGCAGTTTAGGCAGCTTCTTCTTGACTTTTCGGTAAGCGTCAATGACTCCCATGGGGTCCTTCCAAGGGTCGAAGCGTGCAACTTGATTCAGAAGCGGATTCTGTGCATCCACATCATATCGCTCTAGAACTGAGAGAACATGGTTTTCTGGCAACGGCTTGCTTTTGTTGCTCAGCGGATCAATGGAGGGCGTTATGAGAGCTACATTCCTTTTTTCTAATGGACTCTTCACATACTCCTTCGCAGTGAAGATGTAGGCGTCGTAGTCTGCTAGAAACGGCTCCAGAAACCTCCAGAACAGCTGATTTGGCTGCGACAGGTCTATGTGACATCGCCAAATCCACTTTCCCCTCTTTCTAGGCTGATAACCTATCATGGCTAGGGGCTGCGGGTCATGAACCACAACATAATCGTAGTCTAGGTCAAGGAAACCAGCATTCAACTCGTTATACCGCAGATACGTCCTTTTCATGTCCGAAGAAAGCTCCATCTTTTTTCCCTGAAGAGCATTATGAAAAGACTTGGTAACATCAAAGAACTCTTTTTCGCCTCGGATAACCTTCCACTCCGCATCCAAACCAACATCCCTCATCAAAGGAACGATACGGCGCAGCATCTCTGAGACGCCTCCGCCGAAAGCTGTGGAGCTCACGTGGACCACGGATTTGCCGGCAAGCTGGTTGGCATACGCCTGTATGCTTTCCACCTCGTTTTCTCCAATTATTTTGGCGTAATCTTCTAAAGAGAGTTTGCTGAGTGAAACCGTGCTCAATTAATTCCCCCAACATTAGATTCGTCATGTAGATAATAACTTTTTACACGATTAACGGACAATTTCAAAATATAATCTACAGATTCCAAGTATAACAATAGGATGGGGCAGTCATATATACTTGTTAGATGCATAGTTAACTTGTATAAAACGCATTTAGGGGGAAAAATTTGAGAAAAAACAAAGCAGCGTCTATGACGGTTTGGTTGGCGGTCATCGCAATCATCATAATTCTTGTCGCGGTTGTGGCAGCTTGGTATCTGATGCAGCCTCCAGCTGAAGAAACAGAGCTAACGGTGTTCAGCCTATGGAGCGACCAAGAAGAAGCAAACTTCGAAGAGGCACTCGCAAAATTCACCGAAAACACAGGAATAACAGTTAATCACGTAGCCTACTCAACTGACGAACTTTTGGTCACAGTTCCAACACAGCTCGAAGCAGGAGAAGCCATCGCCGACGTGATAATAGCTCCATGGCCCTCTTGGATACTGGACTTGGCAGACGACGGCTTACTCGCCGACGTTTCCGACATGATGGACACAACAAAACTTCCAGCAACTTACTTGGATGTGGTCAGTTCAGGCGATGCAATCTATGCTGCCCCGTTCAAGGTTTCCGGAAAACCAGGCTTCTGGTACAGAGAATCCTTCTTCGAAGACAATGGCTTAACTGCCCCAACAACCTACGATGAATTTAAGATGCTACTAGCTGACCTCGGTGAAATAGAAGGGGTAGAGGCTGCAGTAGCAAGCGGAGACGGCACCGGATGGCCACTCTCAGACACCACAGAAGCGTTCATAATCGGCTTAGGCGGATACCAACTGCAAGAAGACCTGATATCAGGAGACGCAGAATTCACTGGCACAGAAGCAAGAGAAGTATTTGAGGAGCTTGGGCTTCTGTTGGAAGCGGGAATCTTCAGTGTTCCAGACGATTGGCAAACACAACTGCAGAGAGTCTACGATGGAACATACGGCATATACTTCCAAGGCAGCTTCGTAACCACCATTTCGCCTTTCAGCGAAAACTTGGATGACATTGGTTTCTTCCCGTTTCCTGAAACCGACGGAGCAACGGGTTCAGTTGACTATGCAGTGATGCCTGCAGCCACGGAAAACATGGATGAAGCTGAGCAGCTTATAGAATTCTTGGCTGGAGCTGAGGCTCAGGAGATTATGGTTCAGCAGGGAGGATTTCTTGCACCGAACAGTGACGTTCCCGAATCAGCCTATAACGCCGCAGACCTGAAAGTGGTGCAATTCATGCAAACCGTGATGATTGTTCCAGACCTTGACGACGCAGTGGGTAATCCTTTCCAGCAAAATTTCTGGGATCAACTGAAAGCTTTCTGGGTTGACCCGACAATGGATTTGGACACGATGCTTCAGACGCTCCAAGACGATTGGGCAGCTTCCCAGTAAACTAGGGGGCACCCAGCTAATGGACCTCCGCCAAACAAAAATTCCCCTTTTTTTTCTATTCCCCACGATTCTTTTGCTCACTCTTTTCGTTGTCTTTCCTGTAGTTAACACTGTTTACATCAGTTTTCTGGGCGAAGACGACGAGTTTGTTGGTTTACAAAATTATGAAGAGGTTTTTGGTCAAAGAAACTTCTGGAATCCTCAAAATCTGTTGGAGGGAAAGACTCCGCCATACGGGGCGCTGATCCACAACGGCATATGGATTGTTTTGCATCTGCCGCTGTCCCTCTTTTTTGGACTTGTTTTAGCCATTCTGTTGAGAGACATTAAAGGAGGCGCCATAATCAAATCCGTGGTTTTTCTGGGAATGGTTATCCCGATGATTGTGGGAGGCATCCTGCTGCGGTTCGTATACGACAACAGAGCCGGAATTCTAAACGAGTTCCTTAGAATAGTAGGCTTAGGAGGTCTGACAAGAACGTGGACTGCCTATCCGCAGACCATCCTGTTAGCCTTGATTTTGGGGACTGTTTGGATTTGGACAGGCTTCAGCATGATAGTCTACTCGGCTGGGTTGGAGGGGATACCTAAAGAGCTTTTTGAGGCAGCAAAAATCGATGGGGCATCACGTTGGCGAAGGTTTTGGCGCATAACAGTTCCTATGCTCAGGCCAGCCACGATTATTGTGATAACTATGACGCTTCTTTGGGAACTGAAAATCTTTGACATAGTGTGGGTTATCCAGCAGGGCGGACCCGGAGGCGCCAGCATGGTTATGGCTTTGATGATGTTCCGTGAAGCATTTCTCAGCAGAAACTTTGGCACAGCCTCAGCCATAGCAACAATGCTGACCATTCTGACTTTCGGGTTTGCAGCCTACATGGTTTACAGGATGGTGAAAAAATGAAGCTGCAGGACACCGTTTCAAACGTTGCTGCTAGGCTGCGGAAAACAAGCAAAACCACGATTCTGATGCACATACTAGCTTGGGGGGTCTCGCTGATTTGGCTACTGCCGTTTCTGGGGGTTTTCATGGCTTCGATAAGACCTTTATCTGAGATACTTGATGGCTGGTGGAACTTCGACGTTTTCAATCCAACACTCAGAGGCTATGTAGGCGCATGGAATCATCCCACCGCGCCCCTAAACAGGGCACTTCTGAACTCGCTTATTGTGACAATACCGTCAACGTTTATACCAATATTTGTGGCAGCGTTGGGGGCATACGCTTTTGCCAGATTCAAGTTCCCTACAAGAGATATGCTGTTTTTTGTGCTTGTGCTTCTACAAACAATTCCGCAACAAATGGTTATCATCCCCATCTTCAACACAATGATTAGTTTAGGGCTCTGGAACAATTACATAGGTTTGATTCTTGTCCACACCGCCTTTGCGCTTCCATGGCAAATCTTTTTCCTCAGAAACTTCTTTTCCGCTCTTCCCGTGGAAATAGAGGAAGCAGCACGAATAGACGGAGCCTCATACTTCAAAATCTTCTACAAAATAGTTCTGCCCTTAACTCTGCCGGCGCTTGCATCTTTGACTGCTCTCCAGTTTGTCTGGGTGTGGAACGACTTCTTCTTCGCAATTGTCCTCATCAGCTCGCCAGGAATGAGATTATCCACTCAAGCAGTGGCTGCCATGCCCGGAAGATTAGCCATTGACTGGACAGTCGTATCCGCTGCTTCGATAATGGTGATGATTGTGCCGATAATCGTCTATGTTGTTCTGCAAAGATACTACGTCAGAGGACTTGTTGCAGGAGCGGTGAAAGGATAGAACGTCACACCAGAGTTTTGCCGCTTTTCTTGTCGAAGATGTGAATCTTGTTTGGCGGAATCTCCAGCCACAGCTTGTCTCCCACTTCAGCCTTGAAATCGGGGCTAACTACGGCTTTGACCATGTAGTCTCCAATCTTGAAGTCGAGAATCATTGTGTCTCCAAGCGGCTCAACAACCTCTAGGACAGCCTTGATTAACCCCTTCCTTTTTTTGGCATCTCTGTAAACAAGAATGTCTTGGGGTCTCACACCCATCACGCAGGTGTCGGAGGTGCACTGCTTCGCGGCTTCTGCAACGTCCTCGGGCAGGGGATAACTGAATTCACCGGTGTCAAGGCTGCAGGGTTCTCCGCCCAGCAGGTCGCAGTCAAAAAAGTTTGTTGGAGGGCTGCCTATGAATCCGGCTACGAAAATGTTGGAGGGGTGAGAATAGATGTCGTCTGGAGTTCCGACCTGCTGGAGTAAACCGTCATTCAGTATAGCCACTTTGTCTCCCATTGTCATGGCTTCCACTTGGTCGTGAGTAACGTACACGGTGGTGACTCCCAGTTCCTTCTGCAGCTTCTTGAGTTCAGCCCTCATGTAAACTCTCAGCTTGGCGTCCAAGTTGCTGAGGGGCTCGTCCATAAGGAAGACAGCGGGGTCTCTGACTATGGCTCTGCCTAGCGCCACTCTCTGCCGTTGTCCTCCGCTGAGCTGTTTCGGTTTTCTGTTGAGAAGAGAATCAACCTGAAGCAATTCTGCTGTCTGCTTAACTCTTCGGTTGATTTCGTCAGGCGGAACCTTCATGTTCTCCAAGGGAAAAGACAGGTTCTTGAAGACAGTCATGTGGGGGTACAGGGCGTAACTCTGGAAGACCATGGCTACGTTTCGTTCTTTCGGGTCCAGCTCATTCACAAGCCTGTAGCCTATGTATATTTCTCCTTCCTCCGGGGTTTCTAAGCCTGCGATGCATCTGAGGGCAGTGGTTTTTCCGCAGCCTGAAGGACCCAACATAACAAGAAATTCTCTGTCTTTCACTTCCAGATTCAGAGAATTTACTGCTACCACGTTTCCGAAGCGTTTCGTTACGTTCTTGAGAAGAACTCTTGCCAACGTAACCAACCAGCAGAAGTTTACGTCAAGAGACTCTAAGACGTTTTGAGCCTAAAAGGTTTGCCAAACCTTTGAGTAAGGTCAGCCTACTCTTTCAAAGTCTCCGCTATCTTGCCTATAGCGTCTGAGAAGTCCTCTTCAGCGAACTCTTTCCCTTTCACCGAAACGCACAGCAGAGTTTTGTAGCCCTTCTTTTTCAGTTCCTTCTTCAGTTTGCCGAAGGTTTTTCCCTTCCATAAACGGTAAGTGCAGAACAGAATTGCCTGTTTGCCACCACCGTCTGGCAACTGTTCTACGAAAGCCAAGGATTCTTTTGAGGGGTTGAAACCGTGAACTGGTGTTCCAAGAATTATGGTGTCAAAGTTGTTGACAACTGTGGGTTCTGTGGCGGTTATGTCGTACACTGCTGAAATGCTTAGGGAATTGGATATGGCTTCCGCAAATTTTCGGGTGTTGCCTGTTTGGGAAAAGTATAGTATACAAGCGTTCATAACGTCAGATAGAAGTGACCAACGATATAAACTTGTTCTGTTAGAAAAACAGAAACGGAGACGCATCACCGAATAGCGGCTATGCAAAAGACGAGTGCATGAATTTGATGTCTAATTTTTTCTCAGTTTCCATACGGCTACAACAACTAAGATGACGGCTACTGCCGCAGCAATTCC
>Ga0272442_10009366_pt1 | contig 12256 bp, 7 predicted proteins | sample SSMForm2O_FD_200262 | JGI IMG/M metagenome (GOLD analysis project Ga0272442, IMG submission 200262) | Marine sediment archaeal communities from Little Sippewissett salt marsh, Falmouth, MA, United States - SSM-Form-2O | ecosystem: Environmental > Aquatic > Marine > Wetlands > Sediment ... | reverse complement strand
CCCAATTGAAGCTTTGTTTACCGTGGATGAAGAGACTGGTCTAACTGGAGCATTTGCGTTATCTAATGACATGCTCAAAGGGAAGATACTATTAAATCTTGATAGTGAGGACTGGGGTGTGATCACTGTTGGTTGTGCCGGAGGCGGAAACTCAGAAATAACCCTGCCTATTTCAAAGAAAAACGCTGATAATTCAATTGCTTGGTTCAAAGCAAACGTGAGTGGTTTACGAGGAGGTCATTCCGGAGTTGATGTTCATGAACAACGAGGGAATGCAGTAAAGCTTCTTACCAGAATCTTATGGAAAGCTCAACATCATGCTAAAGGAATCTTGATTGCAGATATAGCTGGTGGAGACAAGCATAATGCAATTCCAAGAGAAGCTCATGCAATCATTGGATCAAAAGACATCTCTTCGGCTGAGAAAATCATGAAAGAAGAAGCGAAAGCAATTTTAGAGGAATATAAACCAATAGATCCAAAATTTTCATTTTCTTTAAAAAAGACTGACACTCCAAAAATGATGTTATCAGCTGAGTCTCAGGATAAAATCCTCAATATTCTTCATGGTTTACCGCATGGTGTTGAAAAGATGAGTTATGATATTGCGGGATTAGTAGAGACTTCAACGAATCTAGCAAAGATCATGCTTGAAGAAAATAATGCTTTAATTATGTTGAGCTCTCGAAGTTCAATGATACCCGCATTACAGGATTTACGAGATCGTATTCATGCTATCGTTCTTTTAGCTGGTGGAACAGTTGAGGAAGAGGAACCATATCCAGGATGGAAACCAAATCTTGATTCAAAAGTATTACAACTTGGTAAGGACCTCTATAAGAAAAAATATGGGAATGAACCGGTTGTAGAGGCGATTCATGCAGGTCTTGAATGCGGCATCATTGGTGAAAAATTTGGAGGCATGGATATGATTTCCATTGGTCCAACCGTAAAATACCCTCATTCTCCAGAAGAGCAAGTAATTATTAGCACCGTAGGAAAATTCTATGATTTCGTTGTAGAAATAGTAAAATCGGTATAAAATACCTTTTTTCTTATCTTTTTTTCTTTTTTTTAATTATTTTTGTGTAATTTATTTTGCATATAAAGAAAAAAGAGGTGGAAGATTAATTATTTAACCTTCTACAGGGGTTGGTTCTATCCAATCAGGTGCATAACATTGAATATTTGGATCACCATAGAGCACTTTAACGTTGGTAAGACCACCTTGAGATAATTGGAAAAGTGTTGATCTTCCATAAAGGGTGTTTGGATCAAGAGTGGTAAAGTCTCTGTTAAATATCCAAGTATATTCTGATTGTGCCTCACCGAATTTTTCTCCTCGGACAAAAACATCTTCAAATGTCCAAGAGTTATGTAAATCATCTTGTACACCATATGCAGATCCTACATTACCATACCAAAGGACGGATCCATGGGATAGATAAACGATTGGTCCCCAATGCTCTCCAGTGGTACAGGAACTCCATACTTCCATTTCGCTGTGTAGATTTTCAAGGAGTTGATCAACCCATTTGAAATGAACGATATCATAAAGTCCTGGTTCCACAGAATTATATCCTGAATCTCCACCTTCTCTCATAAGTTTTGTTTGAAGGTTATCATATCCGCTATATCCCCTCCATGAATCCCACCAGTCAAAGTCTTTGAGAGATTCATGTCTTAACTCTGCAAGCGGATAATCTTCATTGACGTTTTTATATTGACCGGATATACCTGACCCACCAGTTCCATGACCCGTGTAATAACTGAATACCGTACCTTCATTGTATCGATCTAATAAGTTTTCAACAATGACATGTCCTTCAAAGAACCTTCCTCTTGAAAAAAAGGTTTCTTTGTTATGTCTGGTTGCATAATTTGGATATCCATTTCCATCATTTGCCTGCCAGGTATATCCATCTGGATAGTTCACCATCTGTGAGGTAACCACATCTTTTCCAGGATTAGCATAGATTATCGCAGGATAGAGGATAGTTCTGCAGATAATTGCACTTGAAAAAGCAGCTGTTTTAACAGGAATATGTCCTGCATATGATTCATTACCATCTAGTGCTCGACAAGCAACATCTCTAATATCAGTGTCACGTGGTGATACAAAAAGAAATGCTTCTCTACCATCCAGATCAAGATTATATCCTCTAATTAACTCTTGCATGGATCGTGCAACGGTACCAAACCAAGTAAGTTTTAAATCCAATCCAACATGTGGAAATTCATCATGTTGTATATAATAAAAGAGCAGACTGATCCAGGATGGTGGATTATTTAGATTAATTGGTTCTGCTAATTGAGGTAAATGACCTACAGATCTACAACCATGATAATAATCTCCTGCATATTCTCTCCATTCGGCAATCATATCTATCGTGTTATATGCTTCAGGTGCTTTACCAATGTTTAGAATTGGTGCAGTATGATATGCTGAGGCCATTGCAGCAGGCGCAAAATAACCTTCACCAGTCCCAAGTGATATCACTGTAATATAATTTTCAGATGCTGAATCTGCTTTAATTTCATCAATTATTTCCTGCATGGTTGTTAATTCTTTAGTAGCTCCTGGACTTGCTGAGCTTATTTCACCGATATTAACAAAAATAACCGTATTTGCTCCTAATTGATTAATAGCATTTCCTGTTTCAGCTGGTACTCTATCTTCTGTAACATATAATAATGGTGCATGATTCATTGATGCAATGACAGCAGCATTTGATGCTGACATTGCTGCATTTATTCGTTGTTCATTGTAATTTCGTTTATTTATGACAATATGGTATTCTCCTGAAAAACCAACATCATTACCATTTTCATCCAAAAATGGAACAACAATAGCAGTCCATGTTCCTATCATGGTGTTATGAACATCAACAGAATATTTTGTATGTGGTTCTATTATCAATCTTCTGAATTCATCCTGATCTTCTTCCCAGTGTCCACCATTCCATTGATGGTTTTCTTTGATTTCTCCACCATTATAATGAGGTATCAATGGTCTTCGTACATTTCCTTCAGGATCAACAAGATAGACAATAAGATTTGAAGGTGAATCAGTTGTTATTGTTACCTCAATGCTAGTATCTGAATCAGATATTGGTATAGAATAACGATCCCCTTCATATTTTATCACTTGTAATTCTTCAAGACCTTCGTCGTCTGTTACATAAGGGAACCAAAGTCCTGTTTTTGTCACTGGGTAGAAGGTATCATAATCCTCTCCATCCTCATCATACGGATATGGCCACCAGTCTTCCATGACTCCTTCGTATCGGGGTGTAATTAAACCAGTATCACCTGCAAATCCATCTCCAATACCTCTAAGATGAATTGCCCCCCATTGTTTTCCGATAAACATGGGTTTAGCTGAGCTTCCTGATAAATCCATAAAATCATCTACCGTTAATTTTTCAACAGTTGGCAATGATGATATGGATTGATCTGCATCAACAACCGTTTCAATTTCATCTTCAAATGCGCTTCCATCAACAGTAACAATCACTGTATCTGCAGAGGACCATTTTTGGGTTGCAATCTCTGCTGCGGCTTGAATTGGATCTGCATTTAAGGTCATTTCATTTGCTGTCATACCATGTCTATCTAGATAGGCATTCCAATCATCAATGAGATATTGGGTTGTTTGATCAACCGTCGTAAACCATGTTGGAATATCATCTACACCTTGATAAATAATTGGTGATACATATCGTATGCCATCTTGTAAATAATTTGCAGCAGGTATAGCTGCTAGATAGCCGTATTCATCTTTATTTGAAGTGGGATCATCATTTATGATAAATGTTTGCGCAATTGGAGTTATTTCTGGTTGAGATAATGGTAAAACAGGTTCTTCAACATCAACACCTAGTTCTAATTCAAGTTCATAGGTGCCTGAACCATATAAAAAGTAATCATCAGGCCATTTGCTTGTGTCCCATCCTGGAAACATATCGATTTTTACTTTCCAAATTCCTGAGGAATCAGCCCGATATTCTAAGGTATCGTCTTCATAGTACATTGCAGAAATAACATAATTTCCAGAAGGATCATAGAGATGTAAATCATAATCTGATTTTTCATGTGGTTCGATTGAAATTCGTATTCCTGTACCAGATGCAACTTCAAAACTATACCAATCTTCCACATCTTGATAATCCATATATCCTTCATAATAACCTTGTGTTATTGAAGTAGCTGCACCAATGCTATTGCCCGCATCAGATCCAGTTCCTGCATCATTTTGACCGGTTAATTGCACAGATAAAGTATATTCTGTTCTCGATTCATCATCATTAGAATATATATTGAGATAATAGAAACCAGTTTCAGTTGCTACAGTTCCATCTGGGTGAATTTCTCCCTGGGCATTTAGAATCTCAAATCCTAATGATCCTGGTGATACACTTGCTGTAATTGTCTGCCCTTCACAAACAGAAAAACGGTAAAAGTCAGCGTCATCTCTTTCAGCGGGATCTATGGTCCCCTTTCTTCCTCTACCTGGTGTTGTTTCTTCAATAGGTTCACCAATATATATTGGACTTGATCTTCTAATAGAATCTCCAACATCAGTGTTATAACCGATATCATTCTGCTCATCATCTAGTTTAACATTTTCTTCTGGAACATAGTTGGTGTCGTATGGAATAGCTGGAAATGGTTCAACAGGGTTATAATCATCAATTGAATTATCTTCCTGGTTTTGTTGTATTATTCTTTCGTAGAGTGTATTGCTTTTCTGTATTGATGCTGAAAATGTAGGCGTCAACATCATGATACTTATCAGTATAATCAATAAAATACTAGCTTTTCTTTGTTCAAAATTTATAGCTTTCATGTTACCCCCTTTGTTTAATAATATATCTTATTAAAATATAAACTTTATCTATATTAAATAATAAAACAATGATTTTTCAATATAAATATGTGAAAAAATGTATGAAAATAACAGATTTTTGCATAGATATTAATGATAAAAGATGATGTATTTGTTGCCAGATGAACATATGATATTTTTTAATCTGTATCATAGTTTCTTTGTATTATACCAAGTTTGTATATTGATTTACTAATCCCAAATAATTGATTCCTGTATTTCTGGTCGAAGTACTATTAAAAAACATCTTCGGGGTTTCTCTTTTGATTCAAAAATTTCATTAATAAAAATTAAATATTTTATCGATTATAAAAATATTTCCCCCTAAATATAATAAAAAAAATGAGTGGTGGATGGCTCTATTGATATCCACCGATCTGAAGACTTGGATCTCCAAGAAGAACCCACTGTTCGACTGCTTGTTGATCAATAGCATCCCAACCAGCATCAGGAAGCCACCAACTTTCTGGTAAGGTAAAATCTTTGAAGGTGTTCACATAACTTGTTTGGGTTTGCATGTAGACTTGTCCAAGTTTTTCATAATTTTCTTCGCCATAGTGTTCACCGTACTGTCTGAAAAATTCTGAACTAATCCATCCATCTCCTGCTCCAACTGTACAGAATTCTCCTTCCCATCCCCATCCAAGTCCCGTATTGCCCATGGTCGCAATTGCACCAGTCTCAGGAAGTTGGACCATATACCAACTCCAGCATTGAGGAACCGCTGAAAAGTATGTCCACATGAAGTTATTCTTTCCAAAGAGAATGAGTTTATAATACTGCATTAACGAAGGAATAAGGGAAACATTAAACAAGCTATTATGACAGCCACCGACGACCGTAATTGGACATTTGTTGGTATTTTGTAATTCTTTCATTGGCCATAGTGGAGTATCTGTGATAAATGGTGGAAATGATTGAATATTTGAAACAACGAGCCCATCAACTGATGCATACTGTCGGTTTCCCGGAATTCCCGGTGTTTGATCCCCCCAGTATCCTGGGCTTCCATGGCCTGAAAAGAAGGCAAAGCCACTTCCTTCATCAAATGCATCCTTTACTGATTCGACACCCGTAAATTTCCCATTTGACGTCCAAAGAATCTCTTTTTCAAAGGTTCCAGGCATATAATGTAATGCACCGCCTCTTCCGTTTACCGATTCTTCACCAGTTACCCATTCACCTTCGTAATACATTGATAAATCATTTCGCCATTCTGAAAAGATTTCTTCACTCGCATCATTTTCAACCCACACTCTGATATCTGTTAGATTTCCATAGGGTTTAGGATCATAACTTTTTCCTCTAATGGTCAATACTTCATCAACATAGGAAACATTTGCCCACCAGAATAACGTGTTACAATATGCTTGACTTTCACTGGGTTCAATTTCAACATCAGTATTGCCTAGAATGTTTCCATTGGATACTGAAACGATTTCAGCAATTGGTGGAGCAGGATAACCTTCTTCAAAAATTGGATTTAAATGATCATCATGATTAAAGGTTATTTCTGATGCAACAGACTTGTCAACGGTAACAGTAATCTCATCAACAGGCCCACTCTCTCCTTCATCATTATAACTTTGTGCACAAATTGTGTACTCTCCATTTTCTACTCCACTGGTATCCCATTGAATATTCAAATCGTATTGATCGAGAAATCCATCTCCCGAATACACAACTATTTTTTCGAACCAATCAGCATCATTAGTGGTTGTTTCGTACGTGATGATCTTATTGACTACCTCGCTTATCTCCTGAGCATCTGAACTCGCAAATCGTCCAACGGCAACATCAGGTCTTAAATCTGAAATATCTCTCAACTCTGTATTATCATCTGGCCATTCAGCAAAGATGCCATCGCCATCGTAATCCCAGGTTTCAAATTCACCACCTTGTTTGTAAACATCAGCATAATACAAATCAGTTGGGTATCCTGGATCGCCCCCTTCGTTTACATTAGAATATCGAACGGGTATATGCCATCCTGAGCTTCCGATATTTTTGTTATCTCTTGGTTTAGAGTAAATAGTTGATTTCAATCCACCCGCAAGAAGAACATATCTAATATTGTATTCTTCAAGAGCGAATTTAATGAAATATTTGATTTGTTCAGCTTCATCTACCCCACCATATTCATCATAAATCTCTTCAACTGTTTTTAACAGGGTTTCAACTCCATAACTGTTCTTATGATCCACAAGTGGTTGTAACGCATCTGAAAAAGCATCTGGAGCGATGATGACTAATTCATAAGCTGTTGTTTGAGGAAAGGGGTTTGAATCAGGTTCTGTATATGAAATTTTGATGTCAGCTTGTTCAGTTATGATAAGTTTGTTTTCAGCAGGCGTATATTGAATAGGATAAAAATGAACGGTGACAAAAGTGACATGTTCAAAATCTTCATTGACTCCTACACCAACATCCATGGTGTAACAATCTGATGGATAGGGACTAGTACTCTGATAAATCTCTTGATCTTTTTGAACCGGTTCAAGATTTAAATCAACTGATGATAAAGGTAATGGTGCTGGTGATGGTCTGATCTGTTTTTCAATGTATTGAGTTGATGTATGAATTGCATTCACTTCAACTTGAATATCATCTGCTCCGAAAGGTAATTCAAATGTTAGTACTTTTTTTGGAAGCACTGGTTTTCCAGGATTTAATAAATAGTCTTGACTATCGTCTAAAGACACTTGTATGTATTCATTCTCTTTTTCAACAAATTTTAATCCATCCATTTCTATAGAAAAGGATGCTTCCATTGATTTAGATTTTATACTACCTTGTGGTTGAAAAGCAGCAGCACCTAAGCCCCCTAGGACAAAACAAAAAACAATAAATGTTGCAAATAACTTTTTCATGACGTATTTCCCCTTTTATATGTAAAATAAAAACTTATTTATAATATTTAAAACAATTGGTCAAATTCAACCTTTATTGCTCAAATTAATATGAAATAACTGATTATTTATTTTTAAATAACGATTGTTGGAAAAGATTTTTGAATAAAAAAATATTCTTAGTCTTGTGATTTTCGCGGATATGATCTAGTGGTTATGATCGTAGCTTCCCAAGCTACTTACCCGGGTTCAAATCCCGGTATCCGCATATATTAATTTTTATCAATGGAAAAAATTAAAATAATTTCTAAATTCATCTATTCATTTACTTTCAATTCAGGATGTTTTTTCGCTTCTTGGATGATTGGTCCCCTTACTATAAATCCAACTCCCAAACCACTTCCTCTAACAGATAAAACACTATCCTTGGGTTTAATTCCATATACTTGTAATGTTTCAATTGGAAGTTGTATCTTTTCTTTTTCTAAAATTTCTGTCCAACAAATAAATCGATTGTTAAACTTAATAAGTTCTCCGGGTTTTATAGAAAAATCTGCTAAGCTAGGATGCTCTTTCACAACAAGAGATATTTTGGAATTCTTTAATATTTCATTTTTCACGATACTAAAACCACCAGATGTTTTACTTCCACGGATAATATATACCTTGTTTGATGACTGAAGATTATATTCTTCCATTACTTCTTTTGATATTTTTATTTCTCCAGTATCACTAACTTTTGACCAGCCAAAAACATGTTTTCCACCTTTGACAAGTTGTGGCATTAATATTCACCATTATACCATAGATAACACATATTTTAATTAATCTTTGATAATGATAAATTTAGAAAATCAAATCTCATTTTCTATTAGTCTTAAACAATATGGATTGTTATGTTCTTCTCCAGAAATAGAAACAGCAGCGGTTAAACATCCTCCCTTACAACTATTCTTATATTTACAATTGACACAATCTCCCTTCATATCTTTTACATTAAAATTCCTATTATATGAAAACGAATTTGGATCATTCCAAATATCAATTATGTTACGCTCTCTAACATTTCCTTCAACATAGGTATCAGGTAATGAAAGACAACCTTGGATTTCACCATCGCTCTGTATTCCTAATGTACTTATTCCAGCTTGACATCCAATCCATGGAAAAAGCATGATATTTGGCATATATTGAGAATGATATCCAAAATTATGAGCTCCCATTATTGGTAATTGTTTCCGAGAATATTTTTTCCTGGTTGAAGCGATAAATAACGCAATTGCATAAAATTCTTTTTTCGAAAGCATGAGCTTTCTTGGAAATCTCCCTACAGGAGTGCACATTTGTATTTGCCAAGCTATTTCCCTATCAAGAAGAAAATCCCGAATTAAGGGTAGTTCCTTAAAATTTTGTTTATGAACGGTGGTTACTACACTGGTTTGAATACCTGCATTTCTCAGTAATTGAATAGCTTGAAGACACTGATTAAATGAACCTGGTACTTGTCTGATTTTATCATGGGTTTCAGGGGTTCCCCCATCAATGCTAACGGCTACTGCATATGGCTGAAGGGTACATAATTTGGAGACAACTTCTTTATCGATTAACAATCCATTTGACATAAAGGTAAGATTCATGTTTTGGTTTCTTATGTATTGACTTAGAGTAAACCAATCTGAACGGAGAAAGGGTTCTCCACCCATCAAGGTTACTAATTTTGTTCCAAGTTTTTTTAAATCATCAATAACTTTTTTTGCTTCTACGGTACTGAGTTCATCCCTTCGTTTATATCCAGCTGACGCACCACAGTGAATACAGTTCATGTTACATTCAAGTGTACTTTCCCAAACAACACTTATTGGTGTCCACCTTTTTTTAAACATATCATTCATCCAAAAGAAATAAATGGAGAGTTGACTGAATCTCCATTTGATTTTTAGAGAAATCCACTAAGTAAAAGTTGGAAATCTTTAATGCTTACCGCAGTATAATATAACCCCGCAGGTCCACCAGGCATTAACAGGTTACCTAGTATCATAAATATACCGCCAATCAATACCATACTAACAATGTGTTTCGCTGTTCTTCTTGCAAGACAAATGTCAGTATTTTCTAATTGTAAAAGTCTACCGATTTCTTGCATTTTTGGATTTATATCTTCTTTTTTTCTAAACATGTATCACCTCATATCTTTAATTCTGAAAAAAGGAAAAAAGAAAAAACACTTATATTTTATGACACAAATAGCAAATATTAATAAATATTAACACATTTTAAATTATTATGACAAATATTGTGCATCTGGTTTGGAACACACTTGATACAAGACCATGTATTAAAAAAAATAAGAAACTAGGACTCATTAACACCCGAGCATTAGCTCGATATTTAATAAAAGAATATCACATAGAAACAAATCTTGATGCAGTAATTAGTGCTATCCGAAGATATGACTTCAAAAGTACTAATAATATTTTTTCAAATTGCGAGCAAATACTAAGAAAAACGGTTAACCTATCAACGAGAAGTGGACTTGTCGAAATAGCCTTAAAAAAAGATATCGAGATACAACGAGCAATACCAAATCTTTATCGTTATATAAAATATGAATATGGAGATGTCCTTAGGATTTTACAAGCAAATGAAACAATAAGAATACTTATTGATATGAAAAATCTTGAAAATATCCTTTCCCTATTTCAAAAGGAAAAAATACTTGACATTCAAAAAAACCTTGCAGAAATCAATATGCATATTCATCCGGAAATGGAAAAAACACCAGGCATTTTATCTCTAATAACTACTGAGCTTTCCATTAATAACATCAACATCATCGATACCATGACCTGTTCTCCCGAGATAATCTGGTTCGTTAAAGAAAATGATCTTCTCAAAGCATATCAAACACTTCATAACCTATGTAACCGAAAAATCACAGAGTTATAATACCCAATTAACTGGTCATTTTTTGGAAAAAGATAACGCAAGAACCTTATTTTAGTAAAGATTTCCCCAAAAAGTATAGTTAGCAGGATTACCTGGAACCCACTCAGGTGGAATCATATACGCCCTATACAACACGTTCCTTCTATCTGGAGTAACATAATCCCAAACAACATCATTTTCTGGAGTTATTTCGAATACCCTTCCAGACAGACTTTCAGTCACTAGTGTGTTTCCATTAGGTAATCGTTGTACTGATCCCATCGTTGCACTAAAAAACATATGAATCTCCCCATTACGTGGATATGGATACAAGCCACATCTATCCTTGTATTCCTGGACTATTTCAAAAGTTATAGGATTAAATTCAAGTACTCTTGAATAAAATCGGATCTGATTTGCAAATCCTAATAATCCATACCCTGCAATACCCCCATTATCAAAAAGTAAGATGTTACCTTCTCCAGGAAGACCCTTTGGTATGATATGTGCATGATGTAAGCCAATAATTTTTCCTAATTTGCTTCCTTCCTCACTAGTTTTTGGGTAATACGGTCCAATACGCCAAACAATCTCCCCTGTTTCTTTACTTATGATGGCAATAAAATTTGCGTTTCGTGAGCTGATAATAATATTGTCTGGATTGAATCGCTCATCACCAGCATCAAACCATTTATTTTCACCTAAGTAAGAAATAGAATTGATATGAATCCAATCCCCTGGCAAACAACCAAGAAGTAAAGCAGGTCCTCCCGGGTTGAGCCAGATACCTATTCTTGAAATATTATTAAAACCCATTTCATCAATATGTTCTGAAGCATGCCACTCAAAACCAGTTAAATCCCCATACCAATCAACTTCATAAATAACATCATCTGTGATTGTCCTTCTACTAACATCAGTATTTTTAACTGTATTATGGCCTAATATCAACGTTTTTCCATTTGAGACAAATTCTTGATTAGGAGCATAATATCCAACTGGATTTCCTTCTCTTTGGAAATCATGATGTTCCCGAGCCATATCACGTCCGGTATCGTCTTTTACCCATCCACTAAAATCCCATTCAACTTCTCCCGTCCAACTAAGTTGAGTAAGATTAGTACTATCCCATTCATCAATATATTCTCCAGTTGCAGAAATTATTGAACCACCGGGAAGCATTTTTGCAGGATCTGGAATCGTATTCCATCGATTAATCTCGGTTCCATTCATATCTATGAGTAACGCATGGTGTCCTTCCCCAAGTAACATAAAAGGAACAACACTGCAGAGAACATATCCTTCGCATAATTTTTCTTCAAGAGAATCGTTACTCTGGACTGTTTGTAATTCAATTGCTAGTATATTGTTTACACCCGCAAGCAAGAAAACTAGCACTATTACTTTTGGAAGTACCGTTTTGTTCACTTTACCACAACTAATAATCATAAAATATATAATTGTCTTATATTAAAGTGTTATGAATATATCAATCAATTCCATATAAAAATAATGTTGTAACTTAAAGAAATACCATTTATTTTTTAAGGCACTCGATCTCAGGGATTTCTTTATTGATACTGATTGATCAATT
>Ga0272442_10009365_pt1 | contig 12257 bp, 7 predicted proteins | sample SSMForm2O_FD_200262 | JGI IMG/M metagenome (GOLD analysis project Ga0272442, IMG submission 200262) | Marine sediment archaeal communities from Little Sippewissett salt marsh, Falmouth, MA, United States - SSM-Form-2O | ecosystem: Environmental > Aquatic > Marine > Wetlands > Sediment ... | reverse complement strand
ACCCTGGTTATCGGAAAACGCCGCGAAAGATCGGCTACTCCTTCCCTTAGCGCCAGTGAGCTGCTGTCGCTTGCCCAGATCTTGTGCCTGGGGTAGGAATCGTACAGAGCCTTGAGGTCACGGCTCCAGTCTTTTGCAAAATGGACCTCGTCGACGACGATACCCTGAAAACCGGACATGAACGCGGCTTCACCAATATCCCAGAGAGATATGCCTGCAAGCAGGGGGTTGTCGGCGGAAACGTAGATCATGTCATCGCTCATGGAAGAAAGAAGGAAGGTGGTTTTCCCTACACCCCTTGCTCCTGTTATCAGCGCCCCACGGCTGTTGACTGGGTTTGCGCCGTAGAACGGGCGAAGCGGCGCGGGGATATTTGCCCTGTTCCGGCTGGAGATCGTTTCCAGCTGTCGGATCATTTGCTGTATTTCCATCAGGCAACCCCTCGTTTCCGTCTGTTGTAACCCGATTCTAGCACAAGAACGGGCTGCCGTAGTCCGTTTTTGTGCCACAACCCCCGGTGTCAGGCCTGCATAATTGATGGAATAACGGGAAAAGCAGCGTACAGGAAAGGATAGAGCCGAAAGACGTCAGACGTGAGGCGTGAGACGCAGGGTCAAGACCGAGATTCTTCGCCCGTGTAAAACACGAACTCAGAATGACAAGCAATGCCTGTCACCCTGACGACTGAAAGGAGGAAGGGTCTCGGTTTTTACAAGGCGTCAGGAAACAGGAAGAAGACACTCCACAGCGGAACCGAGACCGGGAGAAACCCTGCGAGGGGTTTTGCAGCAAGAAGTCGGGGTGTAATTCAGGAAGAAACCAGGACCAAAACCGAGATTTCCGCCGGTAGGCGGATCCGGCACGTCCGACTACCGGCGGATACGACCTCAAATAAAAACGTTCGGAATGACAGACTCCATCCGCCAGTAGGCGGATTCGGAATGACAGGCTTTTTCTGCCTCCAGCCTCCTGTTTCCTGTCGACTGCTTTTTTAATCCCGCCAGCGTCGGTGCATCCAGAGCCACTGCTCCGGCGTCTGGCGTATCAGGTCCTCTATCACCCGGTTGGCTTCAGTGGTCATGGCAAGCACTTTTTCATCGCGTTTGCCCTCCGGGGGAACCTCCAGCGGTGGGAGTATCTTCATTGCGTAGCGGAAGGGGCCCTTCCTTATAGCCGCCACAGGCACCACCGGCGTACCCGAAAGAAGCCCGAACGCCGCCGGCCCTCCCGCCGTTCCGCAAACCTTGTCGAAAAAGGGTACCTGCAATCCATGGCGGCCCCAGTTCTGGTCGCCCGCCACTACCACCATGTTTCCCTTTTTAAGTTGCCTTACGGGTTCCTTGAGTATGCCCTCCTTGGGAATGGGGTGCACACCTATGTTCTCCCTGTACTGCACGGTCAGTGCGGCAAGGTCGGGTTCGTCCGGGTCCCTGACAACGGCGTAAACCGGGTAGCCCTGACGCACAAGCCATGCGCCCATGAGCTCCCAGTTTCCGAGATGGGCCATAAGCAGCACAGCGCCGCGCCCCTGGGCCAGCAGTTCGTCAAGGTGCTCTTTTCCCTCGCACTCCACGAACCAGTCGTCCACCTTGTTCAGGTCGTTCTGGGCAGCCAGGTACTCTACAGTTATCCAGGAAAAATGGCTGTATATTTTTTTAAGCATGTCATTGCGCCAGGCCTCGCCGGACTGCGGAAAAGCTGTTTTCAGGTTGTCCAGCGCTACCTGTTTTCTGGGCCGCACAGCGGACAGCACGGAATAAATGAACCCGGCCGAGAGTTTCGCTCTCCACCCGGGACGAATGCTTTTTCGGAACCCTTCAAGTACGCAAACCTTCCAGCTCACTTCAGCGTTCTCCCGGCCGCGCCGTTTGCCGCTACCTGCCGCCGCAGCGGGCTATGAAGAAACGTTTCTTGCCGAGCCTCAAAAACAGCCTGCCGCCTTCCAGCAGATCTGTTTTATCCACGGTGGCGTCTTCGGTTTCCACCCTTGCGCCGTTGATGCTGGCGCCGCCTCCCTTAATGAGTCGGCGGGCCTCTCCCTTGCTCTTGCAGGCGCCGGTTTCAGCCAGTACGTCCACCAGGGCGACGGGCAAAGCGCCGCTGAAGTCCTCTCCCGGGACTTCTTTTTCAAGCATGTCCAGGATCTCGCACGTAAGCTCCGACGGCTCGAAACTGCCGCCGAAGAGTATTTCACTGGCGCGCCTGGCCGCAGCCGCCGCGTGTTCACCGTGAACCGTCGATGTGACCTCCCAGGCCAGCCTTTTCTGGGCCTCCCGGTGATGGGGGTTTTCGGCGTGCGCACGCGATATTTCGTTGACCTCGTCCAGGGGAAGGAACGTAAAGAGCCTTAGAAGTTTGTCGACGTCCCTGTCGTCGGCGTTGATCCAGAACTGGTAGAACCTGTAAGGCGACGTCCTTTCGGCGGAAAGCCACACCGCTCCGTCTTCCGTTTTGCCGAATTTCTGACCCGATGCGCTGAGCAAAAGAGGATAGGTGATGCCGAAGGCGTCACCGCCTTCACGCTTGTGGATAAGGTCTATGCCCGCGATGATGTTGCCCTGCTGGTCGTTGCCGCCCATCTGTAGCCTGCACCCTATATCGCCGTACAGACGCCAGAAATCAAAGGCCTGCAAAAGCATGTAGGAGAACTCTGTATAGGATATGGATTTGTCGGGGTCATCCAGACGGCTTTTCACATACTCTCTGCCCACCATGTAATTGACGCTGAAATATTTGCCCGTGTCTCTCAGGAAACCTATCAGAGACTCCGCGCCCAGCCAGTCGTAGTTGTTGATGATAAGGGCCGAATTGTCTCCGCAGTCGAAATCCAGAAACTGCTCCAGCTGCCCCCTGACGGTAACCATGTTCTTTTCGACCTGTTCCAGGGTAAGCAGGTTCCTTTCCTTGCTCTTGCCGGAGGGGTCTCCTATGAGACCCGTGCCGCCGCCTGCTATGGCCACGGGACGATGTCCCAGTTTCTGCATCCACGCCAGACCCATTATGGGTATCAGGTGCCCAACGTGAAGACTGTCGGCCGTGGGGTCGAAACCCACGTAACCGGTAACCATGTCCGACGAAAAGAGCGAGGCCAGTTCCTCTGGATTGCTGCACCACTCTACACATCCCCGCTCCTGCAGAACGGCTAGCGCGTTTTCAGGCATATCGTGTTATTCCTCCGGAATCGTCTAGTCTTCGGTAGAGGCCGCAGGCTTGCGCCAGGTTCCCCCGCCGTTCTCAAGATCGTTTATAACAAGCGTTACCTGACCCATTGACCTTAGTTCGGAAGCCAGGCTTACCACTTCATCCACGTTTATATCGCTGTTTTCGGTAACACCCACCCTGTCGGCTATTGCTCCGGCGCTGGCTATGGTCTCAAGGGCGTCCGCGGCCCTCTGGAAATCGACCGAAAGCCACATCAGGGCTTCGCCCGAGTCGACCACGGTTGCTGGAAGCGGTTTGGGCTCGCCTATATCTCCGGGCGATATGACGCCGGCTATCGCCATGTCGTCCCTTGCGGCCGCCACCAGCGACAGCGGGGTCATGGAAGAACCGCCCACGTCGAATCCGGGGATGGGTATGGGCTTGAGGCCGAAACGGTTCCAGTCGCCCCCCCATAGTTTCATTACAAGGTCTTTACCGGCTTCGCCGCGACCCGGCAGCTGCATCAGGAAACCGGGGAAACTGAACATCAGCATACGGCTGTTTCCGCCCACTGTTACAAGCACGGGGCCCTTGAGCGTATCGATGATCGTTTCGGCGTCCAGGTTCAAAAGCTCCGACCACTCCGGAAGCACCACGTCTGCGCTGGTAGTTCCGGGCATTTCGGCCGGCATGGCCATACCCATCGACATTATCCCCGGATCGGGCAGATACCATTCACCGCTCCACTTAACCGGCGTCAGCATGTTCCTTATGTCTTCGGGGGCAAATTCGGACAGGCCTTGCGCTTTCCATCTCACGTCGCCCTCGTCGCCCCGGTTGTTCCAGGCCATTTCCATGGAGAGCGGAACGTTCCCGACTTCGTAGCCATCCATCACAAGCGCCTGCGCCACCATGCCGCCGTCGAAAAGGACCATATGGGCGGGCCATTCACTTTCGACATTCCAGTCGAAGGCAAACCTTTCTCCGTATCCGCCAAGCACTTTCTTCATTGCGTCGAGATCATCGGGCGATAACCCGGCGAACAGCAGCCTTCCTTCCGGCATCAGGTACAGTTCCCATCCGTCTTCAAGAGGCAGTTTGAATGCGCCCGGGACACCGGAAGGCTCCAGTTCGACTTTTTCTCCGTCGACGTTCCATCCAGGGGGGAGTTCACCCTTTTCGATGGACTCTATCTCTTCCTTCTCCAGCATCGAGCAGAAATAGAGGTGAGGCGCGTTATCCTGCCATGCAAAAACACCGGCGGTTTCCCTGGCCTCCGCAAGAAGCGGAAGTATCGTTTCTGCTGCATTCATACCCGCCGCGCCTTCTTCTCCGGCCATTTCCCTTAGTCTTTCGGGAATGCCGGCCTCAAGCTGGCCCTCATGCACCCGCATCGCCATGTGAGGCGCCGTCGTGTCGATGGCGGGTATGGCGTCGGCCGGGCTCTTTGCCTCCGGAACCTTTCCCAGAAAGAACACACCCGCCGCGATCATGCCCGCGGCCGCAAATACGGAAAACCAGAAAAAGAGACCCTTTTTCATGATAATTCCTCCCTTTTGAACCGGCCCTTGAGGTCCCAGACCAGTTTGTACACCGGCGGTATCAGGAAAATGGCCATTGTGCCTCCCGCCACCAGTCCGCCGATAAGAACTATCGCCAGCGGGGCCCTGTACTGCCCGCCCGCTCCAAGACCCAGCGCCAGGGGCAGCATGGCGATCAAAGTCGTTACATCGGCCATTATAATGGGTCGGAACCTTACCTTGCAGGCCTCGGTGACGGCCTTTGTCGGATCCATACCCTCTCTGCGGAGAATTTCCGCGTAATCCACCACCACGATGGCGTTGTTTACCACCAGTCCTACCAGCATTACCAAGCCCAGCAGGCCGTAGATCGAAAGAGGTGTTCCCGAAAACAGCAGTGTCGGAATAACGCCTATGATCGAGAGCGGTATCGTCAGCATTATGATGAACGAGAACAGGTACGACTCCAGTATCCCGGCGATCATCAGGAACGTCAGAATTATCGCCATGCCGAAAGCCGTTGCAAGCCTCTTGAAGTTCTCCTGGATGTCCTGTATTTCTCCGCCGTAGATAAAGCGGTATCCAGGCGGCAGGTCTACTTTTTTCAGCAGCGGGCTGAGTTCCCGGAAGACCTCTCCAACGGTGCGGCCCGCCACGTCTCCCTCAACCGTCACCTTTCTCTGCCTGTCAAGGCGATAAATGGCGGTGGGGCCGCGTTCATAAGTCACCCGGGCCACCTCGCTCACCGGAACGAACCCTCCGGGCGTCCATATGGGCAGCCTCGGTATCCTTGCAGCGCTCTTTGTCCACTCCTGGTCCAGCTGGACCAGTATGTCGTACTCGTAACCTTTTTCCCTGTAGACACCGGCGTCTATGCCGCTTATATAGCCCCTGAGTTCGTCGGCTACATCGTTGAGTGTTACTCCCAGGGAGGCCAGTTTGTAATGATCCGGCGTGAGCCTCAGTTCGAAGCGGCCCACCTTCCAGTCGGTGTCCAGGTCCACCAGACCCGGAACTTCGCGAATTGCGGCGACAACTTCTTTTGAAATGCGGTCCAGAACTTCCAGATCAGGTCCCGCAACCGTTATCTCTACCGGTTTGCCTCCGCCGCCTCCGCGCCCCGACGACACGTTAACGGTTATGTCGGCGTCGGGCAGCGCAGCGAATTCCCTGCGGAGGTCCGAGGCCAGGCTGAAAGCCGACCTGCGTTCGCTTTCATCTACCAGATATATCCGGGCCGAACCGCTGTTGACTCCCGCGAGGCGTCCGCTTCCTATGGTAGTGCTTACCGATTCTACCCACGGCTTTTTCCCGAGAGTTTTTTCGACACTGCGCATGACCTTGTCGGTTGCGTCAAGCGACGCAGTACTCGACAGTTCGACTTTCACCATTATCATGCCCTCGTCGACCCTGGGAAAAAACTCGAACCCTATCATGGGGTACAGAAGCAGCGACCCGCCGAACATCAGTCCGAAAATGCCCAGCGTTACCCATGGATGTCTCACGGCCCTGGCTATCAGCACGTGGTGCACATCCTCCAGGGACCTGTAAATGGCCTGGAACCAGCCGGTTGTCAGCCGCCCGAAGGCGGACACCTTGATGTCGGCCCTGCCAAGCCTGGCGGCGGCCATCGGCGTAATGGTAAAGGCCGCCCACAGCGAAAATAGTGTTGCGAAGACCACCGTCAGAGCGAACTGATTGAAGAACTGCCCCACTATGCCGCCCATGAACGCCACGGGGATGAACACCCCCAGGTTGGTGGCTGTGGTCGACAGAACGGCAAGCGATATTTCGGCTGTACCGCGTTCCGAGGCTTCGATAGGGTCGAACCCCAGTTCGCGGTATCTGTATATGTTCTCCAGCACCAGTATGGCGTTGTTGACCAGAACTCCAACCGAGATCGCCAGCCCCAGGGTGCTCATGACGTTCAGCGTAAACCCTGCGAAATACATGGGGATGAAGGTGGCGATGATGGCAGTGGGCATGGCTATGGCCACGGCAAGCGTGGCCCCGAACTGCTGGAGAAACAGGTAGAGGACAAGCGCCGTCAGAAGCGTTCCGATGGCCATGTCGCGAATGACGTTCTTTACCGACTGTTCAACGAACTCGCTGCTGTCGTAGACCACTTCCATGTCCACGCTGCCCTGCAGAGATGGTTCAAGAACGGCAAGCTCCTCAAGGACCGCCCCGGCCACGTTCACTACGTTGGCGTTGGGCCTGGCCGTAAGCTCCACCAGAATGGCGTCCTCTCCGTCGTAGCGGGCCCTGCTTCGTTCATCGGCAAGTCCGTCATCTATATCGGCTATATCTCCAAGGCGAACCACGTCGCCCTCACCCAGCGGGATGCCTATCTCTCCCAGTTCATCGGGAGTTCCCGGTTCCCCCACAACGCGTATGGATGTTTCCTTGTCGCCCAGCGAAATGCTACCCGAGGGCGAGTTCAGATTTGTTCCCCAGACCAGCGAGGCCAGACGGCCCAGGCTGAGGTTGTGGGCTATCAGTCGCTCCGGGTCCACGTTGACGTGGATCTCCCTTACCCTGCCTCCGAGCGTGTCCACGTTGGCCATGCCCATTATCTGGGTCAGGCGTCCTTCTACCTGGTCTTCAACTATGTCCCTGGCCTGTTGCGAAGGCAGCGACGACCTGGCGACAAGTATCATGAACGGCTGCGAGGTTATATCGAACTTCTCGACCACCGGCTCCCCGGCGTCCTCGGGCAACTGGGCCGCTATGGACTTGATGCGTGTCGAAATGTCCAGGGTTGCCTTTGTGACATCGGTCTCATAAGTAAGAATGGCTACCACGAACGCGGTGCCTTCAAGGGCGTATCCGTTTATTTCCTTGACGCCCTCCACCGCCGCCACTGCGTCTTCCACCGGCTGAACAACGAGCCTCTCCACCTCAAGCGGGCTTGCCCCCCTGTACGGCACTCGAACAAGGACCACCGGAATGTCGATCTTGGGAAGCAGCGCCACGCCCAGCCGGAGAAACGAGTATGCCCCCAGCAGAACCACTATGATCATTATTACGGTGGTGAGAACAGGTCTCCTGACCGAAGAACTTATCAGACCCATGAAACGCTATTCCTCCTGTACCCAGACTTTGGCGCCTGGAAACAGCCTGTCCGAGCCTTTTACTATGACCGTATCGCAGGTCTCCAGCCCCGAAAGGACCCTCACGCTGCCGTTGAACGTCTCACCGGGTATTACACTGTTTTCGATCGCAACGTCCCCCGACAGGACGAAAACGGCATACTCGTCATTGCCCAGTTGCTGAAGCGCTTCGTAAGGTATGGAGATAGCATCGGCAAGAGCCTCATCCTGTATCATCCCCCTTACAGTCTGGCCGGGGCTGAGCCCCGACATGGGCGGAAGGCTCAAAACCACGGTGAACAGACCCGTAACCGGGTCGGCCGAGGGGTTCACTCTTTTGATCCTGGCTTCTACCCAGCCGTTTGGCGTCATAACCCTTGCCGGCAGCCCCACCGCTATCTCGACCGCGTCCGAAGGAGACACATCCAGTTCCACCTCCAGGGCGTTGAGGTTCGCCACTCTAAAAAGCATCTGGCCCGGCGACACCAGGTCTCCCACTTCCGCCTCTCGGGAGGAGACAACCCCGTCGACGGGTGAAGTCACGGTAAGACGACCGAGCGACGTGCGAAGTTCCTGCAGTCGGGCTGATGCCTCCTGCGCAGAAGCATAGGCGCCTTCCACCTCCTGGCTGCTGGCGCCGCCCGCCTGCTGAAGCGATCTCAGCCGCTGATATTTGTTGCGGGCCTCCGCCTCACGGGCTTTCTGCGCCTCCATGTTCTCGATCGTGGTCCTTCTGTCGAGCACCAGAAGCGTCTGACCGGCCGTAACGCTGTCCCCAACGTCCGCTTTTACTTCCCTTATGTATTCCTGCCTGTCCGCGGCCACGGTAACTTCTCCGGCGGCCACGACCCTTCCGTAAAGGGTTATCCAGTGCTCCCAGGAGCCCTGGCACACTTCCGTTACCGTTACGGGAACGCCTTCCCTGGCCCGGATGTCCGCCACGCTTACCGGCGTTTCTTTTTCGGGTCTGGCCATGATCCTCCATGCAACAAAGAGCACCAGGCCCAGAAGAACTATTCCCCATACCCACCTGTGACGGTTGTTTCTAGCCATCACTGATCCACCTCCACAGGCAGTTCGGCCCTGGCGGCCGCGAGGGCCGCGCAGGCCACGAAAACGGCCTTTTTCGAATCGATAAAGTCGGCGTTCGCCTCGGTGTAGCGGGTCTGGACATCCAGAACCTCTATCTGGCTGGCAAGCCCTTCCCTGTATCGCAGAAGTACTATTTCCCTCTCGCGTGCAAGCAATCCGAACCGTTCACGCGCAGAGGCCAGGCCGGTAAGCGACGACTGATAGTCCTGCCATGCAGTGAAAAGGTCTCTCATTACCCCGGCTCTGGCCGAAGCCAGCGCTCTCTCGGCCGAAGCCACTCCGGCCCTGGCTTTTTCGGCGGCCCAGTGCGCCGCTCCGCCGTCCGTAACGGGGATGGTTATCGTAGCGCTTCCGTACCAGTCGTCCTGCGTGTATGTAGCGGCGTATGAACCGTCGAGCGCAAGGCTGTTGGAAGCCGAAAGGCTGAGCGTGGGCGCGCTGGTCTTTTTTGCAAGCCGCAGCAGGGCCTTCTGTCTTTCCACCTCGAGTTCGGCCTTGCAGATGGTGGGATGTTCCTTGCAGACTTTGCCGTAATCGGGAGGCGTTTCGTGCATAGGCGGTTCTGCCTCCAGAACGCCTTCGGCGGGGCTTATGTTCTTCCACCCCGCCAGGCCCTTGAGCATTGCTTCCATATTCACCATCTGCGACTCTTTGGTCGAAAGCAGATACTGCGCCTCGGCCAGTGAGCTCTTTGCCCTGAGAACGTCCAGTTCCGGAACCAGTCCCTGTTCGTAGCGAAGCTGCGCGTCGTCGAGAAAGGCCCTGCGCTTTGACAGCTCCTCTTCGGCGGCGCGCACGGCGACCCGCGCCGCCGCCGCGCCCCAGTAGGCCGTTGCTGCATGGTTGTAAAGATCCAGATAGCCTTTATCGAGGCTAAGAAGGCTTTCCTCGTGGAGCAGCGCAGCGCTTTTGACCTGTGCGGTTTCGCGCCCGAAAAGACTTGTGGAATACGAAACCGTGAATCTCACGGCGCTGGACGCCCTGTCGGCCTCTTCCTTGACGCCGGTCCCCGTGACGGCAGTAGTCACTTTGGAAGCCACCGCCGCCGATTTGAGGCCGGCCCTTGAAGCCCGGACCGCTTCCTTAAGCGCGCCAATGGATGGACTCTCCTCCAAAAGGAGTTCCCATGTTTCTTCCCACTCCAGCTGTCTGCCGTCCGAAACACAGGGCTGGGCGGCGAACAGTGGAGTAGCGCTCAGGATAACAGCGAACAGCGTGATAACCGTACACAGACGGCATCTGGTTATTTCAGGAATTCTGCCTGTCTTCATATTTCATCTCCGAAATAGTATTTGAACCGTCACCTCTGCCGGCTTGTCGTTGCCTCAGGGGAGCTTTCCACCCTTTGCTTTACGGTTTCAAGCAGGGTCCTGGATGACTCCAGCAGTGGGATAAGTTCGTCCGAATCAAATCTTCCCGCCCGTTTCAGTGAATCGACCAGTTCGTCGATATCGCACAGTATGGCGTTGCCGGCTCCGCCCGGAGCACATGGTACGGCTTCCCTGGCGGTAACTTTCGCCGGGATCTCTTCGCGCGCAGGCGTGAGGTCGAACTCCTGGCCAAGCGTTGGTATGGCGGCCCTGAAACCGTTTTCCCTGAGCGTGCCCGCGAAAGCCTCCGCCGACTTTGGCTCTCCGTGAGTAACGAAAAAGAACGGATCGGTCCTGAAGTTCTTTGCCCATGCCAGCAGGTCCCTGCGGTCCGCGTGAGCCGAAAAGCCGTTAATCGTATGCAGCTCGGCCTTTACCGACACTTCCTCGCCGGCCACACGCACCGACTTGGCGCCCTCCACCAGCCTGCGCCCCAGAGTGCCGCGAGCCTGATAGCCAACGAACACCACGTGAGCTTCTTCCCTGTACAGGTTGTTCTTGAGGTGGTGGACTATTCGGCCGCCGCTGCACATGCCGCTGCCCGCCATTACCACAGCGTGCTTTACCTGATTTATGGCCTTGGAATCATCGACGCTGGAAACGTAATGCAGCTGTTTGGGCGAGAACGGATTGTTCCCTTCCCGAATCTGCCCCTGTATCTCGGACGAAAGCAGGGGAAGATGGTCATTGTATATCTTCGTGGCCTTGGTGCCCATCGGTGAGTCGAAGTAGATGGGAACGTTGTCGGGCAGTATGCCGTCCTGCTGCATCAGCATGAGTTCATACAGCACACGCTGGGCCCTGTCGACAACGAACGTGGGTATCAGCACCTTGCCATGGTCGCGCAGCATTATCTTCATGGCGTCGCGGAATTCCTGGCGGCTTTCTTCGTTGGTTTTGTGTTCCCTGTCGCCGTAGGTGGACTCTATAACAACGTAATCGGCGTCCTCTATCACAGACGGGTTGCGTTCCATTACGGTTTTCTGGGGACCCAGGTCTCCCGAAAAAACTATCTTTACTTCTTCGTCTCCGTCATTGAGCCAGACCTCAAGATTTGCGCTGCCGAGAATGTGGCCTGCGTCCCTGAAGCGCACCTTCACCCCCGGGGCCGGTTCGATAATGTCGTCGTAACTGCATGGCGAAAGCATTTTGATGGCGCCTTCAACGTCTTCTTCCTCGAAAATGGGCTCTACCGGAGGAAGCCCCTTGCGCTTGTTCTTGCGGCTTTTCCATTCGGCGTCTTCCTTCTGGAGCTTGGCGGCGTCGTGCCAGAGGACCTCGCAAAGTTCCACAGTGGGAGTGGTTGCGTAGACCTTGCCCTTGAAACCCTCTTTGACCAGCATCGGCACCCTGCCGGTGTGATCCAGGTGAGCGTGCGTCAGAAGCACGGCGTTCACGCCCGTAGGATCGTACATCAGGGGATCGTCGTTGCGGTCGGCGAACCCGCCCTGGTGCAACCCGCAATCGACAAGAACTCTGGAAGAACCGGCTTCCAGAAGATAGTTGGAGCCCGTGACTTCTCCTGCGGCGCCAAGTACACGTAGTCTCATAAAAAATCGCCCCTCGGGGCTTCCCCCTTTCGAGTTTCAGCGGATACGGTTTTACTATAACGTGTTCCATTCTATACTACAGCTGACTTTCGTCGCCTGTTTCCGGCGATAATTTTAGTGTAACGGGGTGTCGCAATGACCATTATCGGTGCTCTGCTTATTTTCTTCGCACGACTTCTGGACGTTTCACTGGGTACGTTCCGCATTCTGCTTCTGGTCAGGGGCCGCAAGACCCATGCGGCGATCACAGCTTTTTTCGAGTCGGGCATATACCTGGTAGCCCTGGGATACGTTCTACAGAACGGGGTCTCCAGCTGGCATCAGATAGTAGCCTACGCAGGAGGATACGCCGCGGGCAACTTTCTGGGCGCCACGCTCGAGGAATACATGCTTTCGGCATTTGTGCTGGTTGAAGCAGTCACACCAAAAACAGACGAAGCCGCCGAGCTCGTGTCGACCCTCCGAACGGAAGGTTTCGGGACCACCGTCATA
>Ga0272442_10009364_pt1 | contig 12257 bp, 6 predicted proteins | sample SSMForm2O_FD_200262 | JGI IMG/M metagenome (GOLD analysis project Ga0272442, IMG submission 200262) | Marine sediment archaeal communities from Little Sippewissett salt marsh, Falmouth, MA, United States - SSM-Form-2O | ecosystem: Environmental > Aquatic > Marine > Wetlands > Sediment ... | reverse complement strand
GATTCCAACTCGCCTTTTCGCCTTCATTCACTGCCAGCCTGCATGATACAGCGCGCCGCCGTGAATCGCGAGAGCAAAGGCCACGCCGGTTGCCGCAGGTTACGCTGTAGCCGGCAATGGCGAGTCTGTTGGTGTTTCAACCGTCGCTCTCGACGACGGCCTCGATGCGCAGGTCTCTTACCTGCATGGCGGCGTCGAAGGTGCCGGGCATCTCCCAGCCCAGGTTCATGTTCACCACGGCGTAGTCGTGCTCCTCGGCACTCTTCAGGTAGCCTCTTTTGACCGCTTCGCGCAGGGCGCTCTTGATATGGCCCAGCAGGTCCGCCCGCACGGTGAGCCACTGGCCGTTGGTCAGCGGCGTCACGCCCAACGCGCGGCCCGCCACGGTGTAGATGAACTTGCCGGTGGCGTCCGATTTGCCAATGTCCCTGGCCATGTACGCAGGGGGTACGTCGTGCCGATTGTCGTAGAACGGCACGCCGAACCAGAAGAAGTCGCCGTGGTCCGGCGCATCGGGATTGACGTTCTTGATAATGAAGAACATCTGGAACTGGGCGGCGTGCAGCCCCGGGTCGTGCTGGGCCGGCGTCATGTGAGAGCGACGGTACAGCAGGCGGACGCTGATTTCGAAAGCTATTCTCTGCAATCGATCGAGCCGGTACACGTTGGTGGCGTCCTGTTCCACGAGCAGATGAGGCCAGCTCTCGCCGCGCCGCCGGGGCCGCACGCCGCACTCGGATTTCGCGCGCACTTCCAGAATCAGGTCGCGATTTGGCGAATCCGCGCCGCCGACGAGCACCTTCTTGGCGTCGTTTTCGTACCAGGCATCGGCGCCGCCGCGCCGGCACGCAACGGTCGCCAGGCTGTGTTGCGTTCCCCACTGGCACAGCCGCCAGTGCGGCTTGTTGTTGGGGTTGTCGAAGTCGAGCACCGCTGCCACCGCCCGTCCTTGCGCCGAGCTTGGATAGCTCAGCAGAAAGCCGTGTTGAAACTGCATATCGAGAAAAAGAGGTTTCCGCTCGGCCGCAATCAGATTCGTCGCGACAATCGCTATCGACAGGAGATGCAAAAAGATATGCGAGAGATGTATGCGTTTCATTTGTCAGGGCCACCTAAGAGTTGCCACGGCGCGGGCCGGTTGGACACCGTCACGCGCGCCACGGGCGTTTTCGGTTCAGTTGGCCCGAGAGGATCTGCCGGGCGAGGATCGTGTCCTCTCGGACCTGGAAATCAAACATGCCCACGCAGATGAAATCCGCGCCGCTTTCGAAGGCGTAGCGGAACCCCTCTTCCGGCCGGATCGCACCGGCGGCCAAAACCTTGAACGCGATCCACGGCGCCTTGACGTTCTGCATGAATGCCACGATTTCCTCATGTTTGTGGCAGAACATGTTGTCGTGATACTCGTCGTGATTGGGCGAGTTCTTCTCGTACATTTCGACGAACCGCCGGTTCTCTTTTGGATGGGCGGACCAGTACCGGTCGTGGTGCAGCGTGGTGAAATAGAAATCGGGATTCAGCCCTTCCTTCTCGCAGAAGACGATGGGTTCGAGCCGATGGGCGCAGATGCCGGCGGGGATGTCGTACTTTCGCAAGATCTCGAAGGCCTTGACGATATTGCGCTGCTTCTTCTGATGGTACCACATGTCGGTGGCGCCGCCCCAGATATAGGCGGCCGAGGCGCCCAGCTCCAGGTGCTCGACCAGAATCTTCTCGAACTTGTTGATGTCGCTGGTGATGGGGTCGGCGATCCACTTCATCTGCCCGCCCCATTCATCCCAGTAACGCGACAGGCGCATGTGTTTGAAGTTGTGGTTCTTCAGTACGATGCCGTTGACGCCGCACTCCTCGCAGAGCCGGAGCGTCTCCAGCACGCGCTGCTCGGTGTTGTATCGCCGGGCCAGCTCGTTCATGTAGAGCAGGTCCCGCGCGTGCATGTTCGGGCTGATCAGGTTGCTGCCGCTGATTACGCGGCTGATCGTGAGGTTGCCGATCTTGCCGGTGGGCATCTTGTCGGACTGGCTTGTCTGTGTCATCGAAGATCTCTTGTTTGCATCGGTTGGATTACCGCAGCAGCACTTGCAGCTCATTGTACCGCTTGCGGAAGGCGCGTCCAGCGATGATCTCAAGGTCGCACACGCCGCAGCCCCGGCGCGCCGGGACTCCGGTCGAAATGACAAAGGCTTGCCGCTGCACCTTGTCCGCACGTCCACCCAGAAGCACAAAGTGCGTTCGGCCGGGAGCCTGCGTCTGTGTTTGTCTTGCCCTGGGGCGGTTTGGCGTGCATAATAGGGCGGTTCGGTTTGGCACCGTGCTTTGTGACCATCGTCCGTTGACTGAAAGGAAAGGGGTGCTCCATGAACGTCGCACGCAAGACTCGCAAGCTTTCCACGTCCCGTCGTGATTTCCTCAAGCAGACCTCCGGTGCTCTGGCCGGTGTGGCGTTGGCCGGCGCCGTCGGCACGCGGGCCTGGGCCGGCGAAAACAATACGATCCAGATCGCCCTCGTCGGCTGCGGCGGGCGCGGGACGGGAGCGGCCGCACAGGCCCTTTCGACCGCCGGCCCCACGAAGCTGGTCGCCATGGCCGACGTGTTCGAGCATCGCCTCCAGACAAGTCTCAAGAGTCTGACGGCCCAGAAGAACAAGGCGGAGGAGGAGAAGGTGGACGTCCCGCCGGAGAGGCAGTTTATCGGCATGGACGGCTACAAGAAAGCGATCGACCTGATCGCGCCGGGCGGGGTCGCTCTGCTGACTACGCCGCCGGCGTTCCGCCCGCTGCACGTCGAGTACGCCGTGAGCAAGGGCTGTCACGTGTTTATGGAGAAGTCGTTCGCCGTCGACGCGCCCGGCATTCGCCGCGTGCTCAAGGCGGGCAAGGCCGCCGAACGCAAGAACCTCAAGATCGCCGGCGGGCTCATGAGCCGGCACTACAAGCCGCTGGAAGAGGCGGTCGGGCGGCTGCACGACGGGATCATCGGCGACATCATCACCTGCTGGGCTTACCGCGAGCACCATCAGGTCGGGTTCGCGCCCAAGCAAGCCGGCATGACCGAGATGGCCCACCAGATCCGCAACTATTCCAACTTTACCTGGGTCAACGGCAGTTTTATTTTGGATTGGCTCATCCACAATCTCGACGTCTGCTGCTGGTGCAAGGACGCCTGGCCCGTCTCGGCCCAGGGCCAGGGCGGCCGCCAGGTTCGCACTCACGCCGACCAGCTCTTCGACCACTACGCCGTCGAGTATCGCTTCCCCGACGGCACGCGCCTGTTCGCCCAGGGTCGGCACATGGCCAACTGCTGGGGCTTCTTCGGCGACCACATCCACGGCGCCACCGGCTGCGCCGAGTTAGGCGAGGGCATCACGCACCCGCGCATCTTCAAAGGCCATAACGTCACGAACGACAACCTCATCTGGAAGTACGACGGCCCGCGCTGCAACCACTATCAGGTCGAGCACGATCTGCTCTTCGACGCGATTCGCAAGAACAAACCTTACAACGAGACCGAGCGCTGCTGCAACGCCGCCATGGCCGGCATCCTCGGACGCATGGCCGCCGAATCCGGACAGATGGTCAAGTGGGAAGACGCCATGGCCTCCAAGCTCGAGCTGGCCCCGGGCCTGGACGACTTCACCATGGAGTCCGACCCGCCGGTGACACCCGACGAAAACGGCAACTACCCCGTAGCCATGCCCGGGCAGACAAAGGTGCTGTAAGACGAAACGGTGGGGCAAGCCCCACCCTGATATGGAATGACCTTCGTCAAGCGTGACTATTCGATTTTTTGGGTATTGGGCTACATCTTTTTTGAAGATGCTTTGGGGCGAGGAGGAAAACGGTCCTATCGCCCGCACGGCACGCGGAGCACAGCAGAACCTTCCGGCGGTTGTGGCCTGGCCAGGCCGACCTTCAGGGCGTCCCCCTGTGCTTGACGCCATTGATACTGGCGCACGGCCGACCCTATGAACCCGGCCAGCTCCCGCGCCACTGCCATCACGACCACCCCCGGCGGTTTCCCTCGATCCAGTAACCGCCAATAGCGTTTATGCAGACGCGCCATGGCCCGGTCGGCGATGTCCAACGCCCATTGCGGCTGATCCTGCCGGCGACGCTTCAACGTCCGGCCCACCCAGGAACGGTGACGATAATGCCAGCCACTTTCCACCAACAACCGCCGAACCCGGGGATTGTCCGTCTTGGTAATGCTGCCCGTACGGCAACGATACCAGCCAGCGAAGATGCGTTTGCGTGCAGGGCCGCTGGCGTCACGAGCTTATCAATTGCCGTCGAGCCACGGGGCTGTCAGGACGGCCAAGTCGGCCAGGGTGATGGTGCCGTCACCGTCGAGGTCGTCGCCGTAGGTGGTGAGCTGGAAGGCCAGGTCCGCCAGCTCGCCGGGGACGGGTTGGCCCGTGCGCCACTGCGCGCCGACGGTGGGCGGCCACGAGACGGGGTCGCTCATCGTCGGGCTCGGGGTGATCTCCTCGATCACGGTCGCGCCGCCGCCGAACGCATGGGGACGTCCCTTCCAGGACCAGACGTGCTTGGGCTTTAGACCTTTCGGGTCGTACAGCGCGCTGATGCTGAGCCAGTACGTATCGGCGCCCGCATCGGCTGGGGAGAACCACTCATTTTGCGAGAGGAGCTTGCTGAACTGGAAGCACACGTCACCGGCATTCTGCCCGGGATCGGCCTGATACCCGGCCACCGCCCACGCCCAGTCCGTGCAGTAGGTCTCCCACAGCAGCGTGTCGGGATGGCTGTAGGTGTTGGGATTGATGGGCCACGGGTCGGGACTGTCCGACCAGATGGCGAGGTGGAAGGCGATCGGCATCGCCGAGGGCAGGACCGCCTGGTCCCAGCCGGTGAACGTGCCCCACCAGTGGATGCCCGTGATGGGACGGTCGTCGCTGGAGGTCCAATCGTCGGCGGCGATGCGATACAGGTGCAGCGCCGAGGTCGTGCTGTCGCCCTCGAAGAGGTACGGCTCCAGTGCATCCGGCGCCGTCGGCGGCTGATTCCAGGTCACGGATGTCACGCCCGACGTCGGATGAGGCTCATAGTAGCGGCTGATGTACACCCGGTAATCCTCGACCTCGCCGTCCGTGGCCGGGCCGTCGTAGTCGAGCAGGCCCCGTGTGTTGAACCGAAAACGCGCGTACGTCTCGCCCGCAACGGCGTCGACGGGTACGTCGAAGGTCAGGGCGTTTGCACCGGCATGAATAACCTCATCGACGAATATCTGTTCGTCCGGACCGGCGAAGCTGCCGTCGGCGTCGAAGTCGACCCAGGTGTTGAGATACCCTTGCGTCGAGGCCGTGACACTGACGCGGGCCTGCCCGCCTGCATGCAGCAGCGAAGTGAAGATCACGCCGTCTTCGTCGGCGCCGCTGTCATCATCGCCGGTAGCCGCGGCATTGGGCTGGCCGTCGGCTTCCCCGTCGATTCCCTTGCCCAGCACAACGCCGGGCACGATGGTGTGCCGGGCCCCGTTGCTGCCCAGCAGCGTGGGATAGGCCGGATCGGGCGCGTCGCCGAAATCCAGCGACGACGCCGGCGGCGACTGCGTGCACGCCTGACACGAGGTATTGGCCCCCAGCCACGTGTACGGCGCCTGGCACTGCGCCTGCGTGGATATGAAGCAGTCGCCCGTTTGCCGGTTGCAGCAGGCACCAGTCTCCACGGTGGTCCCCCCGCCGCCGCCACCACCTCCGGGCGCGCACTCGTGGAACGCGCCGCGGAAGATGTACACGTTACTGCCCAGGATATCGATCGAGACCCACTCGGGGTTGTACTGTTCGATCGTGTAGTGCGATATCGGCTCCAGCGTGACGAAGTTGCCGGGCGGAACGGTGAAGAGATGTTCGCTGGCCGTGTACTGCTCTTCCTCGGCGGGTGTGGATATGTCGCCGGGCCGAGGCGGGCGCCCCAACCCAAGCTGTGACCAAGCGGGCGTCGTCCAGCCGAAGCGGATGTCGGCGGACGCCAGGACGTCCAGGTCGACCGGCTCCATGTAGACGTGGTAGTCCAGCACGCCCTGGCGGCCGGGGTCGTAGGCGCCGTTGTAGAACCACATGCGATGGTAGCCGCTGGTGGGGTAATAGTGCCAGCCGTCGCCGTCACCGTCGCCCTGGGTCATGTCGCCGTTTTCGTCGAAGACGATGCGGTACCAGACGTTGGGCCAGTCGCTGGGGTTTTCGTGGGCGTAGCGTGCGGCCAACGCCGCCGTGGGGAGGATCATTGCGATGATTGCCAGGATCAAAAGCCGTCGTAGCCAATGCTCTCTCATCTCTTTCGTCCTTACTGAAATGTGATTCCGAGGGGACATCCTGCCGGTCCGAAAAACCGGGGACCGCCCGCGTTCGATTGTCTATGCCATCGGCGGGGAAAGGACCCTCCTCCAAAAAACGCGGGTCCACCACCCCATGTCACGCGCCGATGCACCGCCGGCGGCCGTTTTCGGACCCAGGTCCGCAACCGGTCCGGCGCGTCCGCCCGCGCGTGCTACAGTCGAAGAAACCCTCCCTGGCGTGAAAAGCGACGCCCCCTGCCGTGACGATACCCGGCCGCGCTCAACACCAATCTACCCCAATGTCCCGCCCCGGTCAAGCCATTTGTGCGTGAGGATGCCGGTCGGGGTGCAGTTCACGTTTGTAGGTAACCTTGTCGACAAGGCCCGGCGGTCAGCGGGCGTCATTTCGACCGGAGGCCGAAGGGCGGAACGGAGAAACCCGGCTGCGATAGAGCCGCTTTTTCCACGCGTCAAAAAACTCCCCATCGAATGCGCTCAAGAGCAAGCTCACCTGAGAACTCTGTGGCAGGACATCTTCTTCGCATTGCTACTTGTTGAGTTCTTGTTTTCCTGCGCACATTTCCTGGCCAGGATAACGTAAGCTTTGGAGCTGAAACGATTTGACCTCGCGCAGAGACGCAGAGAACGCCAGGGTTCAAGGGTGTTTTCATTGAGGCCTTCTGTGCGCTCTTGGCGAGAGGCAATTTGGTTGCGGCCGCAGGCTGCGCTGGGCGGTTCGTTTATTTCGCGGTTCGAGAGCAAGCCGCTGCATGTTTGCCTCTGCGGACCTCAGCGTGCGTATGGGCAACGCAGTTGCCCATGCTACCAGGGTTGGCGATTGGTTGGGCGGGGGATGATGTTTGTTCGGGCTGGCAGGCCGGCACTGGCTGCGCCAGGCGGGTGCGGCGGCGGGACTTCTGGGTGCGTCTTGTGGCCAGGCGGTACGCCAGGCACGGCAGGTTGGGCAGTGCGACCAGCAGGTCGCGGCCGGTGACGAGCTTGATCTTCGCGGCTTTGCGGGCGATGTGCAGGATTTGCGGCAGATCGTAGAACTCGGCGCGGATGCGGTTGCGAATTTTCTTGAGCTCCTTGCGGCCGTACTTTTCCGAGAACACGGGCCCGCCGATGCGCTCGAAGTAATAGCCCGGGGTGGCCTCCACGATTTCCTTGAGGGGGGAGAACTTCTCGATGCGGAGCTTCTGGAAACTGATGGAATCGACGCCGATCTCCTTGGCGAACTTCGGGATGTAGAGCATCTCCTCTTCGGTCTCGCCGATGTTGCCGTAGATGAAGTAGCCGTGCAGGAAGAAATCGTATTGCGTCAGGACGGCGAAGGCGTCGCGGATTTGCTGCTGGGTGATGCCTTTTTGAAGCTGCTTGAGGATGCGGTCGTGCGGCGATTCGATCCCGAGCAGGAAGACCTTGAAGCCCGCTTTCTGGGCCTTGGCGAGGATGTGCGGGTGCCTGGCGATGTCGACGCGGGCCTGAACGATGAACCTTTTTTGGATGTTGTTTTCCAGGATGAGATCGCAGAGCTGCTCGCTGCGGCCGGGATTGGTGAAGAAGTTGTCGTCGCTGAAGAGCACCGTGTCGGCGGTGACCGTCTTAAGCTCTTCGATGACCGATTCGATCGGCCGTTCCGTGTAGCTGCGTTTTTGGCCCAGCGGATTGAGGCTGAACGTACAGAACTTGCATTTGAACGGGCAGCCGCGCGTCGTCAGCATGGTGTCGAAGGAGTGGCTGCTGATGCGCACGCCCTGCTGGGTCAGGCGATACTCGTTTCGCCGCAAAGACCGGTCGGGGAAGGGAATATGGGCGATATCGGGCAGATCGTGATTTTCATTGTGGACGATGGCGCCGTTGTGGCGATAGGAGAGCCCGCGAATCTCGGCGGGCGGGACCCCTGAAACGATCTGCCGAATGATCTCCTCGCCTTCGCCGCGGACGATCATGTCGATATTGGGGCAGCGCTCGAAGAGATACTCCACCTCCTGCGTGGCTTTGTAGCCTCCGACGACCGTGGGTATCTCCGGCGGCAGTTGCGCGATCAACTCGCAGACGTCCTTGAAGCGTCCTTGCCAGACGATGGTGATGCACAGCAAATCGACTTCGGCCCGGATGAACCGGTTGAGCGTTTCGATGTCCTGGTAGGCCTTTTCGTAGCGCAGGTCGAGCAGCGTCACTTTGCCGACGAGGCCTTTCATGCTGGCGATGATATACTCGAGCCCGGTCGGGGGAAATACCCCCATCGCGAACGTGCCGGTTCCGACATACGGATTCAGAGCTAAGGCGTGCCTATATGTAGTCATCAGACAAGTATAAAAGCGACCCGCTGTAGATGCACGTGAATAACGGGTGCCGGTATGTTTTTTTCTGCGTGAAACTTTTTTTACGCGCGCCAGGGACGTTCCCTGCCGGTCGTCCGGGATAGTACGTCTCTGGCGACGATCGCGTTCTCGCGAATTTGGAAATCGAACATTCCGACGCAGACGAAGTCGGCCCCGTTTTCGAAAGCGTATTGGAACCCCTCGCGCGGATAGATGGCTCCCGCGGCGGGGGCTTTGAAGGCGACGCAGGGTCAGGGCGACTCGGCCGGAAGCTCCCAGGTCAGGTGCGGGTAGTGGTGGCGTTCGAGGAGGTGCCAGATGTCTTCGGTGCCGTTGTCGGTCTCGTCGACGAAGTCCCAGCCGGCGTTGAGGAAGAGGGCGCGCGTTTGCATTTCGACGGTGGTTCTGCCTGCGCCGGCGGCGCTGGTGAGCTGAGCCGCGGCTTGCACGTCCCAGAAGCAATTTCGCACCGTGCCGCCGTTGGTTCCGAGCAGCCCGCCGACGTCGCTGCTGCCGGGGGCGGCGGTAACGCGGCCGGCGGCGTAGCAGTTCTCGATCGCGCCCCAGCCGGCGGCGTTTTCGCCCGCTAGGTCGCCCACGGACGTGCTGTACGCGGCGGCCTCGACGCTCGCGAGGCTATAGCAGTCGCTCAGGAGGCCGGAGTTGTCGCCGATGAGTCCACCGATGTCGGCGCCGCTGCCTGCGACGGAGCCCTGCGAGTAGCAGCGCTGGATCGTCCCGTTCAAGGTATCGCCCGCCAGGCCGCCGACGTCGTTGCGGCCCGAAACGTCGGCATCGGCCCGGCACTCGGTGATGGCGCCCGTGCGGCTGGTCCCGACCAATCCGCCCACGTTGTCCTCTCCGTCTATCCGTCCGGTGGCCGAGCAGCGCTCAATCACGCCGGACCAGTTGTGTCCCACCAGTCCGCCGACGTTTTCTCCGCCCATAACCAGGGCCTCCGTGACGTGACAGTTCGTGACGGTCCCGCGCCCGAGATAGCCGATCAGCGCGCCGACGTGCGTCTGGTGTCCGCCATCGACGTGGGGTCCGACCAGCGTCAGGTTCTCGATCCTGGCCTCCCCGGACGTCACGTAGCCGAAGAGCCCGGCGCCGTCGGTGTTTGCCGCGATATAGGCGAAGCCGGCGATAGAGTATCCGTTGCCGTCGAAGGTCCCCGTGAAGGGCTCGGCGTCCGCATAGCTGCCGATGATGGCCAACTCGCCCCCGGACGCGCCCAGATCGATATCCGCCATGAGGCGAAAATGCGCGCTCCAGTCGTCACGGCTGGCACCGACGTCGTGCAGATGCTCGGCGGTATAGATCAGGTAGGGGTCGTCGGGCGTGCCGCTGCCGCCGCCGTACCTGGCGTGCAGGCCCGACGGGGACTTGCTCGCCTCGGCCGTTCCGCCGTACGCGCCCATGTTGACCACGCCGCCGTTCGGATACGGCTCGCACGCGACCGGACCGTCCGGGTCGCCCGCATCGATACAAGGGCTGGTGACGTCGTCGAAGACCCAGCTCTCGCTGACCGGGTCCCAGCGCCCCGCCTCGGACTGGAGATGATAGTCGCCCTCGACCCAGAAATCGTCGTGCGCATCATCAGGCGTCCCATTAGGGTCCCAATAGCCCCGTGCGGCAAAGCGCGGATCGGCATCGACGTTACCCGCGCCCGGCCAGCCTCCCTGAACGTTGCTCCACGTGACATCGACGGTTGACTCGTTGTCGCATATCTCGCCCTCGTTGTTCCAAAGAACACAATTCGTCAGCACACCGCAGTTACGCACAGCAAGGCATAGGGTGCCATCGCGTTCCGATCGGTTTCCGTCGAAAGTGCAGTTGACAACCACGATCGTACTGGCTGAGTTGAACATGCCTCCGGTACGTTGGGCCGAGTTCCCGCTAAAGACACACTGTTGCACGGTTGTAGTGCTTTTGGCGTTGCCCATCGCTCCGCCCAGAGAGGCCGCGTTAGCGATGAACGCACATCTGAGAAACCTCGGGCAACTGCGATTGTTGTGTACTGCGCCGCTGATGCTGGCGGTGTTGGCGCGAAAGGTGCAGTCTGTTAAGGTCGGGCTGCCGCCGACGTTGTACATCCCGCCCCCGCTGCCTGCGTGGTTCCTGGTGAAGGTGCAGTGGACAAGCGTAGGGCTGCCGGATTCGCCGAACATTCCGCCGCCGCACATTTGGGTCAAGTCATCGTCGCCGGGAGGGAGACCTGTCGCGCCGCCGCCGGTGATGGTGAACCCGTCCAGGACGGCCGTCTGGTTGGTGCCGCTACCGGTAACGACGTGATAGCTGTTCCGCAAAACTGATGCCCAGTCATGGACATCCCGAGCGGCAATATCGCCGCTAAGAACGGTTTGGTGCAGGCCTATGTCTCTGGCATTTGGGTCCGGCTCTCTGGCCCCTGCGTAGCCGCCTCTGATGCTGACAGCATTGATCAATCTGAACGTTGCGGTACGGTCTCCGGGCGTCTGGTTCGCACCCTCGTCCGGCCGGTATTCTCCCTGGGCAACCCGGATCTCGACCGGCCTATCTGCCGCATTCGCATCCACCAGGGCGTCCTGGAGATAGACGCAGGCGTCGGTCCAGCTTGTGCCGGTGTTGGCGCCGCGGGCGTGGGTGTCCACGTAGATGGTCTTGGCGCAGGCGGCGGGAGCCAGGACGACTGCGAGAAGCCATGGGAGTGTCGAGCGCAAGAGTTGCGAGCTTGCAGCCTCCGCCATCTTTGGTCTTTTACCTCCCCTGATTCAGCGGTGAGGCGTTCCCTCGCCATGCCCGATGGGGCCGTATGCCACTATGGACGATCCACCCCGGTCTACGTCCGGTTCCTGCAAAAACAGTATACCAGAAACCCCCTGTTCCTGTCAAATTCCGGTTGCCCTTGGCACCGATGCGCGCGCGTTCGATGCGGGCGAATGGTTTTGGGCAGGCACGGGGGCCTGCCCCTACGTGCGCAACGTTCGTTCAGGAGCAGAGGTGGTTGAGGTCTTCGAGGGTTAGGTTGTCGAGGCGGTCTACGACTTTATCGGCGGTTTGCAACTGGTCGGCGTCGTAGGTGTTGGTCACGGCGATGGTGCGCATGCCGGCGGACCGGGCGGCCTGGAGGCCCCAGTGCGAGTCCTCGACGACCGCGCAGTGGGCCGGAGCGATGGGACCGAAGCCCCGGTCGTTAAGCTCCTTCAGCGCCAGCAGGAAGCCGTCCGGATGGGGCTTGCCCCGCTCGACGTCCTCGGCCGAGACGATCGCATCGAAACGGTCGCGCAGTTTGGCCTGCTCCAGGATCAGCTCGATCTCGGCCCGCAAGGCGCCGGAGCAGATGGCCAGGGGCACGCCCCCGTGGGAGAGGGTGTCGAGGAACTCGCGCACGCCGTCGATGATGGAGCCCTCGGTCCGCGCCAGCTCCTCGAAGACCTTGTTCTTGTGGGCGACGAGGTCATTGATCTGGGACGGATCGATTTTGAGCCTGCCTTCGTCGATCAACGTCCGGTAGCAATCGGCATCGGTCAGACCCAGGTAGCTCTGATAGTACTGTGGCTTGGTCAGCTCCACGCCGTGCTGATTCAGGATGGCGTTAAACGCACGGAAATGCAGAATCTCCGAGTCGGTGATGACGCCGTCAAAATCGAATA
>Ga0272442_10009363_pt1 | contig 12261 bp, 4 predicted proteins | sample SSMForm2O_FD_200262 | JGI IMG/M metagenome (GOLD analysis project Ga0272442, IMG submission 200262) | Marine sediment archaeal communities from Little Sippewissett salt marsh, Falmouth, MA, United States - SSM-Form-2O | ecosystem: Environmental > Aquatic > Marine > Wetlands > Sediment ... | reverse complement strand
TTGCCCACGGCACCCGGTGTCGTAAAGCTCCAAACGTCGCCCTTGTATGTCTCGATAGCGTCAAACTCATCGACGCGCCAGTAATAGATCTTCCTGCGTTCAAGCGGGCCGGGTGAGTAGCTCGCCGCTCCGGCAGTAATTCCTGAAGCGGCGTCGTTCACTTGGTCATAATCGTCGCCAAAACAGACCGTGTGCAATATCGCTCCGAAGCCCGGCGTCCAACTCAACGTCACGGAATTCGGATCTGCAACCTCGGTTCCGTCGGCCGGATTGGGATCATACGCCGTCTTCGGAGGAATCGAAAAGCTCCAGACGTCGCCTTTCCAGGGGCTTTCCGAATTCGACTCATTGACTTCATCGATTCGCCAGTAGTAAGTCGTTCCCGGAACCAGGCCGTCCGGATAAGGGAATCCGGGGAACCCGGCGACAAAAAACGTTGTGATCTGGTTGCCTCGGAAGACATCGGAATCTGGTGTGGCGCTGGAGACCTCGTCGTAGTCGTCGCTCATGTAAACGTCGTGCGAGAGGGCATAATCGCCGGGGCGCCAGCTCAGCGTCACCCAGGTGTCCATGTGGAGAGAACCGTCGGCCGGGTCGGGGCTAAAGGCATGTGGAAGTCCTTCCCCTTTCACGACGGCCATGATCTCGTCCTCCGTCAGTGCATGGTCATAGACTTGAGCTTCGTCAATAATTCCGCGGACGAATCTGGCGTCGTAAGACCAGCCGATCTGCAAAGCGCCGACCGTTTCTTCAATGTGAGCAATGGCATTGACAGACTGGGTTAGCCCTTCGTCGTCCGTGTACACATACGCAACGGCACGTTCGGGATCAATGGTCACCGCTAACATGGTCCACGTATCCTCGGGAATGACGGGGCCGCCCGTCCAGCCCCAGGTCGCGGCTGAATCATTGTTCCAGACGTAGCGCAATGTGTCATCATTGCCAAAGATCATTTCGCATTGTCCGACAACACGGGAAGAGATGAGCGGCGCCCAGTCGCCTCCTTTCCATCCGCTGAGCCATATTGCAAACGTGATGGAATCGGTCGTGAGCTCGAAATCAGGAACGGAGACGTAGCCGCTGGTCCCGTCAAGTTCGAGACCGCCGCCGAAACGGCCGGTTACCCACGTCGCGCCTCCGACCAGAGTCCCGTCATTGCCTTGGCCGCTTGAATCGTAGGCGATTGTGCCGGACCCCTCATCGAATCTCCACCGACCGACAAGCTCGGCTTGAGTATTCGTAAAAACCATACTCAGCACCAAAACCAGAACCACCAGATAGATCTTTGTGTTACGCATCATTAGGTCTCCTTATGAAATGAACCTCACCGGCCGTCTCTCACGGCTGACACAGGCGGATATCGTCAATGTAGATCGTTCCTAACCCACCGGGGGCAGCACTATCCGCTTTGGTGCCGAGACCGACTGCGATTTTATCCACATCGCCCAGGTTGATTCCCAGGTCCGCAAAGGCCTGCAATGGCACCATCCACTGTGTCCACGAGCGGACGGTGGCGGCGCTCGGATCGTCGTAGGCCACGACCGCCGGAGAGCCGGAGCTATTGGAGATAGCGACATATAGCGGCTCGGCCGCGCTGCCGGAACCGCCCCGGAACCAGAGCGATAATTCCGCAACGCTTGCCTGGGTCCAATCTCTCGTCGCACTTAGCGTCATCGATGCCTCCGAGTTTGTGACGCCGGCCTCGTTCGTGTACAAAAGCGGCATGGATTGAGCACCGCCGTGAATGATCGTTTGTTCGGCGTACGGGGGCATGAGGTAGCCGACCTGCGCGCCGTTATCGGCAACACCGAAACCGTCAATCCACGTTTGCCAGATGGCTTTACCCGCGGCATCGTCATCCGTATAACTCTCAAAGTCATCCACCAGAAGGAAAGACCCCGTCGTGAATATCCAGAGAGGACCTTTCGCGCTATTGCCCTGGTCATCCACTTCATCCACGCGCCAGTAATAGGTCGTATCGGCCTCAAGCAACCCGGGGTCGTAACTCTCAGCGTCCAACGCCTTGGAACCTTTGTACTCAGGCGAACCGGAATCGGCGTTACGCACGGTTTCTTTGTCCGTGCCAAAGTAGAACTCGTGCGAGGCGGCGCTGTCAGCCGGCGTCCAGGTCAGAATCGTATTTAATGCCACGTCCGCCGCGTTATATGCCGGCTGCGGATTGCCCACGGCGCCCGGGGTCGTAAAGCTCCAAACGTCGCCCTTGTATGTCTCGACCGCATCAAACTCGTCGATTCGCCAATAATAGACTTTCTCTGATTCGAGCGGGCCGGGAGTATATACGGTAAGGCCCTGTGGGAGTCCGCCGGTGGCGTTGTTCACCTCGTCGAAGGTGTCGCCAAAATAGATCGTGTGCAACTTGGCTCCGAAGCCCGGCGTCCATGTTAGTTTGGGATCATTCGGATCGACGAATTCGGCGCCGTCGGCCGGATCGGGATGGTATGCCGTCTTCGGCGGAATCGAGAAACTCCAGACATCGCCCTTCCAGGGACTGTCGGGATTCGCCTCATTGACCTCGTCGATTCGCCAGTAGTACGTTGTACCGGGCACAAGACCCTCCGGATAAGGAAATCCCGGGAAACCGGCCACAATAAATGTTTCCGTTTGATTGCCCTGGAAGACATCGGAATCCGGCGTGGCGTTGTGTACCTCGTCGTAGTCGTCTCCCAGATAAACATCGTGCGAGACGGCGTCATCGCCCGACGACCAGCCCAGTGTCACCCACGTGCTTTTGACGAGGGCGCCGTCTTTCGGATCGGGACCGAGGGCGTATGGATATCCTTCGCCTCCTTGCATCGCCGCCTGACGCTCCGGCTCGCTTAGGACGTGGCTGTAGATGCGAACGTCGTCCATAATGCCGTTGACGTTCCGGCCCATAAGCTGCTCATTGCCAATCGTCAGCGATGAGGTGGAAGCCTGAGGCGTATTGGATTCCGTATCCTCGAAAACTAAGGTGCCGTCTTTGTAAAATCTCCTGCCCTCGGACGAATCGTAGGTGTACGTATAATGTGCCCATTCACCGACAACGCAGATATCGGGGTCCGTATTGGCATAGGTTCTTGAGCCGTCCGTAAACAAAATTGGAAAATGAAAGTGCCCGTCTCCGTAGGTTAATACTTCATAATTTTCCGCCGCGTCCAAACCTTTAACGAGATAACCGCTGTAATCCTTATTTTGATTCGAATTGAGCCAAAACATGATGGTCCACGTGGTCAGGTCCAGACTCGGATCACTTCCGCAATCCACCTCATCATCTATTCCATCAAATTCCAGGGCGCCGCCGAAATAGCCGGCGATCCACTGAGGATTGCCATTTACAATACCGGTGTTGCCGTTCCCGCTTGTATCCTGGGCGGTTGTGCCGGAGCCTTCGTCGAATCTCCACCAACCGACAAGCTCAGCTTGGACCATACCCGAAAGAGCCAAACTCAGCACCAAAGCAAGCACAACCGAATAAGTCAAGGCTTTGCACATGATTCGATCTCCTTATGAAGAAGTTCAGGTAATCGTTTCTGGGTTTCGCACCAAAGTTACAGCCGGAGGATAGATGCTCCGTTCAAAAAAACGGGGCCTGTATCGAAGATATCGCTACAGGCCCCGGACCAAAGCATTGTCGATTTTCGATTTATGATTCCTGAATGCGATTTCGACGAGGGACTCGCATAAATCGAAAATCATAAACTCTTATTGATTCAAGGTGATGTCGTCAACGAATAACGTTCCTGTGCCGCCGGGGCCTGCCGCTCCGGATTTCGTGCCCAAGCCGATCACGAGCTTGTCCACATTGCCCAGGTTGATTCCCTGATCGGCAAAAGCCTGCAAGGGGACCAGCCACTGTTTCCAACCGCCGGTTGCGACTTTAGCGGGATCGTCATGGGCTACGACCGCCGGGGCGCCGGCGCTATTAGCGACGGCTGCGTACAGCGGTTCGGCGGCGTTCGTCGTGCTGCCTCTGAACCAGAGCGAAAGGTTCGCAACGCCCGCCTGGGTCCAATCGCGCGTTGCCGACAACGTCAGGGTAGCCTCCGAATTCGTCACGCCGGCTTCGTTGACATACAGCAGCGGCATCGACTGGCTACCGCCATGAACGATCGATTGCTCGGCGTATGGGGGCATGAGATAGCCAACCTGAGCCCCGTTGTCCGCAATGCCGAAGCCGTCAATCCACGTTTGCCAGATAGCTTCACCGTCGGCATCATTATCCGTGTAGCTCTCGAAGTCCTCCACAAGAAGGAAAGCGCCCGTCGTGAAGATCCAGATGGGGCCTTTCGCGGTATTGCCCTGCGCATCGACTTCGTCCACGCGCCAGTAGTAAGCGGTGTCTGCAACAAGAAGGCCGGGATCGTAGGTCTCGGCCCCCAGTGCAACGGTGCCTTGGGCCTCGGCTGAGCCGGCTGCAGCGGTGCGCACCGCTTCTTTGTCCGTACCGAAGTAGAGTTGATGCGAGGCGGCGCTGTCGGACGGCGTCCAGCTCAGCGTCGCGTTCATCTGTACATCCTCAGCGTCATAAGCCGGCTGGGGATTACCCACGGCGCCGGGTGTCGTGAAGCTCCAGACGCCGCCTTTGTACGTCGCCACGCCGTCGAATTCATCGACGCGCCAGTAATAGACCTTCTCGCCCTCGAGCGAGCCGGGCGAATAAGTCGCGGTTCCGGAGGGCGCACCCGTCGTAGCGGCTTCTACTGTGTCGTAATCATCGCCGAAAAAGACCGTATGCAACTTGGCGCCGTAGCCGGGCGTCCAGGTCAAGATCACGTTGTCCGGGCCGACGAACTCGGCGCCATCGGCCGGAACAGGGAAATACGCGGTCTTGGGTGGAACCGAAAAGCTCCAAACCGGACCTTTCCACGGGCTGTTGGGATCGGCGTCGTTGACCTCATCAATGCGCCAGTAATATGTGGTGCCGGGCACCAGGCCGTCCGGATAAGGAAATCCGGGGAAGCCGGCCACCAGGAACGTGCTGTCCTGATTGCCGCGGAACGTCTCACCCGTGACGTCGTCGTTATTGACGGCATCGAAATTATCACCCACGTACACGTCGTGTGAGACCGCCTTGGGACCGGCTCTCCATCTGAGGGTGACCCATGTATCCGCATGCAGAGCGCCGTCTTCCGGCTCAGGTCCCCAGGCGTAAGGCGGTATATCACCCGCCATGGTGCCGAGTAATTCGGGTTCCGACAAGGCATGATCGTAGATCCGGATATCGTCAATCGCACCAATCCAGTCACAGCCCCATCCGTCCGAGCCGATGAGGACGGGTGTTTGGCTGCTCGTGATCGGGCCCATTGGAGTCGATTCAGTCGGTTCTCCATTGAGATAGGTGGTCAGCGTGGTGCCGTCAAACGTGCAGGCGATATGGCACCACTCGTTGCGCTCCAGATTTTGGCCGACGTAGGCCCAGGCCCTGGGCGACGTATTGAACGTGAACGCCATGTAGGGCTGAGAGCTCCCCCAGCCGTATCGAACCTGATAGCTCCAACTGGGACTCATCCCGCTCATCGCCTTGGCCATCGGCGCCGTTTCCGTGCCCTGTCCTTCCGGGTCATCGGCGTCAGGTCTTATCCAGAGGGCCATAGAGGTCGGGCCGGTGATATCCAGGCTGGCGTCATTGCCGCAATCGATATAGTCTCCGCCGCCACCGGGGGCGCCGAGGCCGTGGAATTCCAGGGCTCCCCCATTAGCGCCGGGGATCCATGTGGGTTCGTTCACAAAGGTCCCGTCATTGCCGTTGCCGCTTGAATCGTGGGCGACGGTGCCGGTACCCTCATCGAGGGTCCAGTGCCCGACCAGGTCGGCGCGCGTGCCGCCTGCGGCGCTCAGTAAAAGGATAAAAGAAACCAGACACATCAATCTTCTACACATAACAGACCTCCTTTTGTAAATAATATGAATCGTAGGGTTTGTTTTTTCCTTCATTGTCCAACGATTGGGCAATATCTAGGCTAAGCAGTTGTGAAACGACCTCCTTCCAAAAGTAACTCCGAACGGTTCTTTGGCGAGAGAAAACCAAACTCTCTCCACCACAATTCCGCTACTTTCACTCACCTTTTTATACCAGATCAACCGCCCCGACGTCAAGAAAAATGTCCCGCGCGAACTGTAGACTATGGTGAATAATCACTAATTTAGCATCGTTTGGGGCCGGATAACCGGTTTGGCTGGTGTATAACGGCGATCATGATTCATAAGGAATGTTGCGAATCTTGAGGGATTTTTCTTGACGGGGATAGGGCGATTTGGTAAAAGAACATTCGAGAGTAGTTTAAAGGGTCTGTGGGAAGTTCTGCTCTCTAAGTGTGGAAGGTGTAAACATAGTTCCTGGGTAATCACCTGATGTAAATTAGGCGAAGGAACGAGGCGGAAGTGAGGTTTGTGTTACGTTTGTAAGTGCCTTTTCATATCCTCTTAGTTACCAGTTCGAGCACAAGGAGGAGTCCGACAACACGTTTTTTCTGAAAAGCACAGGGGCCGGGAAAGCCTTGTTGTTGCTTCGTTGGAAGGGGTTTGCGCCAGGGAGAGCCCCCAAGCAAGTCATGTGGTTTGTAAACTGATGCGCACAAGGACCGTAGGCGCTCTGACTCGTTGCCAGGGCGATGCTTAAGGTTCTTTTGAGTCCATTTTGAGGAAGGAGAACGATTATGTGCAAGAAACTCTTAATGTTAACCTCTTTTGTGCTGGTGTTATGTTTCGCCGGTACGACCATCGGGCAGCCGGAAGCCCATGACCCGATTCCGGCCGACGGTGCGACGGGTGTGGTAACGCCGGTGACGCTCCGCTGGACACCGGGTGACGTCGTGGTGTTGCACGATATGTACTTCGGTGCGGATGAAGCCGCTGTGGCGGCCCGAGACATGAGCACCTTCAAGGGCAAACTCGTAACGGCGGAGTATGATACCGGCGAGCTGGAACTGTTCACGACCTACTACTGGGCCGTGGATGAGTTCACACCCACCGGTACGGTGGCCGGGGCGGTCTGGAGTTTCTCCACGCCGAAGTACGTGGTGATCGCTGACGAGGCGACGCTGAATTATGATAATACGGCGGAGCCTTTCGTTTCCGAGGTGGCCTTGGATGTCCCCATGGACATCACAGCCGGCGGCGTTGTGTCCGACCTGTCGCTCAAAATCCAGGGGCAACCGGATAGTCTGAGTATTGATGAAGCCACGGGGACCTACCAGATCACGGGTGAAGGGGCCGACGTCTGGGGTAATGCCGACCAATTCCATTATGTGTATAAAGAGTTGACGGGCGATGCCGTGATTACGGCCCGCGTGGTCAGCAACGGCACCGGCTCGAACCTCTGGGCCAAGGGTGGCGTCATGGTCCGTCAGAGCACGGCGCCTGGCTCGACCCACGCCCTTATGGCCATCACCGGCGGCAATGGTGGCGGCGGCGCGTTCCAGTGGCGTCCTGCTGCCGACGGCGCTTCGAGTTCGGCTCATGACGAGGCGGCGGGTATGGCGCCCGGTTATTGGGTGAAGATCGAGCGCGTTGGCAATGCTCTTGCCGGCTCGTATTCAGCCGACGGCGAGACCTGGACCCAGCAGGGCGACGCCCAGACGATTGAGATGGCGGATCCCGTCCTCATCGGTCTGTTTGTGACGTCCCATCAAGACGGTGAGAACCGCACGTACACGTTCGACAACGTGAGTATCGAAGGCGACGTGAGTGCCGATCTTATCTCTGAAGGTATCGATTCGGTCAGCGGTAATTCGGCCGAGTCGGTGTATGTGACTTTGGAAGACATGCTGGGTGCCAGCGCCATGGTGGTTCATCCGAATCCCGCGGCGACGCGGATTGCCTCGGCCAGGCAGTGGACGATTCCGCTGAGCGAATTCGCCGGTGTGGATCCGACCTTTGCCGCGAAGCTGTACGTGGGCGTCGGCAATGGCCAGCCTGGTGGTGCCGGAGTCCTCACCGTTTCTGACGTCAGAGTCGTCGAGCCGGATATGACCGGGGCGATCGCAAGCTGGGAGGCTGCCGCTCAGGCCGCCGGCCCGGGATTCATCGCTACCAATGTGCCCGATGCGCTCTATGACATCGGCACATACGGCGGTGAGCAGACCTACGAGTTCGTCGTGAAGAGCAATCCTGACGAGACGGAAGCCAGCATGGCCTTGATCGGCAGACGGCAGTTCGGCGACACGCAGGCGGGTCTGAAGTACGAGCAGTGGAACAATACCGGGACCTACGGCGCCACCCTCTTTGGTGTGGTGGACCTTGATTTCGGTGTGGCCAACGATCCCGGTGTAGATACCCACCTGGTCTTTGTTTCCAGTGAAGCGACCGCGACGACGGCACTGTATGTCAACGGCGCCTACGAAGCCAGCGTCGATTCCGCAATTAGCTTGTCGGGCCTGGTCGGCATCGGCTACGGCGCCCAGGGTGAAGACGGAAGCGGCGCCTTCGATGACTTCGATGGCGTTATCTATGGCGCGGCGATTTACGACGGAGCGCTTTCCGACGAAGAGATCGCGGCCCACTCGGATGCGTTCTTTAAGCTCGATATCACCAAGCCGGGCGATATCGTCAAAGGTGTTCCGGATGAAGAAAGAGACGGTAGTATTGCCGGTTGGCCGAGCAATGAGCATCCGGCCCTGGCGATTGATGACAACGTCAATACGAAGTTCCTGCACTTCAAAGGTGAAGTGGAACCCACGGGTATCAAAGTGACGCCGTTGGACGGACCGAGTGTTGTGACCGGTCTGGCTTTAACGACGGCCAACGACGACTATGGGCGTGATCCCATTGCATTTGAATTGTATGGTTCGAATGAGAGCATTGATGGACCCTACGAGCTGATTGCCTCCGGCGATGTCGTTGATTTCGCCCAAGCGGACGTGTGGCCGCGCTTTACTAAGAATGCGACGCCAATTACGTTTGATAATGTTAAAGCCTATGCTCACTATCAGGTTCTGTTCACGGCTGTTCGTGACGTCACGGCCGCCAATAGTATGCAGATTGCTGAAGTGGAATTGTTGGGAATTCCGGTAGCTGATGCTGATCCCAGTATCATCCTGGTTTCCGGGAACCACGATTATGATGCAGACGGTGTCGTGGACGATTTCGCGTTGCATGATTTACTCACAGCAGCAGGCTACGTAGTCGATTATCAACCGGGTAACTGGACAGAGCTTGATGATGCCAAGATGGCGGCTTTGAATGCAGTCGGCCTGGTGATCATAAGCCGCTGCAGCAACAGTGGTGACTACAACAGCGATGAAGAGCCGACACAGTGGAACTCAATTACGACACCGATGATCAATAGTTCGACCCATCTGTTGAGGAGCAGCCGCTGGAAATGGGTGGATTCCACCAGTATCCTGACTATTGCTCCGGAAATGATGGAGCTTGCGGACGGCACCCTGATCGATGCGATGGATGAAGCTGAAGGTATGTCTTCATTTATTGATGCTGCACCGGGTAACGGTACCGTACTCGCGACAGGTGACGGCTTACCCTGGATCATGGAATGGGAAGCCGGAGTAGAATACTACGATGGTGCCGGCCAGACGGCTGGTGGTCCGCGTGTATTCTTCGTCGCCGGCACGCAAGAGACTGAGGGTGTCTGTAACTGGGGTGAGTGGAACCTCACGCCTGAAGGTGAGGAGATTTACCTCGGCATAGTCGATAGATTGCTCAATCCATGATGGCGAAACAATGTTCATCAATGCTGTCGATTATATGATTAATCAGGATTAGATGTGATCCTGATTAAATTCCCGCCAAGGTGGGAATGACATGAGTTGTAGTATGAATTCGGGGCCTATACTGATTGATTCGGTATAGGCCCCGATTGCTTTTTGACCTGATGTAAAGCGAAAGTTCTAAATAAACAGAGCCCGTATTTTATATTGATACGGGCTCCGGTCTTCCTGCTTTAGAGTTGCGATTAAGGCTGATATAGCCGGATGTCGTCGATATATATCGTGCCTGATCCGCCGGGCGATGGCATACCGGATTTGTTGCCTAAACCGATGGCGATCTTATCTATATTCGTCAGATTGATCCCCTGATCGGCAAAGGCCTGCAAGGGAATCGTCCACTGCTGCCATGTACCTGCCTTTGCCGCTTCCGGATCGTCATGGGCTGCGATAGCGGGCGCGCCCGCAGAGTTGGCGATTGCTGCATACAGCGGCTCGGCGGCATTGGTCGAATCGCCCCGGAACCAGAGCGACAATTCTCCAACGGCTGCAACCGTCCAGTCGCGCGGCGCCGTTAATGTGAACACCGCTTCTGAGTTCGTTACTCCGGCTTCGTTAACATACAAGAGCGGCATGGACTGGACGCCGCCATGGACGATCGTCTGCTCGGCGTAGGGCGGCATGAGGTAGCCGACCTGCGCGCCGTTGTCGGCGATGCCAAAGCCGTCGATCCATGTCTGCCAGATAGCTTCACCTGCCGTATCGTCGTCCGTATAACTCTCAAAATCTTCGACCAAAAGATAATCACCGACCGTAAAGCTCCACACGGGGCCTTTTACGGGATTTCCATTATACACCTCATCCACGCGCCAATAGTACGTTTTGTCGGCGTCAAGCAATCCGGGATCGTGATTCTCAGCGCCCAGCACCACGGAGCCTTCGTACTCCGGCGCAGTCGTATCGGCGTTGCGCACGGCCGTTTTATCCGTACCGAGGTAAAGCTGATGAGAAGCTGCAGAATCCGCCGACGTCCAGTTCAAAGTCGCATTCATTCCAACGTCCGCGGCGCCGTTTGCCGGCCGTGGATTTCCGACCGCACCCGGCGTCGTGAAGGTCCACGTGTCGCCTTTATACGTCGCGATGGCGTCAAACTCATCGACGCGCCAATAATAGACCTTTTCTCTTTCAAGCTTGCCGGGAGAGTAGCTCGTCGTCCCGGAGGGGGCTCCCATCAAGGCGTTGTTCACTTCATCGAAATCATTCCCGACATAAACCGTGTGCAATATCGCCCCGAAGCCCGGAGTCCAGCGAAGCGTTACGGAATTCGGATCCGCGACTTCAGCCCCATCGGCGGGATCCGGTTGATAAGCCGTTTTCGGTGGAATGGAGAAACTCCAGACGGCCCCTTTCCACGGGCTATTGGGATTATCTTCATTGATTTCATCGACGCGCCAGTAGTAGGTCGTGCCCGGGATCAAGCCTTCGGGAAAAGCAAATCCGGGAAAGCCGGCCACGTAAAATGTTGCCATCTGGTTGCCCTGGAAAGCGGCTTGGGTCCCGTTGACAACGTCATCAAGATTGTCGCTCAGATACACATCGTGTGAGATGCCGAACGCTCCCGGAGACCAGCCCAGATTCACCCAGGTATCTGCATGAAAAGCCCCGTCGGCCGGATTGGGGTTCCTCGCCTGTAGCGCAGCCGGGTCGAGAAGAGAGGCGGCCAAAGCATGATTGATAATGTCGATATCCGTCAAAGCCCGGTCGAAAACGACCGCTTCATCCAGAGCGCCCTGCAGTTGGCCGGAACTGCTGGCGGACCGACCGCCGATCGTAAGGCGTGGAAGGTCAATCATGTCATCCGTGGTCCCGACAAGTATCCCATCGAAAAACAACTGTATCCCGCTACCGTCGTTACGCCATACCACATGCCGCCATGGACCCGGTTGAATGATGAGATCTTCCAGGGAGAGCCCCGCCTCCGGTGTGAACTGATAGTCTTCGACTCCGTACAGTGTGAAACCGGCCTCGCCCAGGGTCGTCCAGCCGTGGAGGCGAATCGACGTGGTCGTGCTGTCGTGAAGACATTGTGCGTCCTGGGTGGATGGTACCTTCGTCGTTTTGACGATGTATTCCGCCGTCCACGATCCGGGCAGGTCCGTCGCACCGGTGAAATTAGCACGATTGGCGCCGTTCCTCTCGAATCCTGCAGCCGTTCCGGGGCCGAAGAATCCGTCTTGTCCCAATACGACATCCTCATAGGTTCCATTCAGGCCTCCACTGCCCGAATCGATACAGTCCGTTCCTGTTTCGTCGAACTTGTACCAGTGAAGCGGATTGGCCTCGCTGATTGCCGTCTCCCATTCGGCAAGGTCGGCTTGAACCAAGCCGCTCATACTTATCACGAGAACGAAAACAATCCAATCATTGAGTCTCTTGCACATAGCGAATCTCCTTCATAAAAAGGGTAAAGATTTTAGCCCAACCTTCACGGTTAATAGGGTAAAACTCACTTTTTGATAGCCTCACAGGGGTTGGTTTCCACTACAAGGGTCTCTGTTTGGCTATCACTTGGTTTCTATAAATCTTGGGCCGAGCCTGC
>Ga0272442_10009361_pt1 | contig 12265 bp, 7 predicted proteins | sample SSMForm2O_FD_200262 | JGI IMG/M metagenome (GOLD analysis project Ga0272442, IMG submission 200262) | Marine sediment archaeal communities from Little Sippewissett salt marsh, Falmouth, MA, United States - SSM-Form-2O | ecosystem: Environmental > Aquatic > Marine > Wetlands > Sediment ... | reverse complement strand
TTTTTCCTGTGCCCCAGATTATACAGTTCTTTGTATTTGTAGGTGCCTTTTAACGATTTAGTCAGCTTTTAATGATGTTGCATACGTTTTAATGCAACAGTGTTTGAAGGCACGGCCGGAGAAAAAGTTCACTTTGACAGCCGCCCGTGCCGAGAACACCAAAGCTGACAAATATCTATGTTTTTTTCTTTCACAAAAATCCGGGTAATCAGTGAAATCTGTGGCTCAGTCAATCTTGCCTATATTACCTAATTTGCCCATTTTAACATTTCATTAACTCTCCGATGTTGCCCTCGTCTTTGTCATCCCCAGGCAGTTTCTATCTTGGCAGGCAACAGGGGTCCACGCGGCATTTTTGCCCGATTTTGAAAACACACCGCGAATTGTACATCTTTTTGCATCATTTTTTTCAATTTTTCTTCTTTTTTTTCTTTTTTTTAACTTTTCTTTGTCATTTTGTAACTTTTTTTTCAATTTTTCGTCTTTTTTTCTGAGCCTAACCTTGATTTTAGCTCAAAAATAAGGCTACCCAAAATCTCCCCACACAAAACCACCCCCATTTTCACCCCAAAAACAAGGGTGACCTAAAACCGCCCGCCCCCATTTTTGACCTTGAAATCACTGCTTATCTTTATGCAGTTTATATTCCACGCTATCGACAAGAGCCTCCCAGCTTGCCTCAATTATATTCTCTGATACACCTACAGTGCCCCAGATTGAGTTTTTATCACGTGATTCGATTATTACCCGTACCCGTGCAGCCGTCCCGGCACGGGCATTGACCACTCGGACCTTATAGTCAATCAGACGAACATCTTTTATACTCGGATAAAACCGCTCCAAAGACCTCCTTAAGGCAGCGTTAAGCGCGTTTACAGGGCCGTTACCTTCGCCGACAACGTGTTCTGTTATGCCGTCTACTTTGAGTTTAACAGTAGCTTCGGTAACCATATCGCCGCTGGCGTTTTTCTCTACGGTCGTATGATATTTTATAAGTTCGAAAAACGGCTTGTATGTCCCCATAAGCTTTTTGACGAGTAAATCGAAGCTGGCATTTGCAGCTTCGAATTGATAACCTTCGTTTTCAAGCTCCTGAACAGAACTCAGAATCTTTGTAGCTAACTGCTTGTCCTGACTTATCTTAGTCTTTTCAAGCTCAGCTAAGATATTCGACTTCCCGCTCAATTCGGAAATCAGAAACCTCCGCTCATTGCCGATTAGTTTCGGGTCGATGTGCTCGTATGTAAGTTTATTTTTACGAAGCGCATTTACATGCAGGCCAGCCTTGTGAGCAAAAGCGCTTTCACCAACGTATGCCATATTCATTACAGGGGTGAGGTTTCCAATCTCAAAAATAAACCTCGATGCCTCTGTCAGCGTTTTGATTTTATCCGGGCTGATTACTTCAAAGTCCATCTTAAGCGCAAGATTAGGTATAACAGTACACAAATTGGCATTGCCGCATCGCTCGCCAAGCCCGTTCATTGTGCCCTGAACGTGACGGGCGCCGGCCTGAACCGCAACTATTGTATTAGCTGTCGCACAATCGGTGTCATTATGTGCGTGAATACCAATTACTATTGGGCTGAATTGCTCACAGACCGTTTTGGTAATTTCATACACATCGCTTGGCAAAGAACCGCCGTTGGTGTCGCAAAGTACAAGAATATTAGCACCCGCCTCGGCAGCAGCAGACAGAACCTTCATCGCATATTCGGGATTTTTCTTGTAACCATCGTAAAAATGCTCAGCATCAAAGATTACTTCCAGCCCCTTCTTTTTAAGGTACTTTACGGATTCTGCGCAGATATTAAGGTTTTCATCCAGTGAGCAGCCAAGCACATCGGTAACGTGCATGTCCCAGGTTTTGCCGACCAGGGTAGCGGTGGGGGTTTTGCAGGCAAAAATGGCCTTCAGCGACGTATCATCAGAAACTTTGACATTTGCCCTGCGAGTGCTGCCGAAAGCTGCGATTTTTGAATTCTTCAGCTTGAGTTTGCCAGCTTCGATAAAGAATTGAATCTCCTTGGGATTGGAAGCGGCATATCCGCCTTCGATGTAGTCAATCGCAAGGTTATCGAGGCACTGGGCGATTGCAAGCTTGTCCTCGAGGGAAAAACTTATGCCTTCGGCCTGCATGCCGTCGCGAAGAGTAGTATCGTAAAGCTTTACCTTTTCCATAGTTATATCCGAAACAAAAAAAGTTCATTAATTACAGTCAACATTTTATTTATTCAGTTTATAAATGCAAAGAAAAAGTCGCTCTTCACATTGTATATATCGTCCCGCAGATATAAGCAAAATAAACTCTGAGCCACTCAAAACGGCACATGGAAATTTATTGAAAAATGTTATTTCAGGTGCTTTTTTATAAATGCCAGTGCTCGTGAGTGGGCTTCGGCCACCAGTTTCTCATCGCCTCCCCGCAGGCCATGACCAGCCCCGGGAATTGTGATAAGTTCGTAAGGGACGTTATGTCGTTCCAGTTCTTCAGCCATCGCTGCCGACTTTTCGTATGGTACGTCATTATCCTCGGTGCCGTGAATCATCATAATCGGCGGATACCGATAGGAAATGTTGCGCACGGGACAATACGGTGTTATGTTATTACGCTCCATTTCAGGGTCGAAATCGGTCACTTCCTTAGTCCACAAGCCGTGCTGACGAAGGTAATGGTAGTAGTTGCTGCGCTGCCGGGAAGTCGGCGTGGTCTGATTAGTGGTTTCCGTCAGAACTTTGCCGCCAACAGCCTGATAAACTTCGTCTTTTGACCAGAGCGGGTCATTTTCAAGATAATAAGCTGATGGCTGGGTGTACCAACTGCCGTCAACGTCCCCATAGCCATAATATGCAACCAAAGCACCTGGCGGTGGTTCAACACAAACACCAGTCATCATTGTCAGATAACCACCGGCTGAGCCCCCTGTTACAACTATTTTGTTAGTATCGGCATAAAAGAGCTTGGCCCCTTGTTGGTTAATCCAGCCGAATGCATCCCTGATATCATCGATTATAGCCGGCAGCTTAACTTCAGGAGCCAAACGATAATCGAGTGAAACCAGAACAAAACCTTCTTTTTGACAAAGTTGGCGGATATTTTTGGGGACATACTGCCGGCTGCCCATAACAAGCGCGCCGCCATGTAACCATACCACAACAGGCCGAAGTTTTGTATCGTCTGGGCGATAAACATCCGCCTTTATGTGCACATCATCAACAGTTTTGTAGGTGTGGGTTTTTTTGATAAAAGCCGGCTCAGCGGCGTCAAGCGTCTCATTAGAAGCAGGGGAGGATGGTTTCTGGGCGTCATTGCCGGTTTCAACAGTATTACAACCAACCAGTATGCTCGAAAAAGCTGTAAAAACGACGGTTAAAATCATTTTCTCCATAATCATAATGGTCTCCTATCAAACCGGCCTAAAACCTCAGCATAATTCGAGGTTTAAGCCGCAGGTTGTTGTATAGACTGTGTTTACTAAACTAACTCAAATAATTTCTACAATAGTCTTGAGTAGAATAAATTTACCTTATTCTGTCAAGAATAAGCAAGGAACCCCCTTTTCACAAAAATTTAATAACCTGGAAAGACCAAAAATCCTTTTTTGACGGATTTTTTTGTAAAGTTGTTGCAATCGGAGTCGAAATTATGTATATTGGAAAGTTTGTTATAAAAAGGAAATCTAAGTATGGCGTTGGTATTAACTGATATGAACTTAACACAAATATTGCCTTTGGAGTGTGTTAAAGTACCGGTTGAAAGCAAGGATAAGGATTCTGTTATAAGAGAACTTATAGATTTGCTCGAGGCGAATCCCGACCTGTCAGGATTCGACAAAAAAACCGCTTTAGAGGCTGTTATGACACGTGAACAAACCCGAAGCACCGGAATCGGGTCAGGAATTGCAATCCCACACGGCAAATGTAAAGCCGTCAAAAAACTCGTAATGTCTCTTGGAATCGCACACGAGCCGATTGACTTTGAGAGTATCGACGGAAAACCGGTAAAAATAATTATTCTGCTGGTTTCTCCTACCGACCAGACCGGGCCTCATATTCAGGCACTGGCAAAAATAAGCAAACTGATGCTGGATGTAGAGTTCAAGGAAAAACTTGAAAATTCAAAGTCTGCTCAAGAGGCTTACGATTTGATAAGCAACAAAGAGAGTGAATAAACTACATTCTTCTACGACCCTCTGCACGAGAAGCGAGATTAATTAGCTGATAATCCCGGATTTACAGCGGAGGTTTCCCATAGGATCAAACCCGGCTCATAGGGATTAACCAAATCTGTGTGCTTTGGTATAACTCTGACAGCAACACCTCTGCGTCCTGAAGATTTACACGGCAATAATCCTGCAAACCAGTGCTCACCGTCAGAGCCTGATGCTTGTTTATGCTCCATCCTGATGGCCGAACCGTCTCGAATATTGCCCCAGGAATCAACAGGACCGTGATAAAGCTCAACTGAGACCTCGTCGGGTCTTACCTTACCAAGTTTAACCAGTGCCTTAATGTTCAACTCTGAACCAACTTTAAGCTGAGGCTGTCTGGAATTTAGCTGGGCATCCGCGTCTCCGTTGTTAACCTGAACCTGAACATCTTTAATGTCGAATTCAGACCAAATCTTCTTCATATTCGATTTCCAGTCGGCAAGGGCTTTTGCCTTTTCCATAGCATCTGCCATCAGGTATTGCCATTTGGCCACAGCCCTTACATAAAACTTTCGAGTATAATCAGCTACCATTCTGTTTGTATTAAATCTCGGAGTTATCCATTTGATGGTATTCTTCATTCTTCGTATCCAGGCCCGCGGCAACTTATCGGCTGAACGAGTGTAAAACAAAGGTATGACCTCGTTTTCGAGTATATTATAAATCGCCTGCGATTCTACCATGTCCTGATAAGCTAAATCCTCATAGATTTCACCTGAACCAATGGCCCATCCCCCTTCGGGCATATAACCCTCAGACCACCAGCCGTCCAAAGTACTCAAATTAAGAGCGCCGTTAATGGCGGCCTTCATACCGCTTGTTCCGCTGGCTTCCTTCGGCGGGCGGGGATTGTTAAGCCAGACGTCAACTCCTCTGACCAGGAACCTGGCTACGTTGATATCATAGTCTTCCAGAAATACGATGCGGCGTCTGACCTTGTACTGAGAGGCAAAGTGAATAATCTGTCGAATAATCTCCTTTCCCTGTGTATCTCTTGGATGGGCCTTGCCTGCAAAAACAATTTGCACGGGACGTTCGGTGTTGCTGAGCAGTTTTACAAGTCGCTGCGGGTCCTTGAGCAACAAATTTCCTCTTTTGTAAGTCGCAAATCTTCTGGCAAAACCGATAGTCAGGGCCTCGGGGTCGAGCACTTCCTCCGCCCAGTTCAATTCGGTATGATAAGTGCCCCTTCGCTGCATCTGAATTTTAAGGCGGGCGCGGGCAAAAGCAACCAAGTTACTTTTGCATCGCTGATGTGTTCGCCAAAATTCCTCGTCGGGAATCTGGTCGATATTCACCCAGGTCTTCTTATTCACTATCTGGTCAGGCCAATGCGAACCGAGATATCTTTCGTATAAAGAATTCATTTCCTTCGACAACCAGCTTTTTATATGGACACCGTTTGTGATAGATGTAATGGGTACTTCTTTAACAGGTACTGCCGGCCAAATCGGAGACCACATTTTACGTGATACCTCTCCGTGCACTTGACTTACGCCGTTTCTATAGGAACTGAGCCTCAGCGCCAAAACCGGCATTTTAAAATTTTCTTTTTCGTCGGCTGCATCAACTCTACCCAGAGCCAAAAACCGTTTTTCATCTATTCCAAGAGCGGGTAGGAAACCGGCAAAATATTTTTTCATCATTTCGGGCGGAAACTCGTCATTTCCAGCCTTTACAGGTGTGTGCACTGTAAAAACATTTCCTGATTTTGTGGCTTCAACAGCCTGGTCAAAAGTTAAGTCAGTAGTGCTTGTCAGTTCCCGAATTCGTTCCAGCGCCAGGAAAGCGGCGTGACCTTCGTTCATATGGCAAACAATCGGCGCGATATCCATAGCAGATAAAGCCCTTAGGCCGCCAATACCAAGCATAAGTTCCTGACGAATTCGCATTTCAAGGTCTCCGCCGTAAAGATTGGCGGTAATCATACGAGCCTGCGCTGAATTGGCAGCAATGTTCGTGTCCAACAGGTAGAGTTTTACTCTACCGACAGAAACACACCATATCTGTGCCGTCACGTCGCCATCAGGGTATTTAACGTTAATTGTCAGAGGCTGCCCATCCTTTTTTCGAACCAGTTCGATAGGCATATTATAGAAATCGTTCTCGGCATAAACCTCCTGCTGCCATCCATCGATGTTCAAATATTGACGAAAATAGCCTTTCTGATACATCAAACCTACGCCGACTAACGGGACACCTAAATCTGAAGCGCTTTTTAAGTGGTCGCCGGCCAGAATTCCTAAGCCTCCGGAATAAATAGGCAGACATTCGTGAATTCCAAACTCGGCGCTAAAATAGCTAATAATCGGCTTGTCGTATTTGGTGCTGACCTTTTCAAACCACGTTGGTGACTCAAGGTATTCTCTGAGTTTTTCTGCAGCACGCTGCAGTTCACATACAAAGCCCTGGTTCTCAGATAAGACATCTAAGGTCTCTTGTGCCACAGTGCCGAGCAGTTTGACCGGATTATATCCGCAGGCCTTCCACAGATTACTGTCAATGCGTTTGAACAGGTCGACAAACTCAAGGTGCCATGTCCAAAACATATTTCTGGCGATAAAATCCAAATCCTTCAGCGTCTCCGGCAGAGCCGGCAAAATTGTAAAGCTGCGCACACTCGGCATTGTTACCTCTCAGTAAGGTCGTTAATAATAAGCACTTGTCTCTAAGCCTAAAAAGTATCCTTATCTTAATCGACAAATATAAACTTCGGCTTAAGGCTAAAAGGTACTCCTGATGTGAAGTTTAAGTTTTTTTGTTGGTCCGATATCCGGTGGTTTTACAGGCCAAAAACACAAAAAAAGGTCTGCCTAAACAGACCTTTTATCACTTGCAGGGTACTCCTCCACATGTGCCGTAAAAAAGCGTTTGAAGAAAACCCATTATTTCCAAGTGGGCAATCGTTGCTTGCGTCCGAAAGTCCTATCAAGTAGGCTTTTCCGAGCCGACAAGACCTGATTTCCCTGAATAAGGGTGTATCGGTTTTTTCAAATTCAGCTTCATGTACGAACACCGCAGGGGTTTACCTGCAATATTGTTTGTACCAAATCTCAATGCAAAAGTCAAGAAAATACTAACGAACCACGGTTCTAAATTAGAAAGTATTTTATCTTCACTTTACTACTGATTTTTTCGTCCTTTCTGTGGTTTTTCTGTAGTTAAATTAAGGTGAGCAGGTCGAAATGCCTTCTTATTGCAATTTTGCTGGTAATTCAAAGCAGGTTTATTATAATTTTTTTCGGTTTGTTTTTTTGGAGGTAAAATAAAATAGCGTTCCGAGCAATACTATTTGACCTTGATGGTACACTGCTTGATACTCTCACCGACCTTGCTGACTCAATGAATTCCACGCTTATTAGATTCGGTTTTGCTCCCCATCCGACTGATTCATACCGTTACTTTGTGGGCAACGGCAATGAGCATTTCGTCAGGTGTGTCCTGCCGGAAAATCATCTCAATGAGCAGAATATAAATAAATATATGACGGCTATGCAGGATGAATACAGCAAGCATTGGGCTGATAACACAAAACCGTATCCAGGCGTCCCCGAATTACTTTCGGCCATCGAAAAACTCAATATTCCCAAGGCGGTGCTCTCCAACAAACCGGACTGTTTCACACAAATTATGGTTGAAAAACTCCTCGCGGACTTCTCTTTTCAAATTGTCCGCGGCGCCGGGCCATCACTACCCCCAAAACCCCATCCCGATGGCGCACTTGAAATAGCTAAAGAACTTTCGATACCCCCTGAGGACTTTCTCTACGTCGGCGATACCAATACCGATATGCGGACCGCCTGTGCGGCCGGAATGTATCCCGTCGGTGTACTATGGGGCTTTCGTGATGCCGATGAACTGCTCGAAAGCGGGGCAAAATGCCTTGTAGAAAAACCTCAGGATATACTGCCTATTCTCGACAATGGAAAGTAAACCTCTTCTTAGTCGGCCGGTACACATCTGTCTTTGGCCCACGCCAGAAGGGCTTGCACCTTTTCAGCCATCGTTACAGAAAGCGGCGGCGAGGTTTTTAAGGCCGAGAGAATTCGCGCCGTCGTAAGGTCTCTCTTATTTGCATAAGCTTCGTGTAAAGCGGCAATAACAGCCTGCTCTATTTCCGCACCGCTGTAGCCCTCCGAAGTTTCGGACAGCGCATCCAGGTCGAATTTTGCAGCATCACGATTACGTTTTTTGATGTGAATCTCAAATATTTTCTTTCTCGTATCCGCAGCTGGCAACCCAACGAAAAATATCTCATCAAAACGCCCCTTTCGCAGCAGTTCCGGCGGCAGAGCCTCGATGTCGTTAGCGGTGGCAATGACAAAGACCGGTTCCTCATGCTCCTGCATCCACGTCAGCAACGTCCCGAACATTCTCTTTGAAAGTCCGCCGTCGGTGCTTTGACTGGCGGCCGAGGCAAAGGCTTTTTCGATTTCATCAATCCATAAAACCACCGGTGACATCATCTCGGTTTGCTTTAACGCGTTGCGCAGGTTTCTTTCCGATTCGCCCACATAGCTGGCATACAAAGACCCCGGATCCAGTCTTAAAAGCGGCTGTTTCCAGGCCGTCGCCACCGCCTTGGCACAAAGACTCTTTCCGGCCCCCTGAACGCCCAGCATCAGAACGCCCCTTGGAGCCGTAATACCAAAAGTCTCCGCACCGGAGCTGAAAGCGTCCTTGCGATTTTTCAGCCACTTTTTGAGTCTCCTCATACCTCCGATTTCATCAAGACTCAGAGGCGTCTGAACATATTCGAGCAATCCGCCCCTCTGAATCATTCGCCTTTTATTGGCAATAACTGTGTTAATGTCCTCGTCGCTGAAGTTATGGTCGTCCATAACGGTGTCGAGTATAATCCTTACCGCCTGTCGCCGTGTCAGCCCGCGAAGATTCCGAATAATTGTTTCAAGCCCCGCTTTGCTTATACCCACTTCCAAGGGCTCTTTGCGTCTGAATTGTTTTAGCGTCGCCACAACAATATTCTTCAATTCCTTCTGGTCCGGCATAGAGATTTCGAAAGGCACTGCATAAGATTTGATGACTTCCGGCAGCTTGTCGCTGCTGTCTATCATAACCAAAGATGACGCCTTTTTATCGAAGCTGTCGATAATCCCTCGAAGTATGCGAAGTGTTTTCGGCTCTCTCAGGTACTCGTCCAGGTCCAGGGTTACACAAATCGACCCCGGTTTTGAGCCTGCCAGATTCGATAGTCCTGCAGTCGCCTTATCGGTATCGGGTATTGCTGTAACCTCCCCCAGCAGACCCAGGCCGTCGCGAACGCCCTCCGCGGCTGACCACATCCAGATATCTCGTTTGAGGTTGACGGCGGCATTGCGCACTATCTCCAGTGCATATCGCTCTTCGTGCGTAATGATGGATATACAGCAGTGGCAGGCCTTAATAAGTTGTTCGAATCGCTCCACATCATCCATCCGCAGTAATCCCTAAATATTTGTCAGATTATAACTTATTACAAACTTTCTGCTTTGCCGTTCAAATGGTTCGTAGCTCGGCGCCGACTGAATCAGCCAGGCTTTTCACAATTCCGCTTTCGAAACTATCAACTGTTTCGTGAGTCAAAGTGCCGTCCTGGTTTCTAAACCGCAGCGAAAGCGTAACGCTCTTTCTGCCCGAGGGTATCCCTTTGCCCCGGTATATGCCGATGAAACGCACGTCCTCGAGTTCGCTTGGTGCCTTTTTACTCACCGCTTCGGCAATCTCCGACCACGCAATATTTTCATCGACAATAATAGACAGGTCCCGCTCTACGGCCGGATATCTCGCAATAGGCCTGACCTTTACCGGCCCAGCCTGCAGTTCCATAAGCCCGGCAAAATCCAACTCAGCCGCAACTGGTGCGATGTCCTTGAAATCGAATTTATCCCGAACCGCCTGAGAAACAACACCAGCCGTTCCGATTGTCCTGCCGTTTACAGATATTACCGCGCCTACACTCGCCCAGAACACCTCCACAGGTGTAAAAATAGCTTCAGCATTTCTGTCGATGCTTTTTATAAGGCCCTCAATCACCCCGCGAATGTCCTGTAGGTCGCTGTCACACGCCAAAGTCATCTTGGTCTTTTCAATCGGCATTAGGCCGGCTACGTCGGGCGGTATGAAAATATCCGCAATTTCAAATATTCTGCACGGCGTGTTTTTGGCGTTAAGATTGGTTTTTAAAACGCCCAGCAATGAGCCTAACAGGCTCTGGCGAAGTATATTTGCGTTTTTTCTCGATACGTCTTTTACAGCAAAATGCTTCTTGTCGTCCACCTCGCTGAAAAGAGCGGTAATACTTTCATCTGCGAACGTTACGTTAATCGTTTCATAAAACCCGCACCCGTTAAGATATCTTCCAATCGACTCAACTGATTTTTGACGGGCATCGACCGGCACCACCTCGATTTTAATTTTGTGCTCGGTTGGTACTTTATTATAGCCGTTGACCCGTGCCACCTCTTCTATTAAATCGGCCTCGCGATAGATATCGCTTCGCCAGGAAGGAACTGAGCAGATTATCGAATCATCGCTGCGCTCCGGCTTCAAACTTAATCTCGACAGTATTTCTGTTACCTTCTCTGACGGTATCTCAATACCAAGCAATTTTTTCAAACGCGACAGCCTCAGTGTCACCTGTTTTTTTTCAGGTTTTTTAGGATAAATATCAACCACTCCCTTGGCAACTGTTCCGCCGGCGACTTGTTTGATTAACTGGGCGGTGCGTTTTGAGGCCGAATCAATCATCTCGACATCGACGGTGCGCTCGAACCGGAAAGAGGCCTCCGAAGGCAGGCTGAGCCTGCGGGATGTCGTGCGTACGCTCACAGGGTCAAAATAAGCATCCTCTAAAAGGATTGTGGTTGTCGTATCGCTGACCTCCGTATCCAGCCCCCCCATAACCCCCGCCACAGCCACCGGTCCTTCGGCGTCGGCGATAATCAGCATATTGCTGTCCAGCTCGCACTTTGTGCCGTCGATACTGACAATTGTCTCACCCGCAACGGCCTTTCTGACTATTATTTTTCCTTCGGCTATTTTAGCAAAGTCAAAAGCGTGGGGCGGCTGGGAAGTCTCCATCAGAGCATAATTAGTCGCATCGACAACGTTGTTGACGCTTCGCATTCCAATTGCTTCCAGCCGCTTTTTCATCCAGTCCGGCGAGGGGCCGATTTTGACCCCATCGATAATTCGGGCGGTGTATCGGTGGCATAAATCCGGTTCTGCAATTTCCACGTTGGTAAAAGCCGTTACATCCTTGCCCGATTCGTCTAAATGAACCGCCGGTATCTTTAATTCTTTTCCAGTTGCAGCCGCTAATTCGCGGGCGATACCGATATAGCCAAGGCAGTCCCCGCGGTTGCTGGTTACTTCAACATCGATTACAAAATCGTCGTCGAGATGCACGATTGATTCACACGGAAAGCCCAAATCGCTTAAAACATCGGCGATTTCTTTGGCTCCAAGACCCGTTTGAATATAATCTTTCAGCCAGTTCAGCGAAATTTTCATAATATCATTGCCGTTATAAAATTAACAAAAGTTCAATTCCGCCAATAGGTTACCTTCAATCCAACAAAATGTCAATCATTTTGAACATCCAATTTAAAACTTCTCCTGTTAGTCTATTGTTGCAGAAAACAGGTAGAGGAAAAGAATCTAAAATGCAGTGCTTGCTTCATTCCGTGCCCCTTAGGTACTAAGCTGCTTTCAATAAATTTTGAACAGTCTGCAGATGTAGTCGTTGAGGAAGATTTTTTTTATCGATTCAGTATCTCGATTGCTTTGATAATTGCTTTCTCCAGATTCTCTAACGTCTCAAAATAATAGTTGTGTATGGCTGAACGCAAAGCTATCCAAAAACAAATATACATAATTCACAGTCACCACAAATATCTTCCACTTTGAGTGGCCGACCGGTGCTCTTTCCTAGGAGTCTGTCCGAGTAATAATTGAATGTCCTTTAAAGAGATGGTAGAATACAATCCGATATTTATAAGGGAAATTCAATTTCAGGAGGCTCAAGGATGGATAAGACATATCGGCCATGGAAT
>Ga0272442_10009360_pt1 | contig 12265 bp, 9 predicted proteins | sample SSMForm2O_FD_200262 | JGI IMG/M metagenome (GOLD analysis project Ga0272442, IMG submission 200262) | Marine sediment archaeal communities from Little Sippewissett salt marsh, Falmouth, MA, United States - SSM-Form-2O | ecosystem: Environmental > Aquatic > Marine > Wetlands > Sediment ... | reverse complement strand
ATGCTGCCATCCAGTGTCCGATAGGTTGCCTTCTTGATGGTCAGTTTGTTTTCACCAGCCGATGCCTTCGGTGCGAGTGGTACGGCCGGAGCAGCCGATGCGCTGATCCATTGCGCCGTCCAGTCGCTGGGCTTGAGCAGCCCCATGGTCCACAGCGCCGACTTGCTCCAGGCCGATGCCTTGCCGTTGTTGTCCCACACCCGCACTTTCCAGTAACACCGCATCCGCGACTGAAGCGGTCTGCCTTCGTAAACGACGTGGATGCTCCGGTCGGATTGGACCTTGCCGCTGTCCCATAGCTCGCCTTTGTCTAGTTTGAGCATCTCTTCGCTGGAAGCGACCAGAACCTGATACGCGCCTTGCACCCACCCACGCCGTCTCGATTCCGTAACCCAGCTCAACCGCGGTTTGAGTTCATCGATGCCCAATGGGCTATCGATATACTCGCAACGTAGAGAGACCGGTCTGGCCGGTTCGCTTCCTGATGCATGCAGACACAGGCATAGGAACATACAGACCGCCACTGGGAACGCTGCTGCTGATGCGTTCATCTACCTGTCTTCCTCCGAGATTCTCCATTTGGCTCTGGCTGACCCCGCTGGCCAGCTTTCTGGGGGGTGATGATGCGCGCCCCCCGAATGCAAGCGGAGAGACTCTGCGTGTGCCCGAAGGGAAGCACGGAGCCACTGCAAGACGGCCAAACGGGTCGTCTTCCACCATCAAGCGTCCGTTGCGCATCTGGGGGATCCAGGTTCAAACAGCCGGTGGGGGTACTCCTTCCCTTGTGGACAGTCCCCCCGCGGCATGGTGGAAGGAAACGAACCCAAGAGGCCTGGCCTTGTTCCCTGGAGTGCCCAATCCGAGTTTCCCTCGGGGGAACAGGCGTGCAGGGCGCGCGAGGGCTCTATGGCTTCTGCTCGCACGAGCACGGGATGGTGCCGCAGCAGGGGCAGCCGGTGCCGTACTTGCGCGCGACGGCGGCCTCGGCGTCGATGCCCGCCAGGTTGGCCAGCGTGGTGAGCCACGCGAAGGCATCGGCGAACTCCGCCTCGATCTCCTCCTTGGTGCCGGAGCGGAGCGCGGTGGAGAGCTCGCCCACCTCCTCGATGAACCACATGAACGTGCCGCCCAAGCCACGGCGGGAGTCGTGCTCGAGATACAGGTCGCGCATGAGCTGTTGGAACTCGGATATCGTCATCGTGCAGAAACTCTCCAGCCAATCGGTCGTCCGGGATGTGGGGATGACACGGCAGACCCCGAGTCTAGGCTTGGGGGAGTGCGGAGTCAAATCCTGCGGTGGCAGGGGCTACTTCGCTCCGGCCCTGGCGACGGTGGCCTGGGGTGTGGCTGCGTAGGCGGCCCATTGGTCGGTCAGGGCGTCGGGCTGGGCGTGGCCTGGGTGGACCCACAGGCGGTAGCGCAGGACCACGGGCTTGCCCTTTTCCAGCGCCACCTCGCGCGGGCCGGGGAAGGCAGGCATCACGTAGTTGAGGTTGGGGTACTGCTTGAGGGCGTTGGGATAGAGGGGATTGGTGGCGTGCTCGAAGATGGCCACGCCGGTGCGGCCCGTAGCGCCCGCGAAGGTGTCCGAGTACTCGAGCCAGGAGCGGCGCGGCTTCGCGTCGGGCGGGTCGGTCAGGAGCGCGATCTGCTGGGCCTTGCGGGGCGCCATGCGCAGGCCGAAGCCGCCGTAGCCGCCGCCGGGGCGGCCGCCGATACGCACGTCGGCGGCGAGGCCCTCGAGCGTCACCTCGATGTCCACCACGCGCGCCCGATGCTCCAGGCGGTACACGCGGATGGCGACGTCCTCGCGGACGATGGCGTCGCGGTCGGCCCATTTCCAGACCGATGAGGCCCCGATGTGCGCCACCACGGGGCCGCCTGCGGCCACTCGGAGCTTCTCGGGCCGCACCCAGCAGCCGGCCACGGCCCACGGGTCGGTCACCTTTCCGCGCCAGCGGCACACGGGCCAGGCCCACATCACGCCGCGATGGTGCGGGTGGTCGCGGGGGTGGGCTTCGGTGAGCGTCTCGCCGTCGGGGCCGCACAGCGGGTGGATGTAGCCGCCGCACGCGTAGCGGGCGGGCACGCCCTTGGGCAGGGGCGCGGTGCCGAAGTGGAAGCGGAGCACGAGGGTCTGCCCGTCGGTCACGTCCACGTGGCTGCGGTCGTCGGCCACGGTGGTCTGGAGGCCACCGGCCGCGATGGGCTGGCCCGCGGAGCGGCGGGCAAGGAAGAGGCGGCGGCCCTTCGGCCCTGGGGGCACGAGCCACACGAGCTCGCCCTGGGGCCGCTTCCCGGGTCCGGGCTTCGCGTTGGGAAGGAACTGCGCGGGCACGGCGGCGCCCGACGCCGCGTCGACCAGCTCCAGGGGCTCGAGTCCTTCGGGCAGCACGAGCGTGGCCGCCACGGGCGCGGCGGCGCGCCCCAGGCGGCCCTCGGGATCGTCCACAGCCAGCTTGAGTGTGCCGCAGAGCCCAGGAGTGGCGACGGCGATCAGCATCGCGACCCACGCGGCGGTCACCTGTCGCAGCTCTCGGTTGCGTGTCATGGGATATCTCCTCCTGGCGGATGGCGGCCGCCGCCTACTCGCTGCACCGCGCCCCGTGCTCGCGAGCGAGGGCCTCGAGCTCGGCCCGGTTCTCGAAGAGCGCACAGGCGTAGTCGTTGCGGCACAGCAGGCGGGGATGCTCGCGCACGGCGCGCAGAAAGGGCGAGGTGAAGGCGGCCCGCAGGCCGCCCCGCCGCACGCTCTCGCGCGCCACGGGCGCGAAGGGGCAGGGCTCCACGTCGCCCTGGGCGTTGATGTGGAGCGATGTGCCCCCCGCCGCCGTGCACCGGTTGTCGTCCCCATACTCGTCGTGGGGAAACTGGATGAGCACGATGGGCTTGCTGCGCCGCAGCTCGACCACGCGCTTGCGGAACGCGCGGCGCGTCGCCGCGTCGAGCACCCACTGCGGCCGCGCCGCCGGCCCGCAGGGCACATACTCGGTGAAGTAGCCCACGGCGCACCCCTCGGCCACCATGGCATCCACGAAGGCTTCGGTGGCCAGGTGCTCGGCGTTCTCGGCGGTGGCCATGGCCGCGAAGCCGAAGCAGGCCCGCGCCTGGCGCAGGAGGGCGAAGGCGCGGAGCACCGTGTCGTGGGCATCGGCGCCCCGGCGGCCATCCGTGTCGCTCGGGTGCCCCTCGATGCTCACGAGTGCCACCACGTTTCCGCTCCGTGCGATGCGCCGCGCGCTCTCGGGGGAGAGCAGCGCCCCGTTGGTCACGGGCACGAAGAGCAGGCGGCGATGGCGCTCGAACTGCTCGATCAGGTCGGGCCGCAGGAGCGGCTCGCCGCCCGTCACCACGATGGCCAGCACCCCGAAGGCCTCGGCCTCGGAGAGCAGGGCATCGAGCTCGGCGGGGCTCAGCTCGTCCTCGGTGCGCCGCCCGCGCGAGTAGCATCCCTTGCACTGGTAGTTGCACCGCATGGTCGGGCTGATCGCCACCACGGACGGCACGGAACTGCCCAGGAGCCGCTGGGTGCGCACCCGCCGCCTGTCCGCCCGCCACAGGCGCCACGCCGCACGGGTGAAGAACGCGAAGCGGCGCGGGCCGGACCGGCCCCACAGGCGCAGCGCCCCGCGGAACAGGTCGCCCACCCCCTCGCGGCGGCCGCGGGCGCGTGGCGCCAGTGCCTGGGGTGGAGCGGGCTCGGGCGGCGGCTCAGCCATGATGTGTCTTCTTGCCTCTCCGCGGTGTCGTGCCCGTGCCCAGGTTCCTCCTCGGAGTATGCCCGCGCGCACGAGGTGTGTCAAGGCCGCCTGGGCTCCGCGGCCGCGTCGGGGGAGTCTGGCCACGGATCTTGGGGACCTCTGTGCCGCGATGGGTTTCCCCTCGGCGCCCCGCTGACCGGAAGGGATGGATGGGGGATTGGAGGGGTGGATGGAGGAAAGGCGAAACGTACGGGCTCCTTGCCCAGGCATCCACCCGTCCATTCGTCCCGGCAGGGGGGAAGACCCGGCGGGCCTCGCGAAGCTTCCACGGGAATACCCCACGATTCCTGGTCAGACTCGCGTCCGGGCCCCACCTTGACTCGCCCTGGCCGTTGTGCTAGGCTACTCGCATCAGGAGTGGAGCATCCATCGTCTGACGGGTGAGGAGAGCCCTCCATGTGCACGTCCCGTCGAGGGGTCATCGCCCTCGTGGTCGTTGTGGCGGGAGCTATGCTGCTCGCCGGCTGTAGCGGACCGGGCGGGCGACGCGGGGCCACCGCCAACATCGCCGAGGAGGATCTGTGGTCCGGCGCCCCCGAGACTCCCATCGCCCGCTACGATGTGGCCAAGAGGCTCTTTCTGGGCGGCCGCTACTCCGCGGCTGCCGGCGGCTTCCAGCGCTGGCTCAAGACCTATGGCGGCAACCCGCTCGAGCCCGCCGTGCTCTACTACCTGGCGCGCTCGCAGTTCAACGCGGGCTTCAAGGCCGAGGCCAAGGCCACCTGCTCGCGGCTCGAGACCCAACACCCCAAGAGCGACTGGGTGAGCCTGGCACACCGCGACGTGACCCGCCGCGCAAGGGCCTACGCACGGCGCACGGATGGCCCGAAGCACCGCTGGTGGCATCCCGGGGACTGGTTCACTCCCAAGCCGCCCATCGTCCAGGAGTTCGAGGCCGCGCGCATCCTGTTCAAGCGGCGCCATTTCGAGAAGTCGCTGCCCGCCTTCCGCAATGTCGCCGAGCAGAACCCGCAGAGCCCCCTCGCCCCCGCGTCCTGGTACTACGCCGCCCGCTCCTACGAGTACATCGCGCAGCTCGACAAGGCGCGCGAGACCTATCAGCACGTCATCGCCAAGTACCCCGAAACCGAATGGGAATGGCTGGCCAAGCAGGATATGCTCCGACTGAAGGTCGAGTGAGCCCGCACTCCGTGGCAGACCTGCGGGCTGGCGCTCGTCTCGTGATGCACCACAGCCCACACCCGACCGCCTCGCCCCTCACCGCCCTCGTGGCCGTGCTGCTCGTGGCTGCTGCCGCGCGTGGCGGCGCCTCGGCGTCTCCCCCCCTGAACCGCGCAGGGCTCGTCGCGCAGCTCCGACGCCTCGTCCAGGCCCCCGCCCTCCAGCGCTCGCGAACCGGCGTGGCCGTCCGCGACCTCGAGGACGAGACCTGGGTCTTCGACCACAACGCCGACCAGCTCTACAGCGTCGCCTCGAACAACAAGCTGGCCACGGCTGCCGCCGCCCTCGAGCTCCTCGGCCCCGACTTCGCGTTCCGCACCACCGTGTGTGCTCTCGGCACGATTCGCGAGGACGGCACCCTGACCGGCGACCTGCTGGTCGTCGGCCGCGGCGACCCGAGCATCTCGGGGCGATTCCACGACGGCCGTCCTGCCGCTGTGCTCGAGCAGTGGGCCGCCGCCGTCGCCGATGCCGGCATCAAGGCCGTCAACGGCGGCGTCGTGGTCGACGACTCCTACTTCGACCAGCAGCACACCCACCCCCTGTGGCCCAAGGGCCAGCACGCCGCCTGGTTCCACGCCCCCTCGGGCGCCCTGTCGTTCAACGACAACTGCATCCTCCTCACCGTGACGCCCGGCCCCAAGCAGGGCGCCCCCACCGTCGCCTCCGTCGAACCGCCCACCGCCTACGTCCGTCTCCTCAACCGCTGCGTCACCAGCCGAGCGCGTCGGGGCGGCAACCGCGTCCTCGCCCACCGTCCCCTGGGCACCAATGACATCCGCATCTCCGGCCAGATCCGCCACCAGGCCGCACCCTTCAAGACCTACGTCACCATCCACGACCCCGCCCTCTACACGGGCACCGTGTTCCGCGAGGTGCTCGCGGGCCGCGGAATCCGCGTCACGGGCGGAGTGCGGCGCCGAACGGGCAGTCTCCCCGAGGCCCCCCGCGAGATCATTACCACCTCATCCCTCGTGCGCGACGCCGTCACCGTGGCCTGCAAGAGCAGCCAGAACTTCTACGCCGAGCAGCTCCTCAAGACCCTCGGGCGCGAGCGGCGCGGCAAGGGCACCTTCCCCGCCGGCGCCACCGTCGTGGCCGACTTCCTCCGCCAGGCCGGCCTCCGCGGGCCGTTTGCCTACCACGACGGCTCGGGCCTTGCCCGCGCCAACCGCTTCTCCCCTCGCCAGCTCGCCGCCCTGCTCGCGTATATGAACGGCCGGCGCCACGGCGGCCTCTACCTGCGCTCGCTCGGCGAGCCAGGGAAGCCCGGCACACTGGCGCGACGGCTCCGCACCCTTCAGGGACGCCTCTTCGCCAAGACCGGCTACATCTCCCGGGCCTCCTCGCTCTCCGGATACATCGAGAGCCGCGCCGGGCGGCTCCTGGCCTTCTCCATCCTCGTCAACGACTTCCGCTGCTCTCTCGGCCAAGTGCGCGCCATCCAGGACGCCATCTGCCTCGCCCTGGCCGACTACCAGCCCTGAGCGAGCACCCGCGCGGCCCACGAGCCCAGGAGGAGACGCCCACGTGGCCACGCCCACCGCCGCCCTTCGCGTCCGATGCCCCGCAAAGCTCAACCTCTTCCTCGAAGTCCTCCGCCGACGCCCCGACGGCTACCACGATATCGACACCGTGATGCAGGCCATCGACCTCTACGACGAGCTGCACATCCACGCGCAGCCCGCGCCCGAGATCACCCTCGAGTGCGACGACCCCGCCCTGCCCACCGACGAGCGGAACCTCGTGATCCGAGCAGCCCTTGCCCTGCGCGACCTGACGGGCACTCGCGCCGGAGCCCACATCGCCCTGGCCAAGCGCATCCCGGCACAGGCAGGACTCGGCGGCGGCAGCAGCGACGCCGCGGGCACCCTCCTCGGGCTCAACGCCGCCTGGCAGCTCGCCCTGCCCATCGACACCCTCGCCACCCTCGCCGCACGCCTCGGCTCCGACGTCCCCTTCTTCCTCCATGGCGCCACCGCGCGCTGCACCGGCCGCGGCGAACGCATCGAGCCCCTGCCTGCACGCGGCCGCCAGCACTACGTGCTGCTGTGCCCCCCTGTGGCCGTCTCGACGGCCGAGGCGTACAAAAGGCTGCGTTTCCCCTTGACATCTGCCCGGGCAGGCGTTAGCATGGTCTCTCGGCACTTGGCCGAAGACGATGTCGAGGGGCTTGGAGCGATGCTCCACAACAGGCTCGAAGACTCTGTCTTCGGTGTGTATCCCCGGCTCTGTGAGCTCAAAGCCGTGCTCGTGGAGTTGGGGCTGTTTGCCGGTGTGTGCATGACCGGCAGTGGCTCGGCTCTCTATGGCGTGTGCCAACCCCCGGACTGGCAGCATGCCGCCGCCCATGTGGCCAGGCTTGGCCTCGGGTGGGTGAGCGCCGTCCACAGTGTCGACCGCGGCGCGCAGGTCACACCTGTTTGAGCCCCGTATCCGCCGTGGCCGATGGTGACGTGCAGCAGGGTGTGCGCATGACCCGGGTCGGGGCTCGGATACGGGGGCACTCCCCAGCTGGGGAGAGGGAGGCGGCTATGGAGATCACCGAGGTACGGGTCAAGCTCGCCGGCGATCGGGACGACAAGCTGCGAGCTTTCTGCACGGTGACGTTCGACAACTGCTTCGTGGTGCGCGACATCAAGATCATCCGTGGAACCAGAGGCTCGTTCGTGGCCATGCCCAGCCGCAAGCTCTCCGACACCTGTCCCAGGTGCCGCGGCAAGAACCACCTGCGTGCCCGGTTCTGCAACGAGTGCGGCAACGGCCTGTCCCCCAACCGAGCCGACCGCGACGACAAGGGACGCGCCAAGCTCCACGCGGACATCGCGCACCCCATCCATCGTGAGTTCCGGGCCTACCTTCAGGGCATCATCCTCAGAGCCTTCAACGAGGAAACCGAACGCGCCAAGCAGCCCGGCTACCGGCCCCCGTCCGACGATTTCTTCGATGACGACGCCACCATAGCGGGAGAAAGCGGCGGCCACGGGGCTGCTCCGCCATCAAGCAGCATTGATCCGCAAACAGACCACAGGTTTGGAGAGGGTATTGCGCCTTGACTAGAACCGGCGCCCAGATTCTCGTGGACACCCTCCTCACGGAGGGTGTCGAGCATATTTTCGGTATCCCCGGCGGCGTCGTCATCCCCATCTTCGACGCCCTCTACGAGTCCCCTCTCGACGTGGTCCTCACGCGCCACGAACAGGGCGCCGGCCACGCCGCCGACGGCTATGCCCGGGCCTCGGGAAGAGTCGGAGTCTGCCTCGTGACCTCCGGGCCCGGAGCCACCAACCTCACCACGGCCATTGCCACTGCGAACTTCGACTCCGTACCCTTCGTGGCCTTCACCGGCCAGGTCCGCACAAACCTGATCGGCAACGACGCCTTTCAGGAGGCCGACGTCACTGGCATCACGCGCCCCATCACCAAGCACAACTTCCTGGTCAGGCGCGTCGACGACCTCGCCCACACGATCCGGGCCGCCTTCCACATCGCGCGGACCGGCCGCCCGGGCCCCGTCGTCGTCGACCTCCCCCTCGACGTCAGCAACGCCCAGACCGACCTCCCCATCCCCACGGAAATCCACCTCCCCGGCTACCGGCCGCACGTCAAGGGAAACGCACGGCAGATCCAGCTCGCCGCCGAGGCCATCAACAGCGCCAAGCGCCCCCTCATCTACGCCGGCGGCGGCGTCATCATCGCCACCGCCGCCGACGAGCTCCGCCGCCTCGCCGAGACCGCCAACATCCCTGTCACCACCACCCTCATGGCGCTCGGAGCCTTCCCCGAGCACAGCCCCCTCGCACTCAAAATGCTCGGCATGCACGGCACCGCATACGCCAACTACGCCATGCAGCACGCCGACTGCATCATCGCCGTTGGAGCACGGTTCGACGACCGCATCACCGGCAAGCTCGACGAGTTCGCCCCCGAGCGCGAATGCATCATCCACATCGACATCGACCCCGCCTCGATCTCGAAGAACATCGCGGTCGACATCCCCGTCGTCGGCGACGCCCGGCGCATCCTCGCCCAGCTCCTCGAGCATATCAAGCCCGCCGAGCACACCGCCTGGCGAGCCCTCATCGACGAGTGGAAGGCCAAGCACCCCCTCTCCTACGACGCCACCGACGGCACCGTCAAGCCCCAGTTCGTCATCCAGCAGATCTACGAGGCCACCCGCGGCGAAGCCATCATCTGCACCGAAGTCGGCCAGAACCAGATGTGGGCCGCCCAGTGGTACACCTACAGCAAGCCCCGCCAGTTCATCTCCTCCGGCGGACTCGGCACCATGGGCTTCGGCTTCCCCGCGGCCATCGGAGCCCAGACCGCCTGCCCCGACCGCATCGTGTTCGACATCGCGGGCGACGGCTCGATCCAGATGAACATCCAGGAGCTCTCCACCGCCGTCCAGCGCAAGCTCCCCGTCAAGATCGCCATCCTCAACAACGGCTTCCTCGGCATGGTCCGCCAGTGGCAGGAGATGTTCTTCGACCGCCGCTACGCCAGCACCGTGCTCAGCGACGGCAACCCCGACTTCGTGAAGGTCGCCGAGGCCTACGGCGCCCGCGGCATCCGCATTGAGCACCCCGACCAGGTGCGCCCCGCCATCGACGACGCCCTCGCCACCGAAGGCCCCGTCGTCATGGACTTCCGCATCAACCCTGAGGAAAACGTCTTCCCCATGGTTCCCTCGGGCGCCGCCATCCACCGCATGCGCGGCCTCGCCTGAGCCCCGCCCACCAGGCCACGAGCAGCGTCCGCCCCGCGCGCCTCTCTGTCCCTGCACAGCCTGCCTTGCACGCGCCACGGCCCGGCGAGCGTGGCTCTTCATGAGGCGGGATTGGCCCCCGTCCCATCGGTCCCATGCTCTGGCCCGGCGCGGCTCGCGATTCGGCGCAGGGGCGGGCCCCCGTGCCCGCCCGCGACCAGGACGCCATGCCCCGCCCCGGCGTGGGCAGGCGCGTGAGGCTGCCCCTACAGTTCCATGTGGATGCGCAAGGGGTGCCGCGGGAGGGCGAGGCTCCCGCCGAACCGAAGGGCGTACGATACGGCTCAGCAGGAGCTTCCCCCTCCCGTGCCGCCACCGGCTCGCCCCCCTCGCCCAGCGGGAGAGGGAGGGGTGAGGGCGTCCTGGGTCGAGGGGCCGCCGCGGCCAGCAACAGCGAACGCCGAACTTCGAACACCGAACGAAGAGACCGCGCCCGGCGAGCGTGGCTCTTCATGAGGCGGGATTGGCCCCCGTCCCATTGGTCCCATGGGTCCCATGCTCCTGGGCCCGGCGCGGCGCCGAGCGGCGGGGGCCGTCCTCGAGGGGGCTGCCGCTCGCCGTTTTTCTTCCTGGCCGGGCTTGCACAGCCGCTCGAACACGCTATGATTGCTCTATAACACTAGGGCACTCTCCAGGAGCTGCGACCGTGGACCTCGTGGACCGCGAGGGGGTGCTCCCCCTCTACGTGCAGGTGCAGCGGCGGATCCGGCGGGCGATTCTCGACGGCACGCTTACCGATCGCGTGCCGTCCGAGCGCGCGCTGGCACGGCAATACGGCATCGCGCAGATGACGGTGCGCCGCGCACTCGCGGGGCTCGTCGACGAGGGTATTCTCACCCGCCAGGTCGGGCGCGGCACCTTTGTGTGTCGGCCCGGCACCGCACCGAGGAAGACGTACCAGCTCGGCTTCGCGCTCCACCCCGCCGTGGCCGGCGGCATCCGCAACCCCTACTTCTCGCACGTGCTCCACGGGGCGGAGCAGACGGCTCGCGCCCACGGCTTCTCCATCGTTTTCACCAGCGCCGTCGAGGAGCTGCTCCACACGGTGCACAGCCGGTCGCGCCGCAAGGTCGATGGTATCCTGGCCGTGGCGATCGACGACGAGGAGGCGGTGCACCGCTGTGCGCGCGTGGTGCCCACGGTGGTGCTCGACAACGAGTTCGACGGCGTCGCCTGCGTCGTGGCCGACAACGAGGCGGGGGCCTACACTGCCACAGCCCACCTGGTGGCGCTCGGCCACCGCCGCATCGCCCACCTGGCAGGAAGCTCCGACTCGGCGGTGGGCCGCGCGCGGCTGGCCGGCTACCGCAAGGCGCTTCTCGACGCCGGACTCCCCTGCCACGACTCGCTCGTGGTGCCAGGGACGTTCGACTCCGATGCCGGACACGCAGGCGTCGGGGCGCTCCAGGCGCTCCCCGAGCCCCCCTCCGCGATCTTCTGTGTGAACGACGCCGTGGCGCTGGGAGCCATGAAGCGATTGAAGAACATGGGCCGCCGCGTGCCCGACGACGTGAGCATCCTCGGCTTCGACGACATCGAGACGGCGGCGTTCGCCGACCCACCCCTCACCACCGTGCGGGTCGACCAGGAGCGCCTGGGCGCGCTCGCCGCCGAAATGCTCCTCGCCGCGGTTCACCATCGCCAGGCTCCCGCCGAACGTAGTCTCGTCCCTGTGGAACTGGTCGTGCGGCAGTCCTGCCGCCCCCCACATCGTGGAGGATTCCCCCGATGACCGCTCTCCGCCGCATCGCGTGTGCATGCCTCGTGCTCGCCATTGCCGCCTCCGTTGCCATGGGGGCCACGTTCGCGCGCTGGGTGCCCCTGAATGCAGGGCTGCCCGAGGGCTCGATCCAGGAGGTCGCCATCGGCGGCGCACCGCCCGCCCTGGCCGTCATCGTCGAAGGCCATGGCCTCTGGCTCTCCACCGACATCGGCACCTCGTGGGCGCAGGTCAAGGGCAAGGCACCCTGCCTCCAGGCACCCTATGCCGTCGCGGTGGCGCCCGACGACGGCCGCCGCCTCTTCGCCGCAGCCGCCGCGGCGGGCACCGGCCTGTGGAGCAGCACCGACGCGGGGCGCACCTGGGCGAAGACGGGCGACAAGACGAAGGGCATGGCCTCCGACGACGTCGAGTGGATCACCTTCTGCCCGAGCGACCCGAAGCTCATCCTCGTCGGCCATCGCGCCGGGGCGGCCCTCTCCGTGAGCGCCGACGGCGGCGCGACCTGGATCGCCCGCCCGCTGGGCGCCGAGGTGCGAGCGCAGCTCCCCTTCTTCATCTCCGACACCCGCTGGCTCCTCGCCTCGCGCAAGGACACCGGCACCATGCTCACCACGGACGACAGCGGGAAGACGTGGAGCCGCAGCACCGGCAAGGTGGGGGCGTTCCCCGGGCCGCTGCCCGTCGTGCAGGCGGGCGAGTACTTCTTCTCCTCCGTCCACCACGGCACCAACCGCAGCACCGACGGCGGGAAGACCTGGGCCTACTCGATGGAACGCCACGCACGCGTCATCGGCACCCTGGGCGCACGCGTCGTCCGCGAGGACCGGGCAG
>Ga0272442_10009358_pt1 | contig 12268 bp, 5 predicted proteins | sample SSMForm2O_FD_200262 | JGI IMG/M metagenome (GOLD analysis project Ga0272442, IMG submission 200262) | Marine sediment archaeal communities from Little Sippewissett salt marsh, Falmouth, MA, United States - SSM-Form-2O | ecosystem: Environmental > Aquatic > Marine > Wetlands > Sediment ... | reverse complement strand
TGCTGAAATTATAGAAGCATATTTAATCCCGATAATATACCCCAGGCCGAAAAGTGCTGCTGTACCGTCAATTTTAAACACCATTCTCGCTTTATCTGCGAGGGCTGAACCCACCTTGCCGAACAGCACATCTGTTCTCAGCTGCTTGGGCCATACATGCATAGCCTCCACAAAGAAATCATAAATCCCGCCAAGCAGCATGGAAACTACCAGCACTTTGGCAGATTTTCCTCCTGATTCACCGGTGGCGAGAATTTCTGTAGTAGCAGTGGCTTCCGGGAATGGAAGTTTTCCGTGCTGCTCCTTAACAAAATATTTTCGAAGCGGTATAAGCATGAGAATTCCCAAAAATCCACCCAGGGTACATGCAATAAACGTGTGGAATATGGTTATCCTCAGCCCAAGGATGTACAGGGCCGGCAGAGTAAAAATAGCTCCTGCAACAACAACTCCTGATGCAGCGCCGATTGACTGGATAATGACATTCTCTAGAATAGTGCTTTTTCTTTTGAACAGCCCTGCCATGCCAACTGCCAGTATTGCTATAGGTATTGCTGCTTCAAACACCTGGCCCGCGACAAGGCCCAGATAACATGCGGAAAAAGAGAACAGTATCGCCATGATTACTCCGGCAATTACTGACCTTGCTGTTATCTCAAACGGAACTGAATCTTCTGAAACAAATGGTACGTACACTTCTCCTTCATGTAACTCACGATACGCGTTTTCCGGAAGAACTTTTTTCCCTTCAGCCATTGCGCCCTCCAAGTTTTCAGTAAAAAAGCGTCAGTACCCTAAATAACATGATACAGACGCTTAATCCCTGATTAATGCCGTGGTTTTTGTTCGAGAAATTGTATATTTTCAAAATCCATTGCTCTCTTTTTCAACAGAAGATTTTCAGGACAGCATATTAATGAAATAAGCGCTTTATGTCAAGTAAAAACATATTTTTTTTTAGTTTTCTGTGTATTATAAGCCTTAAATTACTAAAAAGCTCCCTGTTTCTTCTCCTTTTTAAACACTCTTACCTGTTCAAGAAATATATCAATGTCATTTTCAAGGTCAAAAGGTACACCGTCAAAATAGAATATCCTTACAGGCATGTTTTTGCAACGCCTGCTTATGTTGGGATACACTACTTCAGATACGATGCCGTTCATACATGTAAAGGGGCTTATATCTATAACACCATCACACCCTTTTTTGAAAAACGAAATGGTTTTCCCCGCATTCAGTGTCATCTCACCCAGGGCCATATGCGAAGGCAAAAACGGCCGGCTGTAATCAAGAAGTGTCTTTGTGTCATCTTCACTCCTTTCCCGGAACAAGTGTTTTACAGGGCTCATCAGACTCTTTTCATCCACCTTCTGCACATAATGCCGCACTCTGGTTTTACCCATAGTGAAAGAGTACTGCCTTTTCTTCTCTCGCAGTTTCCTCTTTTCTTCTTCATTGGTGTACCACACCCATTCCGATATGTCGGCTATCCATGCTTCGGCGCCCATTTGCTCCAGTTTCCGTATGAGGTTCTGATTGCTGAATTCATTAAACCGAAGGTAGATCTCCCCAACTATACCTACCAGGGGCATGGTTCCCGGCTCCTGTTTTTTGGGTATGGAGAGCAAAGCGTCCCGTCCTTGTTCAAGAGCTCCCTGCATGTGTATCATCTGCTGTCTCAGGGTCAGTCCGTGTGTACTCAGGATATCTGAAAGATGGTTCAGTGTGTTGGCGTGGACGGTATCAGCCTCCCCCTTTTCCTGCTCATACGGCCTTACCATAAACAGCATTTTTCGTGTAATATCAGCAGCCGATATGGCACGCCATGCTGTTCGTAAAAACCAGTTTATGTCTCCTGCAAAACTCTGGTATCCGTCACTGCTGGTCGGTGAAAACACAACAGCCTCATCAAAACCCAGATCCCTGAGTAATTTTCTCATAAGCGGCGCATACTGCCCAAACCTGCAGGGACCTGCTGAAGTGGGCATGAGGAATGCATTCTTTGAGGGATTAAAAGCATCGTCCAGTATGATCTTCAGAAAATTTCCCAATGTTACTCTTTGAGGCAGGCACTCTTCTCCTGTAGTAAACCTGGCAGAAAGTTCAAGGGTTTTTTCATCGGATACCGGAGAAGGCATTGCGTCAACTCCCTGGGACCGGAACGCCGCAGCAGCCAGGACAGCTCCCTCATCGCTCATTCTCGGTATGTACAGTTTTCTTCCTGTCAGGTCATTCATATCAGTTTCTTGCTTTCGAGATAGGCTTCAATTCTTGTCATAACACCTGCGTCATTTGCATGACTGTCCAGCTGAAGAAACAGATATGGCCCCCCTGCTGCTTCTTCCATATAGTGGCGTATGTATGAATCGGGCCCGCATTTGAAATTGCTGATATATATAATATGACTGCCCTTCAGTTCCCGGGCGTATTTTGCAGCCTGCAAAATACGCCGGCCGTAGTTCCAGAACATGTGGTCATTTATTTCGTTTATGGAAACATGGTCATAATCGAGGCAATCCATTGGTATAACCGGCACACCGTACTGTGAAGCCAGTTTGTTGGGGATATGCATATTCAGTTCAAAATCATACATATTATAGGGCCTGCCTGCCAACAGGATAAAAGGCCGTCCTGTTTCATCAAGTATCCGGAGAGCTTCCCTTCCTTTTTGTTTCATTGTGTCTGCAAAATACTTCTGAGCCTTATACGCTTCACACACAGCTTCTCTGTTTTCGTTTTTCGATACCTTAAACTGCTTCATAAACTGTAACAGTTGCCCCTGTACAAATTCATTTCCCTCCCTGAACTGTATGTTTGGATAGAGCAATCTGTCTTTTACGTTTGAAAATGCTGTGGTATTTTGTGCAACAAGGGGAAGTGTCTGGCCCCACGGGCAGATGAAAGACGATACACTGTCTGTTGGATCATATTCATTTATCACATTCGGATAAAACACATATCCGTCGTGATTTTTACATGCGTTGTACAGGTGTCCCAATGAAAGCTGAACCGGATAACATGGATCTGATGCCGAGATTTCAATACCCATTGTTCCCATATTGCCTGAACTTTTTTCGCCAATTTTTACATTGAATCCCAATTTCTTAAAATATGTATACCAAAAAGGCATCTTGTCTATCAGGAAAAGCGTATTGGGAATGCATATCCCTTCTTCCCTCATAACCTTGTTGTTTCCTGACCTTTCAATAATGCCGGACATGATTTCAGATCGAATGTCGAAAAGCGATGCTATCGGTGATTGTTTCCCATTCTTCGATGCTTTCCTGTATTTAACTGAACATTTATCTCCCCAGTAACTTTTCTCTCCGTTTACAATACACTCTTTTACAGTACAGTTGTTACTGCATCCTTTACAGATAAACTCTCTTTCAGAGTATGTTACATCGTCCAGATTCCATCCTCTGAATGATGATTTCTTTCCGTTACGTTTATTCTCTTTTGCAAGCAGTGCCGCTCCAATTGCGCCTATAATTCCGTTAAACGGCGGTACAATAATCTCTTTGTTTAAAACCGTTGAAAATGCTGCCGCCACACTCTTATTATACGCTGTGCCTCCCTGGAAAAAAATTGTGTTTCCGATTTTTCTCTTTTTCACAACTCTGTTCAGATAATTTTGTACAACCGACAAGGCGAGTCCCGCAACTATATTTTCAATGGGAATATCCTTCTGAAGATATAAATCTATCTCCTTTTCCATAAATACTGTGCAGCGTTCTCCCATTTTTATTGGTTTTTCCCCGCGTAATGCCAGATTTTCAAACTCTCCTTTTATATCAAGCTCAAGTTTCTTTGCCTGTTCCTCCAGGAAAGAACCGGTCCCTGCAGCACACGCATCATTCAGGCTGAAATCTGTAACGACCCCGTCGGATATGGATATAAACTTTGAATCCTGTCCACCAATCTCAAATATGGTGTCAACCTTCTTACCCAGGTATTTATCGGCTACAAACTGGGCTCCGGTCTTATGGGCGGTTATTTCATCTTTAACCGCATCGGCTCCAATAAGATGCCCTATCAGCTCTCTGCCCGATCCTGTGGTTCCGGCTCCGGTAATTTCGCATTCAATGGCCAAATCTGAATATATTTGACTCAGTCCTTCTTTGACTACTTCAACAGGCCGCCCTTTGGTCATAGTATACAATCCCGATACCAGGTTGCCTTTTTCATCGATTACCGCGAAGTTTGTGCTTATGGACCCCACATCTATTCCAAGGAAATAGTTTCTTCCTTCCTGCGGTTTTACTGTATTTTCCTTAATTATCCTGACACGTTCTGTTGAAAGTTTCTCAGATTTTGGATATCCTGTTTCATTCCTGCTTTTATAGAGCACTTTTCCATTAGCGCCCTGTTCAAAAAATTCATTCAATACAGCACCTGCCGCACCAATATATGCGTGTTCTTTCGGTACGATACAGGTTTCTTCATTCAGTCCGAACTGCTTTCGTATCTCCTCAACGACCCCGTTATTATATGCCAGTCCGCCTATGAATGCGGCATTTGGTATAACCGCCTTTCCTTTGGTAATTGTTCCCTGGAAATTTCGTACAATTGCCTCGGCAAGGCCTTTTAGCACTTCTTCGGGTTTGTATCCCCTCTGCTGAGCATGTATCATATCCGATTTTGCAAACACTGAGCATCTTCCGGCAATCATCGGATTCCGCCCTGCTGAAAGTATAATATCACCGGCCTCTTCAATGCTGAATTCAAGCCTTTTTGCCTGCTGGTCAAGAAATGATCCAGTTCCTGCGGCGCATTCCCCATTTCTTTCATAATCAGCAATTGACACAGTTCCATCATTGTATTTTTTCAGCAGAATATACTTAGACTTCTCTCCTCCTATTTCAAAAATGGTATGTACAGAAGGGTACAGGTATGCGATGCCTGCTGCTACTGATTTAAATTCGTTGTAATATTTGGCCTTATATGCTTTTATGCCCTCTTTGGCGCCTGAACCAGTACATACAATTGTTATGTTTTCTGACGATCCGGCCAAACGTTCCGTTTCCCGAATCATTCTATTTACATATTTCTGCGCTTTGCCCGCATGCCGTATATACGGCCCTGTATACAATACTGCATTTCTGCCCTGTTTTCTGATTATTCGGTTTTTTTTAAATAAACCGTTTTTCTCTAAAGACACAGTACAGCCTTGGGGTATCAGTGCAGCAGCTTTCACACTGACTGTACCTACATCCAGACCAATGTAAATATTTCTTTTTTCCATAGTCCTGTAAATATAATATTTTATTTAATTAAATCAAGCTATATGTGTTAGATATGTATAAAAAAAATACCCGTAAACGGGTATTTTTTTTATTTTTCCGTAAATCATTTTTTACTGTATATAGTCTCTACTCTGACTGTTCAATTCAATCAAATTCTGCCAATTGTAATTCTGCATTTCTCCCCGTTTTGTCGAATGAACCAAGGTGTAATTCCCGAAGGTGTTAAAGCTTATATAGGCAAATTCAACGCCTCCCTCAACGTTGTCATATCTCCATATCTGGTAGGCCCTGCCATTTGCCGTTGAATTATGATGCTCGATGTTATCAGGTTTCCCATATAGAATATATACTCTTCCCATATCGGTTTTCCATCCGTCCATCAAACTTCCGTAATTTGCATTGGCATACCGTACCCGGTCTAAATATATTTTTCTGTATTCATTCACGACAGTCGACAGGTCAGGATCTCTTTTATTCCAGAAATCTTTCAGGAACCCTATTTTCGCTTCAGAAGTAGCGAGTTTTTTTATGACATCCTTTTCTTTTGCTGTGGCAATATATTCAAGAGATTCTATTTCCGTATCCTCATCAATGTCTCCTGCCAGCTTTAATGCGCCAATGCTTTCTTTACTCCTGCGTATCGCAAGATCCGACTTCTCTTGCTTGTCTCCATCAGGATTATACAGGAAAAATTTCCTTTTTGTTGAGGCTAATACATTTTCATCGTCATCCATTGCCTCGAAAACCAGCCAGTAACTTCCTGAATACAGGTCTTTTATATTAATTGAGCCTTCAATTCCTTCTCTGCTTTTAAGCTTAATTATTTTTTCGCGTTTTCCGTACTTATCACTGTTTATTTCCCCCTGCTCATCATCAACGTGGTATGTAATGATTGCAGTCTGCCCCTTGGCCAGGTCAAACCCGTACATTTCAACGTAAAAGTTTATCACTTCATTTGTTCCGCCGAACACCCTGCTGGGATTCGGTTCAACATACAATGAGCCCCGCTTGAAAATATCAAAATCACCTGTTTCAAATTCCTCTGCCTTATTACACAGCATTATATCACTCAGGCTGTATTCTCCCTGTACATGTTCCGGGACTTCAATATTGAACAATATACTGTCCTGTTTTGTCCGGTCATAAACATCAATTACTTTTAAGAATGCCTGATATTGTCCCGGTTTCATTTTAAACCGCATGATATCAATCTTTGACTCGTTTCTTTTCATCGAATCCGTTACAGTATTTACCGATTTCCATGCAGTCCTGTAAATCATAGATTTATCCTGAAGCAGTTCAAGCTGTACGACAACCTGCCCCGATCTATTCCCCTGTTCACTTTCTCTGTATGTCCATTCTGCAGGATAAAGCGCATAGAACAGTTCAACTATTTTTGTTTCAACAGAATCATTATCGAAGAATACGGCATAATCTGCATCAATACTAATACCCGATTCCTGTGCCATACCCGCTGATATAAACAATAATACAGCAAGGATCGCCAAAAATGTAATATTTTTTCGCACGGGAAACTCCTCTTAAACACAGTTACAAAAGGGGGGCCAGGCCTTTCAGGACCGGACCCCCCTCTGTTAGTCATCGACTATCAAATGTATAAATTGTTCAGTTAACTAGAATCCCAGTTTTACTGAAAATACATTTGAATTATCGAACATGTCTACCTGGCGCCATGCATAATCAAGATAGATATCCATTCCGCCTGTTTTCAGGTGTACACCGCCGCCGAATGTAAGGCCGTAGATATACTCAAAATCTTCGGGCTTATCGGGGGCCATTGTGTAACCGGCTCTCAGGAATGCCATATCTTTGAATGCAAATTCTGCACCGACTTTGCTTTCATCGTCAGCGTAGTTGTTGTTCTGGAACAGGTATGCGCCTGTTACAGAAGCATACTCACCGACGGTTCTTGTGTAGGCAAGTCCGATTTCGAATGTTGAAGGCAGGTCAAATGACGCAGCATCAATCTTAAGGAATGAACGTGTTTTATCTGCGTTAGCGTCATTGGCCTCTCTGTACAGTCCGGAACCTCCATACTTCAGCTGTCCGCCGACATTCTTTACAGCGATACCAGTTGTCAGGCCTTCAATGCCGCCCAGGTCTTTATACTGGATACCAACATCTACGCCCATGCCATTGGCTGAAACACGGCCGAAACGCTCATTGATCATGTTAAGGTTGACACCAACCTTGACTCTGTCAGTAAGCTTGCGGGCATATGATGCTGTCAATGTAAAGAAATTGGGTGTAAATGTCTCACCTGTACCGTCGGGCATATCCGATGTTGTCACATCGATAGCGCCGATATCCAGGGCTTTCATTGACACCGCAAAGGTTCCAAGCTGACCTGCATTGATACCTACTGCTCCGTAAGTGACGTTGATGTCTGCAATGTACGGCATATAGCTGAACATTGCCTGGGAGCCTGTGATATCAGCAAGACCAGCAGGATTCCAGAAAATGGATTCCACACCGGTAGCTACCGCAGAAGCTGCTCCGCCCAGTGCTATATATCGAGCACCTACAGGAATCAACAGCTGAACACCGGAAGCGGTACCGGCTCTGTCACGTCCGCCTGCGAATGCAGTTGTGCTGAACAACATAAGCACTACCAGCGCAACTGCAAGCACTCGACCACTTTTATGTATCATATCTTATCTCCTCATTGCTTAATTGACTATCCTGCCATAAATCAACAAGTATGGCCATTAATTTAAAAGACCTCAAGATACTGCTGCTCCTGCACAACTGCGAGCTTCAGAATCTTAACCTTGTTGAGTTCAGGCATTTCAATCCGTACAATATACATACCACTTCCAACCGGCAGGTCATTATGGTTTCTCAGGTTCCAGCGGAAGAACTGGGAAGCATCGTCTTTGTCAAGAGTCGCTACCAGTTCGCCTGCGAGGTTGAAAATATTGAATGTGGCCTTCTGCGGAAGGTGGTTGAAGCTGACAAACTTGTCAACATTTGTAGTCTCCCGCGGATTGATTCCGTAATACGGATTGGGATAGACGTTTATCATCTCAACATCGGCTTTTGCTGTTTCATCACTGTAGGTGACATCTCCAGTTGAGAATGAAAAGAGGTCAGCTGCAGAATTCGGTTTGTTGGTAATAAACATCACTTTATTTCCTGCAGGATATCCGCCGCCGAGATAATCGACGATCAGTGTCGCTGTGACAAACGGGTAATTTACAGGACCGGTTGCCGAACCCCATGTAGTGTTAGCTGATGTAGCAAGAGCGTTATCAGCAATATACTGGGCTTCATTTGCCGGGTCATAGCTGATCCTGTTGCCGTCTGCATCATAGCCGACCCAGCAGTAAATGGGTTCATACGCAGGTGCTCCCCAGTATCCTTCCCATGATGCACCGTCAACACTCCATACGCCGTTGCCGTCGGTTTCCCAGTAACCGGCAAACAGCCGCTGTGACTCTGCGCCGAAAACATGGCGGTACACTGAGAACGGAGCATAGCTGGCTTCGTCGGTTGCTGCATCGAAATGGAGGTCTTCGCCGATATAATCCCAGGTAAGGGACTGCTCGCCGAAATTGATCTCCACATCATCCATACCCCAGAATCCGAACCTGTCATAGGTTCTTCCTGAAGTAAGAGAATTAGCTCTGTTATGAACATAGAATCCGGTTGAACCCAGGTTAAAATGCTTCAGGATATCGCAGTAGCCGACGAAATCACCAGCAGCATCTGCTTCGTAGATATCCTTGATACCTGCAGACGCACCCATAACCTTGACCTGTACACCGTCAGCTACCAGGTATGCGTCATCACCGCTCTGGTTGGCCTGTCCGCTGAGTACTGTCTCCTGCAGTGTCGAGTCAACCAGGCTCCAGGTATTCTCGCCTGTTTCAGCGTCTGTCTGGAATGTAACATTGTAGGTATGTCCGGTAAGTTCCGAAGGTTCTACAACCGTTACAACAACAGAACCGTCACTGGGCCCGTAGTGAGCCACTGCCAGGGTGTCGCCGACTGCATTGGGATACCGTGTTCCCGGATCGGGCATTTTCGGTATGGCAGTCTGGGCGCTCAGAGAGCTTTCCAGGCTGTGTACCGGCACTTCGGGATCGCCATTGTATGAATATGCAGTCACTGCGAAATAGTACCGTCGTCCGTTTACAAGAGGCTCATCAGTCAGTGCGTCTTTCTTGATGGACATGGCATATTTCAGGCCTGAGTTGCTTCCGATCTGTACGGGAAGCTGAAGGATCTGGCCCGAAGCAGCGTCAAACTTTGAATCCAGAATGGTTGTAACTTCGTTGACGACATCGTATGTGGCCAGAAGTTTTGCGTCGGCTTTGGTAGAAGCGGCATTGGGCAGCTGATAGATATTGTAGCCTTCAAACATGTAGCCTTTCTGCTCTGCTTCTGTTGCCTCGACGCCAGCCTGGTCACCGCCCCAGTTCAGCACAATTTCATTTTCCAGGTTTGTAATCTGAACAACCGGTGAAGTCGGAGCCTTGGCCAGTTCAAAGAAGTTATCATAGGCGTACTGTGCAGAAACATCATTGTATTTCATAACAGAAACACTTGAAAGCCTGTCAGCTCCAAGGCCTGCTACAACAGCAACAACAACTTCCTGAGTGTCGCCGACTGCCAGCTGGAAGGGGCCTGTTACCAGACTCAATCTTCTGTCACTGGCTGTCAGAACATTTCCGTCAACCTCTGCGTCTTTTGCTACGGGGTCGCCGGAAAGAGGGAACTTGGTGGGATTGCCGTATACATCTTGATAGGGTGTCGCAGCTCTGGGTTTCAGACCGTTCATCAGGTTGTACCACTGAATGGTTCCTTCGTAAACCTTCAGATCAGGATCTGAAATCGATGTGCCGGCTGCGAAGTAATTGAATGCCGACATACCCAGGTTTCTGTAGCCTGCTCTTTTTTTCATACCGAAGATAGCTTCTTCACCGGGGGCCTCTACAATGGGGCCCTGGAGGAAGTCATAACCGCATGAAGGCGGTGCAAGGCTGTACGGTACAAAATTGGGGTCTGTACTGACTGAGTTGTACACATAACCAACATTAAGTTCAGTATCACAGCCCACATAATCATCGCCTGAAGATCCGAGATCAGGATCTGAGAATACAGCGAAGAATGTGCTGTCGATTACAGCATCATTTGGTGTTGTTGATGTACCTTTATAAATGAGCCTGTAGCGCTTGAACGCGACATTTCCAAGAGCGTCGGTTCTGTTATATCCCCACAAAGTAACCTGTACTTCCAGGCCGATGGGGGGAGAACCGGCAAGCTGGGCACACTGGCTGGAATTCAGGTCATTGGCAACGAACCAGATAACCTGGTCTGCTCCTGCAAATCCAGGAGTGTCATCGCCGTCCATAATTCCATTGCCGTCCAGGTCATTGAACGGTGCGCCTTTTTCCCAGGGCCATTCATTCCAGTCGGTCTCATACTGGGCGCGAACCGCTGCAATGTCAGCATCGGATACTGCGGCAAGGCCGAGGTCCTGCTGTTCTGCTGCGTCTCTTTTCAGATCCGCAGTAGCGTAATCGGGCCTGATCCGCCATATACGTACATCGGGCGCTGCCGGGTCTTCGTTGCTTCCCGGGCTTGTGATGGCGCCGCGCTGGATGCCTGTATTATATGTGGTACCGCCGACACGCAGTTCGGGCGATGAGCCGTCTTTTACAAAACCGCCCCATACCAGGCCGTCTGTATATATAACACCGGCACCGTATGTCCCGCGCGGAAAAATAATACCGTTTCCGTTTGTGTTGGGGTTATGTGCCGAAATACCGCTTGCATACATCCAGTGGGCAAGCAGGTTGATGTTGAGAAGCGCCCGAACCGGTGTTCCGGTGGGTTTCAACATCTGTGCCTGCACATCTGCATTATTGCCTTCCCGCGCTACTCCAATCCCCGCCGCAAACAGCAGCAGAGCTGTGAGAAGACAGGGTATGACAAACTTTTTTAACCTCATCTTATCCTCCCAAATTGGGTTAACATCTCTTTCATATCTGAAAGACAGAGGTAGTAGTAAATTCTTCTAACTCTCTTTATCAGTTACAAGCAATTACCTTTTCAACTACCGGAAATTGACCATGATACCTGCACGGATCATCCTGGGTGTTCCCCATACATCGCCTCCGCGGAACTGGCCCCAGTAGTGCAGACGGTTCAGGTCGTTAAACATATGGTACATATAGGCAAATGCCTCGCCCTGCGCAGCTATGATCTGTGCTGAAAGATTGGGATCATTAAGGAATCCGTCAACATCGCTGCCTGTACGCGGATACACGTTCAGTACATTGATAGTGTTGAGCAGGTTCTGCGCATATACATACACATTGATATCAAACCGGCCGACATTGAATGTCTTGTCCAGTCTGGCATCCAGGTTGAACTGCCACGGTGTTGTGGAAGCGCCAACAGGTTCCAGCGGGCGGCGGAAACGGGCATCATAGTCACCCAGGGTAGAACCCTGTGACAATGCGTTCTGTCCGGTTTCGCCGGCGCTCAATGTGTAGGGATGGCCCGAGCTGAAGTTGAACATGACATTCAAACCGGTCTGCTCGAGGATCGGGCCGCCGTCGCCTTTGCCGAAACGGTAGTCTACATTTATCGAGCCCCTGTGTTTCTGATTGAAATAGAGGGGAGAAATAATTGTCATCTGGCTTGTTGCCTGGTCAAGAGACGCACTGGCCTGACTTGTATAGGAACCGGTTCCGCGTGCGTCGGAATAGGTATAGTTGACCCATCCCTGTACACGGTTGTTTCTTCTCAGTGTCAGGCGGAATTCCATACCCTTGGTTGTGGCAAAATCGCCGTTTTGTGTAATATCATAAGTCTCAACTTCTGATTCAACAGAAGTAAACACTCTTCGTGTCTGCAGCTGGTCTTTGATGTCCTTGTAGTAGATCGTAGCATCAAATGACGCTACACTTCCCAGCATCTGGCTGAAACCAACTTCATACTGCGTAGTGCGTTCCGGCCGTGTTGCGAATGATGTCGGGTTTGTGTAGAAG
>Ga0272442_10009356_pt1 | contig 12269 bp, 8 predicted proteins | sample SSMForm2O_FD_200262 | JGI IMG/M metagenome (GOLD analysis project Ga0272442, IMG submission 200262) | Marine sediment archaeal communities from Little Sippewissett salt marsh, Falmouth, MA, United States - SSM-Form-2O | ecosystem: Environmental > Aquatic > Marine > Wetlands > Sediment ... | reverse complement strand
TTCTGGGTGGCCGTCATCCGGATGTCGGTAGGGATGGTTCGCGTAAATGGTTTGATCGAATAAAAGTGTAGCCATTTCAGAGGTGTCTTGTGCTCTGATCGCAAGTGAGGTCAATAATTGCGTCTTTTGACGTTGAAATTCTCGGTCTGGGAAAGTTGGCGAGCGCAAGCTATCTGCAATCAAACCCATCATTAAATTTAGATCTTCACTGAGACAATGAGCACTAAAGGAAGCGGTCAGCGTACCTGCAGAAAATCCAAGCCTGGCTCCTATGGATTCGACCTCGTTGTATAGCGTTTGGAAATCATACCGATGCGTTCCATTCATAAGGCCATGTGCCACCAAATAGCTCAGTCCCAGTTTGTCTTCAGGGTCAAAGATACTGCCGCAGGGTAGGTAGCCTTTAATTGAGAGGGTGGGACTGTTGAAGTTTGATCGGGTGAGGATGGTAATGCCATTGGCAAGCACCACCCGGCTGATATCATTGGGGCCAGGTAGAGCGTTACTGTGTGATTTGTTTCCTTGGTGGTTCATGCTTTCATTTGATCTTTCTTTGGGAGGTAATAACCGACAACACGATTGTCAGGTGTGAGGTATTTTCTGGCAATATTCAAAACATCTTCAGGGGTAACCTTAGCAAGGTGAGCAATATAATTTTCGAACCAATCATAGTTTGCAAAAATTTCTGAATAGCCTAACCAAAATGCCTGGTTGGAGATATTCTCACTGCTGTAGGCAAATAATGCTTTTGCCTGTTTGATGGCACGAGCAATTTCATCTTTTGTGATAGGGCTATCCAGAACACGATTCAATTCACTATCGACAGCCTGCAAGACTTCTTCCGGAGAGTGCAAAGGATGAACCGTCAGATGGAGAGTGTAGAGGTAAGGGTCAAGGGTTGCTTGTAAAGCGCCGAAACAAGAAACAGCAATTTCATTCTCAACAAGGGCACGATAGAGTCGACTGGTCTTATTAGAAGTACCTCCAGATCCAAACATGTTCAGGCTGGTCGGTCCTGAAAGAAGACTATCTAAAATAGTCAGGATAAAGAAATCAGGGTGATTTGCCTGTGGGGCACGAAAGCTGATCTGAACATAGGTTGTGTCACCTGGACCCGTAACCTCAACGCGCTTTTCGCTCTTTAAGGGTGGATCGAGAGGAATATTTACCCCTTCTTGCAACTCTCCTGGGATTAGACTATAGATATTCTCAATCTTTTTCTGCATTTGCGGTATTTTGAAATCACCAGCGATGGCCAAAATGGCATTTCCCGGGTGGTAGTACTGCTTGTAATGGTCATAAAGGTCATCACGGGTGATCAATTTTAGATCATTTGTTGAGCCAATGACTTGATTTTTATAAGGATGATCCTCAAAAGCAGTTTCTTGGACTGCTTCACCCAATAGGAAATGCGGTTGATTTTCATTGCCTTCGCGTTCTGAGAGAATCACTGACCGTTCCCGATTGACTTCATCCGGGTCAAAACGGCTATTTTTCATGCGGTCAGCTTCTAAAGCGAGGCTGATTTCAAAGGCATGGGTCGGTAAGGTTTCAAAATAAGTTGTCCAGTCGAGGTAGGTCATGGCATTCCAGATCCCACCGACTCGAGATATCTCACGATCAAGAACTCTCTTGGGAAATTTTTCTGTCCCATTGAATTGCATGTGTTCAACCCAATGAGAAATTCCCGTTTTCCCACTTGTTTCGTTTCGGGATCCGACGCGATACCACACCCAGGTGCTGATGATGGGAGCAGTGTGGATTTCTTTGAGGTGAACGGTCAAGCCATTGTCTAAAGTGTAAAAAAGGGTTTCTTTATTTTTCATTAGATCTCGATGTTGATAAAATCAATATTAACGAACCTATCCAGTATAATTGATGGTCAAAATGGTTTCAGTATTATATTCCATAATCAAAGCGTAATGGATTGTAGCAAATTTGAGGTGATTGTGTCAAAAAGCCTAGAAAAAGAATACTATGTTGCTGTTATAGGTGCAGGACCAGCAGGGTTGTATGCTGCTCAATTTCTGGCCAGGCGAGGAGTCAATGTTTTACTTTTCAACCGTGATATTAAACCTGGTGGATTAGCAGAATATGGCATTTATCCTACCAAGTATAAGTTGCGAAAGGGTTTATTGGCACAATTTAAGCGCATCCTTGCACTACCAAAAATAAAATACATGGGCAATGTGATTGTTGGAGAAGACGGCGACTTTCAACTTGATCAATTACGGGAAGCAGGCCTTCAAGCTATCATGGTGACTATTGGTGCGCAACAAAATAAGTGGATTGGGTTGCCAGGAGAAAACTTAGGGGGTGTCTATCAAGCACAAGAGATTGTATATCACTACAACCGTCTACCAACGCATGCTGACATGGGATTCTCTTTAGGCCGGCAAGTCGTTGTGATAGGGGTTGGTAATGTAATGTTGGATATTCTGCGTTACCTAAAAGAAACCGGTCAACACCGTCTTGTCACAGCCTACGCTCGAAGAGGACCAACTGAAGTAAAATTTGACAAACAAACCTTGAAACCTGTAGCAGCTTGCATTGATCTGCCAGCGGTTAAATCGGCTGTTGAATCAGCACAACCGATGGTTGAAGCAGTTGGCAAAGATATTGGGGAATTTTATTCCCTCCTTCAAGCTGCGCGAGAAGAAGCTGAAGATTGTAATTCAGGTCTTAAATTCCGTATACAATTTCTAAAATCTCCGAAACGAATCATTGGTGATGAAGATGGCCGTGTTATTGGAGTGGAATTTGAATTGAATCGTTTATATCTTCAAAACGGGAGGATTATTTCCCGGGGTACAGGTGTCTTTGAGATGGTACCTGCAGATACGGTAATCTTTTCTATTGGTTCCCTGGTTGAATCAAATTTTGGTTTACCCTTAGCTCATAACCATTTTGTTACCACGACAGAACCTCGTTTCCCAATTCTTGGGAACTCATATGAGGTCTTTAACCCCGATCTGGGCGTTCGATGTGAGGATGTGTTTGTCAGTGGGTGGGCGCGTATGTCTAGTGAAGGCGTGGTTGGATTAGCACGGCAGGATGCAGAGCGTGGGTCAAAAGCCTTACTTGCGTATCTTGAGACACAAAATCCGAGTCAGATGAAGAGTATTGAGGCTATTATCACACGGTTACCAGGTTTGGATAAACGAGTGGTTGATTTTGGGGGATTACAAAAAATTTGGAAGAAGGAAGAAGAAATTGCTAATGAACAGGGATTACCGGTTTATAAATTTGATTCCAACGCGGCGATGTTGAGGGTCATTGAAGGACCTAACTGATCGGTTCCATTTCGTCTATTTGAGGTTCCTTATTCTCAGTGTATTGGTTTTGGCCTTCAGATAGTTTGTCAACGATTTTAAGTTTTCCCCTTGGTCGCTTATAGCGGATCATTAACAAAAAACCAATCGCTATACCAGCCATCCCAATGGACATACCTCGAGCTTGTAATGGCCCAAAGAATACTTCTGGCAGAGGGTGGCTACCCAGACCGAAGATATCTGCCATTCCAGTGAATACGCATACGACATAACCTGTACTGATAATGCGGCTGCCGATATCCGCAGCGATGGTTTTATCCCCGTTATGCCAGTAGGCATTTAGGATACTGTAGCTTCCCAGGGCAATGATTCCCAACCCAATCAAAAAAACAGATGTTTGAACAAACCCGATCACGAGGCTTCGATCAAGACCAAATAAACTCGGTCTGGCACCTAATAGGAACATTACATATCCGATAATTGTTATTGCCAATCCAATGCGTATCTTTCGCCTGCCATTCACGGGTACTACTTCTAAGGGTTCGTTTACAGAGCCAACAAGATTTTCTTCTTGGATTGTATCCTCAGCGCCGTTAAGTTGGTCTTGAAGGGTCATTTTTAAGGGAGGCTTTGTCTTAGCATAGTGAGCCAATTATCATAAAATATTCGTTCAATGTCTTTATCATTGTAACCTTTTTCAGCAAGTTTGGGACCGAGTTTGCGGAGGTCTGCAATGGTATCGATTTCAGGTGGTACGGATTCTACACCAAAACCACCGTCAAAATCTGATCCCAGGCCAACATGGTTTGTATCTCCCGCTAATTGGCAAATGTGATCAATTTGGGCAACTACCATATCCAAACTCATGACTTCTCTACCGCCACGATGACGCCAATCCCAATCCAAAAATGCATTGAGTGGAACAACACCAATAACGCCGTCTCGTTCAATTAGTTGGCGAATGGTCTCATCTCTGAGGTGACGGTTGATTGGAATACCCTTGATAAGGACCTCAGCATTGGAATGGCTGGCGATGACTTTGCCCGAATAAAAATCAAGGGATTGTCGAGCTGCTTGATGGTCCATATGACTGATATCTAGGACCATATTGAGTTCAGCCATATTTTCTAAGAGAGCATACCCTGCTTTAGTAAGAGGGCCAGGTTCCCTTGTTCCACCACAGTATTGATTGCCTGCCCAAGCTGGTCCAATAATTCGAACACCCCATTCATACCATTTTTCTACTTCGGCGGCTTCACCAAGACATTCCGCACCTTCCATCAATATCACGATCCCGATTGGTAGCCCTGATCTCTTTTCTTCTTCTGCTCTTTTATTCTTGCGCTTTTGGTAAGCTTCCCATTGTGCCACATGGTTATTTAAGTCAGCATGGTTGGTGATTATGCGGAATTTATTGGGATAATCATCCATAAGGCGCAAATAGGCATCCAGATTTTCACGATAACACTTCTCTGCCTGAACAGGTGTTTCATAGGTATTGACCTTGTATAGTCCTTGATCAAACCGTTTTGGGGAACAAAATAGGGTTCCAAACACCAGGGCAACTGATCCTTCCTGGTATTGTGGCCACCCTAACAATGTGTTGCCATTGAAGGCAGGGATGGGGGTGTTTTTCTCTTTATTTCTGGTTGTATAGGCGGATTGGGTATAATCTCGGGCCAGGTTTATAATATTCCAGGCTATGTCTTCATGGGCATCAATGATAATATTCATATGGTTAAATGATAAGCGCACCGATAGTTCGGTGCGCTTTGATAATCAATAGGCTTATGCTTGGTCTGATTCTTCTTCAGTTATTTCGTCAGCAATTTCTTCAGTGAAGTCTTCAACCGCTTCGGCGGCCGCTTCAGCTGTCTCCTCAACAGTCTCTTTGATTTCTTCAATGACAATCTCTTCAGCTTCATCCTCAGTTGTTTGGTCAACGTCTTCTTCAGCCTGAGCTTCTGGTTCAGCTTTTGCTGCCAATTCAGCTTCGACAGTTTCTTCAGCGCTTTCTTCGGGCTGATCGTCTGTCTCAGTTTCGACTTCTGCTTCCTCTTCTGATAGATCAGATACATCGAGTTCTTCGGTGAGGGTCTTCCAGTCAAGATCGGTATATGCAGGTGAATCAACGCGGCGCATGCTCAAACCGATTCGATGGGTATCTTCTTCAATTTTTATGACACGCAAAGTAACGACTTCACCTTCTTTGAGGATCTCTTTGGGGTGCTCGATCCGTCGTTCGCTGATCTCAGAGATGTGGATAAGGCCTTCAAGGTCACCCTCGACATCTTCAAGGAGCAGTCGTGCAAAAGCACCAAAATTGGTCAGTCTGGTGATCTTACCTTCGACAAGTTGACCTTCGGTCAGTTCGCTGATTTGTTCATCCCAGGGATCGTCCTTCAAGCGGCGGATGGAAAGGCCAATGCGTTTGCGATCAATGTCGATGCTGATCACTTTCACCTTGATTTCCTGTCCAACTTCTAGCACTTCACTTGGATGATTGACATGATCCCAAGAAAGCTCAGAAAGGTGAACGAGGCCATCAGCACCGCTGATATTGACAAAAGCGCCAAAATCTGCCAGGCTTGTCACGCGTCCTGTTCGGATCTCACCTTCTTCCAGCTCTTCAATTACGCGTTCTTTGATTGAGTCGCGTGTTTCACTGCTGGCTGCCCGTTCAGAAAGGATCAAGCGCCGACGATCGCGGTCAACTTCAATGACACAAACTTCGATTTCCTCTCCAACCATTTCACTGTAACGTTCTTCAGGTGAATTGCCCGTGATGGTTAATCGACGGCCGAGGCCAATTTGCGACGCTGGCACAAATCCACGAATGGTTCCCAAGGGTACCAGTAGGCCACCCTTGTTATACCCTTCAATCTTTGTCTCAAAGGATTCGTCTGATTCTAGTAGCTCTTCAGCGGTCTGCCAGTTCTTTTCCTCCAGGGCACGGGTATAAGAAAGTACCAGATTGCCGTTGGAATCCTCAGGGTTGACAACATACACAGTGATTTCTTCACCTTCTTTGAAGGTTTCACGAGTTTCATCGTCAATTGAGTCCAATTCTTTCCCTGCAAGAATGCCTTCTGATTTTGCGCCGACGCTAACAAGAATTTGTCCGTCACTGATGCTGGCGATGGTTCCTTGGCGAATTTCACCGCGCTTTGGAAAGTCGATATTTAAACCTTCTTCAGCTAAAAGAGCTTCCATCTTGTTCTTACCTGCATCTTCACTTACTTCTTCCCCCGCAATTTTTACTACTTCGTTTTGGTCCATAAATTTAATAACTCCAGAGTTGAATTTCTCACTGATTATAAGGGTTAAAATAAATCTTTGCAACCCTATTGCCAGGCCAATTTAACTCAATTGACATAGCATCTCAGCTGTCACAATTGTACCGTCTCAGGGATAATTGTCAATTTTAATTTTTTAGCGATCCCAACCGGTTTTTACGAACTACCGTTATCCAGAATTTCCCGAATCTGTGTCTTAGGATCCGGTTCACTGATGAGCCCTTTGTCCGCCATCATCTCGATGATTCTGGCTGCGCGTGTATAGCCAATGCGCATTTTCCTTTGTAGCATTGAAATGGATGCCTGACCTTCCGCTCGCACAATCTGACAGGCTTCTTCATATTTTTCATCCCGATTGTTTTCTTCATCCATTTCTTCCCATAGCGGAGCTTGTTTCAGGGGAACCCCTTGGGTGGTTTGAAAAGCAGCCGGCATATCTGGTCTTTCAGGTGATCTGGCTGAAACAGTAAAGCCACGCCAATACGCGGCCAACCGATTAATCTCTACATCGGAAATGAAAGCGGTTTGAATTCTCACGGGGGCGGGAGCATCTGGTGCTTGGAAGAGCATATCACCTCTGCCAAGCAATCGTTCAGCGCCGACCTGATCAAGGATCACCCGGCTATCGACAGAAGAGGCGACAGCGAATGCAATCCTGGCTGGGAAATTGGCTTTGATCAAGCCAGTCAGGATGTCTGTTGAGGGTCGCTGGGTTGCAATGATTAGATGGATACCGGTTGCCCGGGCTAGTTGTGCCAAACGAGTGATGGTCCGCTCTGTTTCATCAGGTGCAAGCAGCATCAGGTCAGCTAATTCATCAATCACCACTAAGATATAGGGTAGTTTTCTGTCTGAACTCGTTTCGCAGTGGGCGTTATAGTCAGCAATATTCCGGGTTTTCGTTTCAGAGAATTTTCGGTATCGATTCTCCATTTCCCGCAGCATCCACTGCAGGGCACCAACCACATGTTCCGCTTCTACGATCACTGGGGAGAGCAAATGAGGAATGCCATTGTAGCCGGTAAGTTCAACACGCTTGGGATCCACAAGGATCAAGCGCAGTTCATCAGGGGTCATGTTTAGCAGGAGGCAAGTTAGAATGTCGTTGATGCACACAGATTTACCAGCCCCTGTTGTGCCAGCGATCAATAAGTGCGGCATGGCCGTCAGGTCAGCAGCCACAGCTTTCCCAGCAACATCTTTGCCTAAAGCAATTTTCAAAGGGGAATCCAAATTCTTATAAAATGAGCTGGAGATGACATCTCTCAATGAAACCATCTCGACCTTGCGATTGGGGACCTCAATGCCAATATATCCCTTTCCAGGCACTGGTGCCTGGATTCGGATGCGGGAAGCGGCCAGGGCAAGGGCCAAATCATCTGCTAAGGCAGTAATACGAGAAACACGCACCCGTGTTTTTCCCTTACGGGTTTCGACAAAATCTGGTTCAACACCAAATAAAGTGATCGTCGGCCCTCGGCGGATATCGACGACATGAGCAGGAGCACCGAAAGAGCGTAATGTTTCCTCGATGACTCGACCTCGCTGACGATCGTTTTCGCCATTGTCTGGAATTTGGACTGAAGGATCAAGAATGGTATCTATATCTGGTAGGACCCACACCGGTTTAATATTTCCTTGATTATAGTAAAGGCTGTTTGGATCCCCTGGTGCCTTGTCAAGCGTGCCAGTCTGTATTGTTTGGGTACCTGAATGACCCTTGTCATCTACCGCCTGGGCTGGGTTGCCGCTATCACTTCTCTGTTCAATTTTGGATGCAAGGGTGTTTTTCAACCGATGCAAAAGTTTTTGGAGTAGTGTTTTTACCTGATTGAATCTCTGACTTATCTGCTTGCCAGTCCATGCTATTAGAGTCGCCATGGCAATGTCGAAGGTAAGGATCATGCTGATCAAAGTCCACGCGATCAGGGCAATTATTGCACCGGGCCTGCCTAAAGCCTGGACGAAAGCGATTTTGATACCAGCACCAATATACCCACCACCCAGTCCCAACCTGGCTTGTTCCATATCCCCATCTAATATAAGATGAAACCAGCCAGTTAAGTTAATGAAAAATAGCAGGATCCCAACAACACGTTCAGGTGATAGTAAAGGTTTATCAAGTATTTTTCTGAGCAATAGCCAGGTGCCAAAGGCAATCAATAGGAATGGTAGGATATATACACCCCATCCCACAACTATGCTGAGGGCAGTGGTCCACCACCCCAAAACACTGCCAGAAGTTTGAGAAAAAAGACTGATCAGGGATAGCACACCCATCAGAATCAAGAATATCGCCAGGATTTCAGTCCAACGCTGTGGTGAAATACCTGAAAATAGTGGTTGCCTTTGTTTAGTTTTTGTTTTAGTTGTGCGACTTTTTGTCGGTTTCTTCTTCTTTGATGTCCTGCGTGGCATCCTGACTCCTACATCCTGCATGAATCTTGCTGATGACATGGATTATAGCATAGCAGGCACAATCACATATTTTAATTTCAGTTCCTACCCACCTTTACGAAAGTCAGTTTTGGTTGATAATTTCGGAAAGCAAACATAAGAGATAAGGATCTTGACGAATACTCATTTTAGAGTATTATCTAAATGGCTCGAATTAAGAATTTTTTACGAAAGAACCCCAAGATTTTGCTTGCCCGGAAATTTATAGTCTGCTATAATGGTGAGACCGTATCTGGATCGCGGTAAAAAATTAAGAAAAAACATTTTCCAAGGCAAATTTACGATTGAAAATTTCCCGAATGTCCTTAACAGTGAAAAGCGCTAGGTGCAAATAAAATGCGGCGTTTTTGGGGAAGCGCGTAGGTTGAAAAATTATCTGAATTTATTAATTTATTTACATCACTGACAATAGCCTTGTATGGTGAAAGTATGCTTCTGAATAAAGAAGGAAGTGTAAGCCTGTCACTTGCTTTTGTTTAAATCTGCCATTTTTAGGAGAGAGATAAATTACTCAATGAATATTTTAGAACTAGAACAAAAAACCCCCCCTGAATTACGTAGTATTGCCCATGAAATGGGAATCCCCAGACCGCAAAGACATAAGAAAGAAAGTTTAATCCTGCAGATTGCCAGGGCATATGGTGAATCGGAAGGATTAGAGATTCGAGGCGGCATTTTAGAGATCATGAAAGAAGGTATTGGTTTCTTGCGCTATGACTACCGGGTTGGCGCCGAGGATATCTACGTCTCACAAGCGCAATTAAGACGATATGAATTACGCTCTGGTGATATGGTCATTGGTCATGTACGTCCGCCACGTGAATCTGAGCGGCATTATGGCTTGTTGAAAGTTGAGTCTGTCAACGGATTGACCCCGGATGAAGCCCGTAGGCGACCCAGGTTTGAGCGATTAACCCCAATTTTTCCTGATAAACGCTTTAATTTGGAATATGATCCTAAAGTTTTATCCACGCGTGTTATCAATCTCATCGCCCCGATTGGTCGTGGTCAGCGAGGGATGATAGTATCTCCACCAAAAGCTGGGAAAACCACGATATTAAAGGAAATCGCCAATGCGATCTTTTCCAACCATCCTGAAGTTCGCCAAATTATGTCATTAATTGGTGAGCGTCCTGAAGAGGTAACCGATATGGATCGTTCGGTTGAAGCAGAAGTCGTTGCCTCAACCTTCGATGAACCGGTTACGTCGCATGTCCGGATGGCTGAAATTGCCCTCAAACGAGCCAAACGATTGGTTGAATCAGGTCATGATGTTGTGATCTTGATGGATTCCTTGACTCGTCTGGCACGAGCCTACAACCTGGTCGTTAGCCCATCTGGGCGGACCCTCTCAGGTGGCCTAGATCCATCAGCGTTGTATCCGCCAAAGAGTTTCTTTGGGGCTGCCCGGAACCTTGAAGAGGGGGGATCCCTTTCGATTATTGCCACAGCTCTGGTAGATACAGGCTCTAGATTGGATGATGTGGTTTTTGAGGAATTCAAAGGCACAGGAAATATGGAACTTCACCTTTCACGACGATTACAGGAAAGACGCACCTTCCCTGCCATTGACATTGAAAAATCCTCGACACGACGTGAAGACTTACTACTGGGTCCGGATATCCTAAGACGTGCCTGGTTGATGCGAAGAATGTACCTGCAGATGATCAGCTCACCACCCCAAGGTGCTGGTATGGACACCGCTGTTGCGATGGAAGCTATCGTACAACAAATATCTCGGACGAAGACCAATTTGGAATTTTTAGAAACACTTAACGGTTAGTCCTAAAACCATCTTTAAAGGTAAAATCCGTCGAGAGGCAGATTATGGACAAACAAGACACATCTAAAGAATCGAAAAATTGGCAAATATGGGTATCCTGGATTGTAACGATCCTATTTGTTGTGTTATTGGTCTCCGTGCTTTTTTGGCAACCAATTTTAGCCCAGGAAATGGCTGAGCGGAGTGGGGGCGATGAACTGGTGACGGATGCTCAGGAAATTGAAGGAACCACCGACCAAATTGATACCATGCCGGCTTTCGAAGTCGAGCAAGATGAAGACTTTATTATAAGGGAGCCAGAAACCAACACAATAATGCCGACAAAGCCTCGATCAGACCCTGTTATCTATGAGGTAGAGTCTGGTGATGCTGTTTTTAGCATTGCAAACAAATATAATATCACACCGGAAACTTTGCTCTGGTCCAACTATGATGTATTACAGGATGACCCTCACTCTCTCCGTGTTGGTCAGCAATTGGTCATACCTCCTACAGATGGCATTTTGTATGAATGGCAAGAAGGCAATACTCTGCAAGATGTAGCCGGGGAATTTAGAGCATCAGTTGATGATATTCTAGCCTGGTCGGGGAACCGCCTGGATTACACAGATCCACAAGTTGACCCAGGATCATTCGTTATGATTCCAGGTGGTGAGCGTGAATTTCAACAATGGGTCGTCCCAACCTATGCTGTTGGTAGATCGGGCACGAATGCTACCTTGCCAGGCGGATGCACTGTTGAGGGTGGTGGCTTATGGGGAAGCGGTTTCTTTATTTGGCCTGCTGATAACCATTACCTGTCAGGGAACGATTTCTGGTCTGGTCACTTAGCTATCGATATTGCCGCAGGGACAGGGGCACCTATCTATGCTGCAGATGCTGGTGTTGTGGTTTTCGCAGGTTGGGACTCAAATGGTTATGGGAATGTGGTCATGATCGATCATCAAAATGGTTATCATACCCTTTACGCCCACTTGAGTTCTTTCAATGTTTCTTGTGGCTCAAATGCTTATCAAGGAATGGTCATTGGCTACGGAGGGTCGACTGGTAATTCAACGGGCCCCCATTTACACTTTGAGATCCGATATTTGGGTGGTTTTATCAACCCGTGGACTGTCTTGCCATGAGGATGCTATAATCACTAACGATCAATTTTGCTCCAGTAGCTCAACTGGATAGAGCAAGGCACTCCTAACGCCTAGGTTGCGGGTTCGAGTCCCTCCTGGAGCATCATTAAATAAAAAAAGCGCTATCAAGCGCTTTTTTCTTTATTGTTTGATTTTTGTTTTACAAATTACCAATTTGAATCGATATCACCAAAGTCAAGGTCAAAATTTTCCTCTTCGTCTTCTTGTGGCTCTTGCCGCACCCATAAGACCAGCATATCACCGTTTTCTGAGTCAATCGCGCGAGCTGCTACAATGGGGACCTCTTTCTTCAGCCCAATCGGGTCCCGGTATT
>Ga0272442_10009355_pt1 | contig 12269 bp, 15 predicted proteins | sample SSMForm2O_FD_200262 | JGI IMG/M metagenome (GOLD analysis project Ga0272442, IMG submission 200262) | Marine sediment archaeal communities from Little Sippewissett salt marsh, Falmouth, MA, United States - SSM-Form-2O | ecosystem: Environmental > Aquatic > Marine > Wetlands > Sediment ... | reverse complement strand
CACTAGAAGACCTCAATAAAGATATAGATGAAATCAAGACTGATGTCAAAGACATTAAGAAGAGAATGGTTGGTGTGCAGATTAAAGCTGCTGGTTTAGGTGGTTCCATTGGATTAATATGTGGATTAATAGTATCCATTATAATAAGTAGTGTATTATGAATCTAAAACAATTAACTGAACAAGCAGAATCAGAACAATATGCTGAGTGTGGTAATAGTGGAAGAGGTAAAGGAGATATGTTTATATGTAAGGATGAATTACTCAAATCTTTAAAACCAATAGCACTACGTAAACCTATGGCTATGATAGTAGGTTCTGTAGCTACACAAGGAAGTAGCGATAATGATGTAGATATAGTTATTAGGGGAGAAGATTTAAGTGAGAAAGTTAAAGAAGCTATCAACTTTAGAATTTACAGACATTTCACTGATATTCTAGGTTGTGCTTATGATGATATTAGAAAATATGTTCATATACATTATAACAATGCTGGTAGCTATACATCATATGTACCTATTTATGAATTAGTTTTAAAACCCATGAATCAAATGGATGCTATACAAATGTCTTCATTACCAGTTCATCTTAGAGGTGGTTTTCATCAATTAAGTAAAGCTGAAGACCATGATAGAGTGATAGCTGGATATGCAAGTGTAATTGAGATTGACAAAGAAAACCAAGTAATACCAAAGACTGCTCTAGAAGAAGGTATTCAATCCCTTCTAGAGAATTCAGAGTATTCTAATCTAATGCTAGTACATCAGAACATACAAGTTGGTAAGATTATATCTGAGTACGGTGATGTAAAAACTCATGTTGACGACAAGGGTCTTTTCATTGTAGCAAAGATACGTAGTGATTTAGATACGTCTAACCAAGTATGGAAACTCATCGTTGATGGAAAACTAAATGGTTTCTCTATTGCTGGTGAGATTGTACGTGCTCATGATGAATGTGATGATTCTAAATGTGTCAAAATTATTGATAAACTCAATATATTTGAAGTATCTGTATGTGACAAACCTGTGAATACTAAATCAGGGTTTGTCATTCTATCTAAGGGAGAAGGAAAACCCGCTCCTCTAGATGAGATGAATGTTATTAATAAAGGGGAACTTACTATGAAAAAGAAGACTGAAGATACAGTCGAAACAGAAGAGAAGACCGAACCCGAAGAAACCCCAACAGAGGAAGAGGTTACTAAAGAAGATGAGATTGCACCAGAGCCGGAAGCAGAACCAGAGCATACTCTAGAACAAACTATAGAGGAATTAGCTAGGGAAGTTGTGGCTTTACGAGGTATCATAGAAGATATGCAAAACAAAGAACCTGAGGAAGAGCCTCCTGAGGAAGAAATTCCTGAAGAGGAAATGCCTGAGGAAGAAGAAGAAAAGACTGAAGAAGAACCCCCAGTAGAAGAACAACCTGTGGAAGAAAAGAAGCAAGACGAGGAAGAGGAAGAAGAACCATCTAAGTATCCCTACCCATCTAAGAAAGACTTTGATGACTTAAAGAAATCTGTAGATACTATTATTAAGTCTATGGATAGTTTTAAGAAGGTAGGAGAGATAGAGACTATCGTTAAATCTAAAGACAAAGAGATATCAGCACTAACTGACAGAATCAAAATGCTAGAGGAAGCCGAAGCAAAACCACAAACTACTACAGAAGAACCAAAGGACGAAGAAATGTATACGGGGATTAAGTTGGTAAAGGATAGTATAGAAGACGGTGTCTACTATAGGGATCCTGACTATTGATGTAAGTTCACTGTATTAAATAAGTGACTAATTGAGGTGAATAATGGCTTGGTCAACTACTGATATCGCTACAAACGATATCATACAACAAGATGGTGTATTTGCTTATAATTTTACAGCAAGTGGCGCTATCAAGAAAGGTCAACCTGTCTATGCTTCAGCTGATAACAAGGTAACAGTAACTACAGCATCAACTGGTGAGTCTGATGCTATTGGATTTGCATGTTATGATGCTTCCAATGGCGAACAAGTAGCTATTGCTGGTCCAGGTAATATCGTTGTAACTTGTATGGATGATCATGCTAGTACCGTAGGTACAGCATTATATGGAGATACATATGGTATTCTAGACGCAACAGCAGGTGTTGCTAGTAAAGTAGCTGGATATCTAATTGACAACACTCCATCTGACGTATCAGGCTCTACTGCAGGAACTAACCACGTTATTAAGTTGCTAGTAGTATAAACTCTGGAGAGTGATATAGTATGGCATTTACAGCTGTTAGTGGCGACATACCTCTCCAGCCAGGAACACAAGCATACAACTTTTGGGCATCAGGTGCTATTACTAAAGGTCAAGGAGTAACTGCTATAGACTGGTCTCCATCTGGAGAACAAGTTTATGTTGGTGTACCACCAACTTCTTCCAATATTTTAGTTGGAGTAGCAGCTTACACAGTAGCTAGTGGGGATCCAGTAGCTATCTATGGACCAGGTAACTTAGTAGCTTGTAAACTATCAGGCTCACAAAGTGCTGGTACTTTAGTAGGACTATACTTAGGTGGCATGCTACATAATTTGGTTGCAAAACCAAAATGTGCAGTTGTTACTAAAGGAGTAACTTCTTCTGGTGATGGTGAAGTACTGATAATAGGAAACGTTACATACGCATAATGTTAATATGTTTATTATGTTTTATCTCTATGTAAAGTTGTATTTCAACTTTCTATGTAAATATATAAGGACACAGTTATGTTAGACACAATCCAAGGCGTAGAGATAGGAACTTCTACAAGAAGTACCCCTCTCACAAAGCTATTACAAATTGGATTTGCAAAAGGCAATTCAGAGCAGAAACGTCTTATAGAAGCACCATCTACTAAACATGTTCTTGGTGAACCACGCTATAAGGCATTGTTACAATCAGCAGGTGTGCAACAGTCTAATCTGTTACAGGAAGAAGTCTATAAAACTATTTCTGAGGGTGCTGAGCCCTGGAAAGTTTTTAGAGATATTCTCCCAATTATCAAAACGGACTCCTATTCAGTTAGGGTAGTTAAAGGTGAAACAGGCACATATGCTGTTGATGTAGCTGAAGGAGCAAAGGTCCCAATTGACACGCAAGTGTATACTAAGGAAGACATTTCCATAAGTAAGATTGGTACTAGACCAGTAATCACAAACGAACTCATAGAGGATGGTCTATTTGATATTGTCCAGCTCGAGTTATCAAAAGCAGGTGCTCGAATGGAGAATAAATTGAATAGAGATTGTCTAGTTGAGATACTCACAGATACAACTGCTGGCACTTCTGATGTTGACCCAAATGGAACTCACATCGAAGTAACTGATGTAGCTAAGGCAAGAGCTGATGTAGGAGCTAATAACTACATCCCAGATGTATTAGTAATGCATCCAGCTGCAGAAGGATACCTATTACAAGATTCAAACCTTGTATATGCATCTTATGCAGGGCAAAAGAATACCTTAACTTCAGGAAAGTTACCAAACTTCATGGGACTAAAACCATACGTTTGTACTGTTACCACAGGTACTACAGCACATGTATGGGGAAGCACAGACGCAGCTAACAACTATTCAGCAATGATTCTAGACTCTAAGGCTCATACATATCTAGCTATGAGACGTGACTTAACAGTCGAAGAGTATGATGACCCAATCCATGATATCATGGGAATTGCCTGTACAATGAGATTTGGTGTAGCAACTATCCAAGCTGGCTCTGGAGTATTAATTCTAGCTAAGTAAGGATACTAGTAATGTTGGCTAGTCTTCTTGGCTAGCCATTTTATTTATTTAATATGTGTTTAATATAGGTTTAAAATATGCCTGGCGCAAAACTACCAATACTAACCATTACAAATAAACAATACTATAGGGACGATGGTCTGTATATCTATTCATCCGCAGACGGACAATTAGATATTATTGCAGACACTACGTTCAAAGCGACAGCACCTACTTGTGAATTAGAAGGCAGTTCTGGTATCACCTTAGATGGTGATGTGACTATTGATGGATCTCATACATTTACTTTTGGAACAGGAGATATCACCTTAGGTGGTAATCCAACTCTAAGTGCTGGTAAATATCTTACATTCTCTAATGATGGTGTATCTGCATCTGGTTTAGTTGGAACTCAACTATGGAGTGGAGGTTCAGCTGATACTAATGCTCATATGACTGGAGCTACTGGATGGCTTAGAGTTAAGATAGGAAGCTGTAATGGTTATATACCAGTTAGAAGTGGTACAATGGTTAAAGGTCCAACATCTTAGGTGAAGTAAGTTGGTTACTAAAGAACAAGACGATACTAATAACTGGCGTAAAATTATTATACGTACAGATGGTCTCAGATGGGTCATAGATCCTAATGAGACCAACTCATCTATGTTAGAAATTAAAGAAATATGTAGAGAAATTTTAGAATCATTCAAAAGGAGTTAGAATGACATTACATGGTAAGGGAGACCAATATTGGTGTACAGAAGACTATGAGGAGAAACGAAGAAAGGCTCTCAAGGATAGAAGTAAATACAATGATGATAGATTGGAGAAGGTTGATTTAAATGATAAACCTAGTCTAGGTGGAGGAAAGACTGATGATGATACATACACTATCAAGCAATTCCCTTACCCACAAGACCAATCTATTCGAAGACGTAAGAAAGTTGATTTACGAGAAGTTGATAAGAGGACAGGTGGAAACAAGTAATGGGAGTAACAGAAATGTTAGTAAGAAATTCTACAACACCTCCATTGGATTATGATGATGTATCTACTGCTGAAATAGAAGCTAAGATACGTCTAACAGAAACATATGTAAGGAGACGATGGTTGGAAGGTGGTGCTGTTACTGGTGATGCAATAGATGCTGTAGTTTTACTAGTATTATCTAATATCCTAAGTAGATCTGATTTAGCTAGAAAGTATGGAACTCTATCTAGCGAAACTTTAGGTGACTACGCTTATGAAATAGCTGGTCCTATATCACGTGGTATGGATATACAATCTAGTCCTACTGCTGTTATAATGACATGGCACCGAATGGCTCTTGAACTTCTTAAAGATATATCATCTGATAAGAAATATCAAGTTAGATTAACTAATGACTAATTACGAAAGACCAGATGAGAGATATCCAATTAATTGGAATCGATTAAGACATTACATATTCCATAGGGATGGTTATAGATGTCAAATATGTGGACGTAAGAGTGATTTAGTTTGTCACCATATTAAGTATCTAGCACATGGTGGCTCTAGTTCCCCAGATAATCTAATCACTATATGTAAATATTGTCATAATAAAATACATAACAAGGAATGACCTACGATAGTTTATTAATAGATATATGCCAATTAGGTATTCGTACTACCACTACTAATTCATTGGGAGAAACTAAAGAATCTTGGACATACTCATCTACAGATACCCCATGTAGATGGACTCCAATAGTAGCATCCCAAAGAATACAATTACCTGGTGAATTTCAAGATGTTAGATATACAGTTCATTTTGCATCTGGAGCATCAGTTAGTGGTGGTAAGAGAATTCAACATTCATCTAAAGCGTATCTAATTGTAGATGAACATATGGATAGTTCATACCATCATATTACTTGTCTAGTTAAGGAGTTAGCAGCAACATGATAATAGAAATGAAATTAACTGGAGATAAGAGAGCTAGAGAGATATTCAATAAAATACCAATTGCTGCTAGAGATGGTGCTAGAATAGGATTACATAACTCTCTTAAACTTATTAAGATGCAAGCATCTACTATATTAGATTCAACATCTACTAGAGCTAATCCAAGAGGTCATGGACAACGCTATGGTAATTATTTACATAGAAAGATTAATTCTAGTTGGGAAACAGAGGAACCTGAGATAGCTGGTGGTATCATAACTTCAGTATTAAAGAATACATCAGACCATGCTTGTTATGTAGAATTCGGTACTGGAGCTAGAAGTGAATTAACATCAGCAGATGTTGCTGCTAAAGGGAATGTACCATTAACATTTAGAATAGGCAATAGATGGATATCTAAATGGGCTGTAGCAGGACAAATGCCAAAAGCTTATCTAAGAACAGCTATGATTGTACATCAACGCAATATACCTAGAGTTGTTGGTGATAGTATTAGAATAGGATTAGGTATCTAATGTATCATTCTTATTCGTCCATGAGACGTATTCTAATCAATGATTATCACGTAAGTACAGCTATACCAGTGGCTAATATAAGAGTAGGATATAAACGTAATATAGATGTATTTCCTTGTATAACTATTCATAGGATAGGTGGTGATTCATACGGAAGACTTGGGTATCAAACTACTACAGGTGATTCTAGAGATAGGATGGAAAGTGACTTAATTCAAGTTGATATATTCCATGATGATAGTATAGAGGATTTAGAATTATTAGATGATAAAGTTATTGTTGCTGTAATGTCTGGCTCTAAAGTAGATGAAGGTTATAGATTAATGAGTAATCCTAGCACTTATGATGACTCATACGAATGCTACCGTACAACACAAACGTGGATACTGGACCGATTAGTCCAAGATTAAGTGATGTTTAATGTTATTGTTTTACTGTCTATGTAAAATTATTTATGTTTGATTAGTGATTAATAGAGGCACTATATATGGGTACTGTAAGAGGACTTAGCGCTATCATTGCAATTGCTTCAGGAAGTAGAGTTGCAGATAAAGATGTTAGAGGACATAGTCTATGGGGAATGTCAGATTTCTCATTATCATTTGATAGGGGTACCGTTGAGCAAGAATTAATTGGTGAAACAGGTAATTTCTTTGCATACGGAGCTTTATCTTGTGAGGGTTCTTATACTAACTGTAAATTTGCTGCATCTGGTAATTTCGATGCATTATCTAGTATTATAGATAGCTGCTATATGAAAGTGTCCGGCACCACAGGCTCGAATCTATCTTGGTATTTCGTATCTGCCCAGGTAACTGGCTACGATGTCACTATGGGTGACGCAGATACTATCACAGAGGCTTCGGTAGATTTCGTAATTATGGATCCATTTAATATCACTATCAACAATTCAACAGGTCATATTACTGATGCTTAAGGAGGTATAGAATGGGAGCTAATCCAGTAACTTATAGAGGAGAGCAAGCTGCTATCCGTATCAAAGGAAAAAGTGGTACTGCTAGAACCGATAATGTAATTGGTTTATCAGATTTCTCTCTAACTCTAGATAGAGGCACAGTGGAACAAGAACTTGTAGGTGAGGCTGGTAACTATTTTGTTGCAGGAGCTTTATCTATAGAGGGTTCTTTGACTGCTTGTAAATTAGATGCTACAGCAGCAGGAGACTTGCTCACCCACGTAATTAGTGGAACAAGAGCTTGGATATCCGGTAGTTGTGGTAAGTACAGTCTACACTTCTTCTTCGCATCTTGTATGATTACAGGATTTGATTTGTCGATAGGTGATGCAAGCACTATTACTGAAGGAAGTCTTGATTTTATGGTTGAGAATCCTAAGGATGTTAGGGCTTATGTGTATCCAAGCGTAGCTAATAACATAAGTGGTGGTGTCCAAATTAGAGGTTAATGTTAGAATGTATATGTAGCCAATCTTGGCTTGGAGGCGATACAAATGGCTGAACTAGATCCTACAGGTCCAGCAACCAAAGCGCAAATGCAGAAGTTCAAAGAGAAGATGAAAAACACTACTGCTAAGAAAGATAAGGTTGAATTCGCTGGTCATCTAGCTACTCGTGATAAGCTAGAGAGAGATTACCAGGAAGACCATATCTATGTTACTTTCAATTCTTCACCACAAACTAGAAGAACTATTCTTGCTAGACGACCTAATAAGAAAGAATTTATAGAGATTCTTAAGTTAGGTGTCGAAGCTGCTAAATTTGAAGGACTTGGCGACCCACAATCCCTGGAGAAACTTAGCAATACATATTCTAGGTTAAACGAACTTGCTGCTACACTCTCTGTTGATAAAAATCTTGACACTAAATTTTGGGATGAGAAAGTCTCATTCGCTGCTCTCTGGAACTTTATTAATGAATTAGTATCTGAGAGCCAACAGAATATAGGTGGAGTAACTGAGAGTGAGTTGCAATCCTTTCGTGGAGAGTAACTTAGGATATCTCGAGTATGAAATGTGTACTCTCTTAAATACTACACCTAAGGGACTTGGTGAATTAAGAACCAAAGATCCCTTGGGAGTGGCATTCTTAGAAAGGACATATATTCATCGCAGAAAGAAAGAATACGAAGATTACAAGAAACGTGAAAGAGAATCTAAAGCTAAAACCAAGCGTCCTAGGAGACGCTAATGGAATCTAATTTAGTAAAGACCCAATGCACATTAATATCATTTTTAATATCACAGACGCTTGGGCACTACTGGTTAGGTTCTATGTTCTATGTTTTTAATTACTGTTAAATTTAATTAGATTAATAAGATTTGATATAGATGGCATTTTATGATGATAAGTCTGCTGGAAATTTAATAAAATCTCAGGACTGGGATGATTTTGTAGATTATGCACAAGAAATATCTAGCAATAGCTATGGACATTCTAGTAATACTGGAATACATCTAACTACTATTCAGAAGACTGATTTGACTGATGGTGGTGAAACATCATTACATATTCATGATTCTAGATATTATACTGAGACTGAATTAGATGGTGGGCAATTAAATAGTTTATATTATAGTGAAAGTGAAGTAAATAATATTTCTAGTGCAATTATTACACATATTAGTGAGAATTACCAACCAACTGGAGTTACAGAAAGTTATTTAGATGACTTCTATCCTTCATCTTTAGGGAAGCAGGTATCATCTCAAGTTCTATTACTCACTAACTTCTCATCTAATGCTAAACATCTATTTCCAGGAAGTTCAAACATAATAGGTAGATATGCTCCTTCTGGTATTTGGAAGAAGTTAGGTGATACTATATATTATTCAGGTGCTGGTAAGAAGGTAGGTATAGGAACTATGTATCCATCTACTGCATTACATGTGTTATCTGGAGCTTCATTTGGGCATAATTCAATGATAGGAACTTTAAGAGGACTTGTTAACGTAGAATTAACTCCAGATGATGGGCTTGGATATACACAAGCTCTTAAGATGCATGCAAACAAAACAGGATTATCAACACTTTATGGATTTAATGGGACAGCTATTGGTGCTAATAATACTAATATAGCTATTTATGGATTTGCTGGTGGTGCTACAAATAATTACGGTTTATGGATAGATGCTGGAGATGCGATATTTGATGATGATGTATACATTAAAGGTAATTTATCATCCCAAGCTATTTCTACTCAATCTATATCCAGTAATATTATTAAATTTACAGAATTTACTGGGAAAACTGATGCTACCGCTGCGGAATTAGAGGAATTGACAGATGGATCTGAAACCACTCTTCATACTCATGCAGCTGTCAGTGATGTTGCTTGGTCAGGTGCTAGTGAATTCTATGGTTTTTCTTCCAATGCTAAAAATTTATATCAACAATCTGGTACATCAGGGATATTTGACCCTTCATTATATATAATATCTACAAATTCAATAGCTAGATTTGCTGATAGTAGTAATTATTCTACCCATAAAGGGGATTCTACTATACATTTTACAGAAGCATCTATAGATCATGGTAGTATAGCTGGGTTATCTGATGATGACCACTCTCAATATTTTAATAATTCTAGATTAGAGAAGATTTCATCACAAACTCTTCATTCAGGAACAACACATGACTATGCATTTATTACTGCTAATGATGGTACAACTGATATAACTGCATCAGAACTTGAAGAACTTACTGATGGAAGTACAACTTCTCTACACACTCATGCTGGATTAGGTACTGATGTAGCTTGGTCTGGTGCTAATGAATTTTATGGATTATCATCCAATGTAACTGGTGATGTTACATCTCTTTTTGCAGCATCTACTTCTTTAGATGGTAGAATAGATACATTAGAATCTGCTGGATATGTTGATACAAGTGGAACTCCAGTGGATGATGACTTTGCTAAATTTACAGATTCGGATACTATTGAAGGTAGAAGCTATTCTGAAGTTAGAAGTGATTTAAATGTTCCACAGATTACAGATGTAATTGCTAGTGCTAATGCTATTGAAAGATTTACTGATTCTTCAAATGTGAATTGGACTAAAATCACTGCAATATCAAGTGGATTTGATGGTAGATTAGATACTCTGGAAGGATATGATATTTTTGATTCAGAATTATATATAACCAGTACTAATGCTATATCTAGATACCATCCATCTAGTTATGGGGTATTCCCATATATATCAAGTCAATATATATCTGGAGGTACTGTAGTTTGTGATGAATTGACTATTAAAACTACAAATACTATATCTGGATTAACTAAACCCACTTATAACTCAGGTGCTGCTAATAAAGCATATGTAGATGATATTGTTACTAATATAAGTGGTAATTTCTATCCATCCTCTCTCGGTAAGGGTGTATCTGGAAATGTCAAAACACTTAATGATTGGTATGTAGTATCTTCAGAATCATATTCTAAAGCTTATGCATCATCACAAGTATCTATGTATTCTATAAGTCAAGCTGATGATATTGATGATGGTGCTGGAGGTGGATGGGATTCTGATGCTTTCCTAAACTCATCTATGGAATGGGATGGTACTAATTGGATACCAGTTTCAGGTGGTGGTGGAGGAGGTACTGATACTTCTACTACTTTAACTATAGCTACTGCATCAGGTATTAACTCTACTGTAACTGTTAAACATGATGGTAATGCTGGAACACTTTCATTAGTTGATATTCCTCAAAATATATTGAAGTCAGGTTCTTATTATTGGAATGCCTATCTATCTGCTAATAGAGTTCTAGATACATTTGATTCTACTTCTTACATTACAAGTGCTAATGCTATAACTCGTTTTGCTGATAGCAGTTCAATTCAAACTAAATTCTTATTATCTTCTGATTATAATGGGAGTGGTGCTTTCTATCCCTCTTCCCTTGGTAAAGGAGTATCATCTCAAGTATTAGCACTAACTGGATTTTCTTCAAATGCTACTAGTCTTTATGCTCCATCCGGTGATTATGAAAATATAGTAACTGTTGCTAAATCAGGTGCTCACTTTACTTCAATTCAAGATGCAATAGATTCAATTACAGATAATAGTTCTTCTAAGCCTTATAGCATTATGATATATCCAGGAGTCTATACCGAAGACATCAAGATGGAAGATTGGGTATCTTTAGATGGTGAAGGCAAAAGAAGTGACATAATAATAAGTGGAACACTTTATTTCGCTTCAGATGCTGGTAATAAATCAGCAATTAGAGATTTAACTATAGCTTACAATACATCTACTGATAATACCCATCTAATTTCTGCATCTGGTGGAAGACATTCTGTAGATAATTGTCGTCTAATCCTTTCAAATTCAGAAAATGGTCATATTGGTTCATTAGGAAGATTTAGTGGAACAACATTCCGTATGAGGAGATGTTGGTCAAAATATGATTTCGATGGAACTGCTGCAGGAACTAATAGTCATTGGATATTTGATTTCTTAGGAACTACCACTTGGAGTATGTGGGATAATGAGTTTCAGATAGAAATTAGCGATGCTGGAGATACAGCAGCATTAGTAAATGAAGCAACCACATTCACTGTAGAATCTTATTTTGACCATAATACTGTAGATATGGATATGAAGAGTGCCTCTTATAATGGCACTTGTGGTATTTTATATCTACATGGTGCAGGAACAGATAAACACGTTAATTATAATCATCTTCATTTAACTTCAGCAGGAAATGGAACTAGTTATGCAGTGTATATGGATACTGCAGGTAATAATGGAGAAGTTCACTGTTTAGCCAATGATATGCATATTGAAGACTTTGCTAATAATTACGGGTTTAATGTAGCATCAGGAGATGAAATCACAAGTCATTTCGATGGTATGGCAGAAGGAATGAGTGATGGAACAGGTGCAGGAACACTTAAGATGGTTCATGCTCATGATGATGATTTAGATGTGACTGGACACATTTTTGCTGATGGAGCCATAAGTGGTACTAGTGTATCTGGTGGAACTATTAAATTTACTACATTCACTGGAAAGACTAATGCAACTGCAACTGAGTTAGAAACTCTAACAGATGGTTCAGATGCAGATTCTCTACATATACATCTAGGATATTATCCATCTTCATTAGG
>Ga0272442_10009354_pt1 | contig 12272 bp, 11 predicted proteins | sample SSMForm2O_FD_200262 | JGI IMG/M metagenome (GOLD analysis project Ga0272442, IMG submission 200262) | Marine sediment archaeal communities from Little Sippewissett salt marsh, Falmouth, MA, United States - SSM-Form-2O | ecosystem: Environmental > Aquatic > Marine > Wetlands > Sediment ... | reverse complement strand
CGCTGAAGCCTTGACGTCGCGGATCCAGGACGAAACCATCCGGGCGTTGGCGAAGGAACGTCCCGTGGGCAGCGTCGATCTGTTCAGCGACGACACCGATCTTCTAGAGGATCAGACGCTCGTTGAGGCATTGAGGGGGATCTATGTCTGATGGCCGTGCGTGCGTAAGGCTCGCAGAAGGAAGCGAGAGGAACTCGGCCTCATTGATGGAGGACTTTGGGCCAGGGCGGCTTCTCCTGCCGCGCCTCAGGTTGAGGAGGGTTGCCTGCGATGGATTTGCCGTAGATCACGACCGATTGGTCAGCGAAGAAGGATCTGTGCGCGTCTCTCTCCCGGGCGTTCTCTGTCGGCCAGGCCCTGACGAAGAAAAACTGTTCTGATGCGTCAATTGCGTCAGGGCCGCTGGTGTTCTCGTCCCCCACGAGAATCTCGAAGCGATAATCGGAGCTGCCATCCAATATCGATTTCTCCAGCACAGGAGGAGGACCCCCAGCCTCATTGGATGCCCCCTGTGCGACGCGACATAGCTCTTCCATGGATCCGTACTCCCCCACGCCATCTCCGTCCTCATCCTTGATGCATAACTCTTTGAATGTCTTTTCTGAACGAACCAGCGTCCGCACTGTGGCGATCGCGCTAGATTCGGCAGCAGCGTACTGCGCACGCAGGAAGCCCCTAACCATGATGCCTGTCACAATGGATAGGTTGACGAGCACAAGCAAACAGCTCAGGAGCGTGTCCGACGTCTTGTTGCCTGTTGTCAGCTTCATCGGAACCCTCCTTGCCACGTGCAACCGTGTAGGCCCTACAGACGCTTATATCGGATCCACGCCCCGAAGAAGGGGTCACAGAATCTGTACTGGGTGCCCTGCTGGAAAAGAATACGTTTCTTGACGAGACTGTTGACCGCTCTTCGGACTGAACTTTCGGCCGCGATTCCGGTCAATGCGGAAAAGTCGCCGTTCAGGGAAGACGATCCCCGTCTGTCGGCGAGCGCCCGGAGACATTTCAGCTGTTGGGCTGACACGTACTCGAGAAGGATCGTATAGGAGCGCTCTTCGTTGCTGAAAAGCCTTCTGAGGGCCCTCGTCAGTGCCGCTGAATCCAGTGAATCGCCTGGCTCGGTCTCGTCCCAAAGACACTGGCATAACCGCTGTACATCGCCGGGGACGTCGTGGCATAGATCGAATATCTCCTCAAGCAAATCATCAGAGAGGGTTCGTCGGCTCGCGCCGAAACTGTCCGCCAAGAAGCGACTGAACTCAGTGCGAGTCAGAGGGCCCAGTTCGAAACGAATAGCACTCTTGTAGAAAGGGGAGGCAGGATCGAAGAACATCCTGTCCATATCATTTCGTACGCTACCCGCAAAGATATACGGTGACGCGGCATGCAACTGGATCCTGCTCCGCATCCGCGAGATCAGATCGTCTCGTTCTTCCCTTGGCAGGTCAAGCAGAGACTGAAACTCATCCAGGAATACGACCGTTCGTTTCAGTTTGCCCAAGGTCTCCAGTGCCTCCTCCAGCGTCTCCATTCCGGGTTTCGTTCCCGGAGCCAGGGAGAGCGTGGGAGCGTTGGTGAAGGGATCGATGCCGATCACAGGACGCAACACCGAGAATGTCTTCATAAGTCGAGGTAAGAGGGATTCCGTTGCGGAGGCGAAGATGCCGTCAATGACGCGTCTGACAGCGCCATCGGGGCTTTTCACTCCAAGGAAATCAATGAAGACGAGAGACGTTCCGCGTAGACGACGCACTGTCTCATGGACGAGGGAGGTCTTTCCGATGCGCCGTTCGCCCAGCAAACAGACACGAGAGCATCTCTTGATCTCGGCCTTGAGCTTCCTGATTTCCTCTTGTCGTCCGCAAAAGTCTTGTCCGACAACGACCATGCCTGTTTTGAATGGAACCATGGCTCTATTCTACCAGATCGCGCAGATTTGCGCCGCGCAGATTTGCGCCGCGCAAATCTGCGCGGAACGGCGGAACTGACTAGCCCTGCACCGGGGTGAAGAAACCCTGTGCTTTTATCCCTTCAGGTATACTCTAGGGCGAAAGGACGGGAAGGAGGAAGTGATGATCTGGAAGATCGCCCTGTTTCTCACGCTGTGTATGCCATCTTCCCTGAGTGCCTTTCCTCAGTACTTCCGGGTGGAGGAGGGCGGGGACGACGCATTGACGTGGCCGATCTGCACGAAAGACACTCCGACTTGTGTGATGAAGGAACGACGTCGGGTACGAGATTGGTACAGGAGACAGTTCCTGGAACCGTACGACAAGGTGGGACTCCGCGACCCCTCCTGGGACGCGTTGGCCAAGGAGTTTATATCAGCCTCCATCGATATCTTTTCATGGGCCGATTCTTCAGTGGATTACGACGATCTGAAGCCGACGATGGAGAAGCTCATTGAATTGAAGTGTCCCGATCCTGTCGTCTGTTACTGCCTTGCGCGGGCCGAGAAACGGCTACCTCTCAAGAAGATGCATATCAACAGGATGTGTCCCGGGTTCGGGCGGGCAGACTACCCCAAAGGGGGGCAATTCACAACGGCTCTTATCACGGGAGACGAGGTGAACTCCGCGGATCCTAGGCTGGGCGAGACTCGATCTCTGTGAACTCCTCGACGAGTCTGAAGCCGTTCCGCAGTGGGTTGCCAAGACTGTGAGGGGCAGACACTACATCGAGCAAGCCTGGCGACATCGAGGCTCAGGATACGCCTACACCGTTACAGAAGATGGATGGAAAGGATTCGCAGAAAACATGGAGATGGCCGGCGAGGTGTTGGAGGAAGCCTACGCCCTCAATCCCCAAATGCCTCATGCGGCTGCCCTGATGATCAAGGTCTCCATGTGTCACTGTGACGACGCGAGGCGAGAGATGCGCCGTTGGTTTGATAGGGCCACGGCCACGTGTATAGATTACGTTCCAGCATACAACTATATTTCCTTTGGTTTTTGGCCCCGCTGGCATGGGAGTACAGAGGATCTAGTAGCTTTTGGGGAGCTATGCCTTGGTACGGAACGATACGACACTGTCGCCCCCTTGTACTCTCTCATTGCTCTGAAAAGTGTCTTGAGATCCCGGGATAGGGAGGACTATGGATTGCTCGTGAAAGAGGAGAGGTCCTACCAGAGGGTAGCGTCCGTTCTAGAGAGATATTTGCAGGAACCAGCTATGCAGGATTTGAAGGAGTACTTCCATTCCCACTATGCCATATGGGCCCATTGCGGGAAAAGATATGAAGACGCCCACAGGAACCTTTCAGCCATTGACTATGAGCTCACGCCATTTGCGATGCGGGACTGGCCGAACGTCAACGTGCAGGATTTGCTGCTTGAATCAGCCACCTTGGGCGGCCGCTGGGGAGACGAAGCCTTGAAAGCCGAAAGGGCGTATGAAAGCCGTGACTTCGGCGCCGCCCGCACAAGGTTTGGAGAACTCGTTGAAGAGTGTGAAAGCGATCCAAGAGCCAAGACCTATGTCAAAAATAGACTGGCGACCATCGAGATGGAAGATCGCCTCGGCAATGGGGGATGGGTTTCCTTTCTTCCACCAAAGGATTTTACTGGTTGGCGTATCGACCAGGGGATTTGGGAGGTTCTTCCTGACGGTGACTTGGAATGTGTGGGAGATCGTGGCGAAACCGCCTTGTTCTGTCGCTCCAGAGTCAGCTCCGATTTTGAGATCCAAGGGACGATAGAATTGCCATGGGCTCACGAGGACAGCGCCTGTGGCGGAGCGTCCCTTTTCCTTGGTGACCTCCTTTGGGGTAAGGAGAACTGGATGTCCGTCACGTTGACTTGTTATCCGGAAGGGAAAGAGACCTGTTGTTACCAGCATTGTTTCTACAGGACTCCATCCGAAACCAAAGCAGTCCTGGAGAAGAGGAATACGATTCGTCTCGTGTGCTTCAACGGCAGTGTGGCCCTGTGGATAAACGGAGCTCAGGTGCTGGAAGACGTTCCTCCTGATGAAGATGTCAAGATAGATAGAGATGATTGCAGGCTCGGATTCGGGCATAAATGGAACAAGAAGGGGAACGTTGTTCGATACCGCGGTTTCCGCGTACGTCGGCTGCAGAAGGCTCCTCCCTCGCGGTAGAGAGGCCAGCCCAGCGTGACCTCTCTTGCACCCCTTCAGGTATACTCTACGACGAGAAAAGCGGAAGGAGCTGAAGTATGACTCGAAGAGTGGCCCCAGTGGCCCCAGTGGTCATGGTGGCCTTCGTAGCAGGCTTGCTGTCTGTTGTTGCGTCGTGCAAAAAGACGAAACCAGCCCTGGAAGAGAAGACCAAGCTGGTCTTCTGGCACATTCAGACGAGCGACCCGACCAAGGGAATCATCGACGCAGCGGTGAAGCGGTTCGAGGCGAAGCATCCCGGGGTGCAGGTCGAAGTGGTTCCCATCAAGAATGACCCCTACAAGACCAAGCTGCGAGTGGCCGTGGGCGCGGGACAGGCCCCGGATATCTTTCACACTTGGGGAGGCGCCCCGCTGGCGGAATATGCCGAGGCCGGAGCTGTCGCTGATCTGAGCGGTTTCATGGACGACGAATGGCGGGCGCGACTCCTTCCCTCGGCCATGGCCCTCTGCCAAAAGGGAGAGGCCGTGTATGCCGTGCCTCAGGACGTCGGGGTCGTGGTGCTTTGGTTCAATGAGACGCTTTTGAAGAGCGAGGGAGTCCCGCCGCCGGAAGATTTCTCTTCCTGGCTGGAATCCATCAAGTACCTGCGCCAGCAGGACGTGATCCCAGTGGCCTTGGGGAACAAGGAGGGATGGCCTGGGGCCTTTCTTTTCGATTATTCTCTGGAGCGCATGTTGGGAAGAGAGGAAACCAGTCGCCTCTTGAACGATCCCACGCAGTGGGAAGACGACCGCGTGATCGAGGCCTACGGCAAGCTGCAAACCCTGAAGGATGCGGGCGCGTTTCAGGAGGACTTCAATGCAGCGGGATACGACCAGTCCAGAATGCTCTTCTTCACAGGGCGTAGCGCCATGACAATCATGGGGAGTTGGCTTCTGGCCCATTGCACCAAGGAGATGCCAGACTTCTTGAAGGACTTGTCCCTCACTCGGTTCCCTCAGGTGGAGGGAGGCGCAGGGAATGGCACGGTTCTGGGCGGGGTCAACTCGGCGTTTGCTGTGTCATCCAGCTGCCAGGAGAAATCCATAGCCGTGGAACTGCTCAGAGAGTTGACCTCGGAGGAGACGCTGACGGCCTGGGCCGAGGCTGGAAGGCTCCCTGCGGCCTTCCTCGATGAGCCACCCACCGGCGCTCCCAGGCAGTGGCTGGACCTGAAGAAAATCCTTGACGAGGCGGACAGCCTGGCCTGTTACTTCGATCAGAGCTTTCCTCCTCGACTGGCCGAGAAGCACAAGGAGCTGATCCAGCGGGTGCTCATGGGCGATCAGACGCCTGAGGGCGCTGCCAAGGCGTTCGCACAGGAAGCCAAGGCCCTTCAATCCGAGACCGGGATGGAGGAATGAAGACCCGTTCCCTTTACTGCGTGCCAGCGCTTCTTTTCTTTCTTCCTTTTCTCCTGTTCCCGCTGGTGGACTGCCTGGGGCTGAGCCGGTTCGTTTGGGACGGGATCACGCAGGACAAGGTCTTCGTCGGCCTGGGGCACTACAGGGCGCTCTGGCTGGATCCTGTGATGCGGAGCAGCTTGGGCCACAACGCCCTTCTCATCCTCTTTTCCCTGTTGTTCCAGTTGTCCCTGGCGTTCCTCCTGGCTCTCTTTGTCTCCAAGCTTTCTCGTGGAGCGCGTCTCATGAAAGGGGCGCTTCTCACCCCTCTCATGCTCTCACCGGTGGCGTGCGGTCTTCTCTGGGGGGATCTCCTGGATCCGCACCTGGGACCGATCCAAACAGGGCTTCGGGGACTCGGAATCCTCTCCAGGCCTCAAGGATGGTTGTCGGATCCCGGCTGGTCTCTTTTCTGGATTTTCATTGCCATCTCCTGGCGCCATGTAGGCTTCCACGTGTTGCTTATGCTAGCGGGATTGGAGCGAATCCCGAGACAGACCGAGGAAGCGGCCAGGGTGGACGGGGCAGGGAGGCTAGGAGTCACTTTTCACATCACATTGCCGCTCATGGGGAAGACCGTGGCTCTTTGCGGCCTTCTCAGCGTGGTCGGTTCCCTCAAGTACTTTGACCTGGTCTATGCCATGACCCGCGGGGGACCGGCCCATGCCACGGAGTTGGTGGCGACGTACGCTTACAAACTGGCCTTTGACCAGTCCAGAATGGGGTACGCCTGTGCGGCCTTCAGCGTCCTCTTCGGCCTCACCTTCGGGGCGGGAGTCCTCTATCGACTCCTGAGAGGGAGGTCGGGCTAATGAGAAGAGTAAGGTTTTTTTGTAAGGTAGCTTTTTGTGCCGGGGCACTCCTGCTTCTGCTGGGTCCCTTGGTTTGGCTTCTTTTCAACGCCCTCAAGACCAACGCCGAGATCTACCAGAATCCTTGGGGGATCCCCAGTTCTCCTTCCTTGGACAATTTCAGAGGCGTCTGGGGAGGAGGGGAGTTTGGGGTCGCTTTTTGGAACAGCCTCAAGATCACAGGGATCACGGTGATCTCCACGTTGGCTCTGGGTTGCCTGGCGGGATACGGACTCTCTTCGGAGCGGTCCTGGGTGAAATCCTCCCTCATTTCCCTGTTTCTTGCCGGGATGATGGTGCCCCCTCACGTGGCCTTGGTTCCTCTTTTTCGCCTGTATCATGGCCTTGGGGGTTCTGACACACACTATGCCCTAATGGGGCCCTATGTCGCGTTTTCTTTGCCTCTGGCGATTTTTGTCATGAAGAGGTTCTTTGAATCGATTCCCAGAGATATCCTGGATGCAGGGGCTTTGGACGGCTTATCGGGACCAGGAGCCCTGCGATGGATCTACCTTCCCTTGAGCCGATCGGCCTTAACCACGTTGGGCGCCTACACCGCCATCTTCTCATGGAACGAATTCGCCTTTGCCTTGACCTTTCTGGAGACGCCGTCCCTCCGCACCTTGCCCTTGGCCTTGATGGACTACTCCGATCAGTATGGTTCGGACGTGGCCATGACGTGCGCCGCCCTCTGTATCTCGGTCCTTCCCCTGGTCTTGTGCCTTTTCCTCTTCCAGGCGCGCTTTGAGGAAGCCTTGACCCAAGGCGCACTCAAGGGGTAATTGTAGCTCGTACCTGTTACAGGAAGGGTGCGGATGGAAGTCTCCCCGTGGAGAAAGGGTTTGACTTGGCGGGTTCGGGGACGGGCCGACTGCCGAGCGAGAGCTCGGCTCCTCGGACCGTTCTCGCCCTCGGAAGCGCACATATGATTATGCAAGTGCGCTGAGAATGAGCCAAGGCAAGTCTTTTCTTCACGGAGGAGGGAAACACGGGCCTTTCCCCCAACAGGGACGCGCTAACCGTCCTCCAGGATGAGTTGCGCGGCCTCCTCCGCCAAGGCGATCGTGTCGCTGAGGGTTCTGTCTGAAGGGTGTAGAAGACAGGAATCCGTGACATAGAGCTTAGGGACGGGCGAACGGATTTGGACCGCGTCCCGAGTGAAGCCGACGTGACAGATCGGTTGGGCATAGGGATTTCGGAAGACGCGTCGATCCTTGAGGTCTCCCTCGGTCAGGGGGTAGAGCCTTTTCAGTTCCTGAAAGGCGTGGTCTGAGATGTCCTCGTCCGTCATCGCGTATACCGGATCATCCACAGGAACGTACCTGGGAAGATAGATAAGGGTGTCCCCTCCCCATTCTTGCTTGTCATCCAGGTTGGTGTACTCAATCACCCCTGCCAGGTCGGTGTGAGGATCGCTGATATTGGTCCAGAAGTGGGGAGATAGGCTGCGTCTCATCCTCAGAAGAACGCAGACAATACCGATGTAAGGCACGGCCCGGATCTTGTCCATGAAAGGGTTTGGAAGGCGCCCGGTGAGATTGGGCAGCAGAGGAAGAGGAATGGTGCTGAGGACTGCATCGGCCTTGTAGATCTGATCTTGGGATCGGACAGACGCTGCGCTCCCATTCTCCAAGATCAACTCATCTACATCCCGTTCCAGGAGGAGGGTCCCGTCCATGGCTTCGATCTCTGTCTTTAGCGCCTGAACAATGGTTCGACTGCCACCATCCACGTAGCCGAGAGTCTCCCTTTGCAGTAGTCCCAAACGGGACCTGCCTAGACGGTGAATGCGTGCCCACATCCAGGCTGCCGACAAGGAGTCGGTGTACTGTCCGAATTTCCTCGTGACGAGGGGTTCGTGGACCAACGCAAATCCCTCCTGTCCGAACTCGATCTTGAGCCAATCCGTGGCCGTTCGATCCTCGAGGTCTTTCCAGGAGCGCTTTAATCTGCATTTCACTACCCCCCACCCGAAGCGAAGCTTGGAAGCGAAGCCCATGAGGGGAAGATTGAGCAGGTCCCAGGCGGTTCCAAACGGGTAGACCGTACCTCTGTGATTGAGGGACATGCTGGTAAAACGCCATTGAAGCCGTCCCGAGAGGCCCAGGTCTTGTATGAGACGGATCATCTCCCGATCTCCGCGGCACAGGAAATGGTAGAAGCGATCCACATAGGCCTCGTCCCAGGAAAAGGAGGATGCCATGCCGCCCAGGTCGCTTTCTTTCTCAAAAAGGGTGACCTCAGCGCCTGCTTTCAGAAGAGAGCGAGCTGCCGTGAGGCCGGCGAAGCCGCCGCCGATGATGATGACGCGCATACCGGGAAGTTTGGGGCCCCCACTAGGTTTTGTCAAGGGTGAGATGTTCGTAGAGTCCCTTGTCTTTCGGTTTTCGAGAGGGTTTGTTGGTAGGGGAAGGGACTCTTGACGGTAAACAGAGGGGAGGATATATTGTTGGTCTGGGTTGCAACTTCGATCAAGATTTGGAGACGCTTGGGTATGGCAACTTCCGGTAGAGCACTTCTGCCTTCCTTAAAAGAGGATCAGGTTATCGATCAGATTAGGGATTGGTCTGATAAGACGACGGGCACCAAGATGTGGGAGCGGTATTGGGCTTGTCACAATGAGATTGTGGAGGGATTGAAAGAGGCGGGATTGGGCTCCGTGGACGGGATGGAGAAGTCTCGGGAGGACGAAAAGAGGTATCAAAAGGCAGAAGCGGAGATGTTTATCGCCGCTTATCAGGCCAAGGCCTTTGACTATACCCTCCAGCGGGATTACGATTTGGATTTAGCGGCGGATTACATCGTATATCTCATGGTGCACTCCAAGGAGGGGAGAGCCCAACTGAAGGAACTCAAATCCGATTTTCCTGACCTGCAGGACAGGCTGAAGGAGATTATCAAGCGGATTGACGGCATGCTTCAGAGAAGCATGTCCCTTTGATGGGGGGTAGACGGGGCTATACGCTACCAGAGCGATTTCGGTTGTGGAATAGGCCCGCTGGTCGCGGCCGCCTCGCAGCTTCAGGTCGTTTCTGTGCGCGGATAGGGGGTTAACGGGACGCGTTTGGGAACTTTTCTTCCGACGTGGGTGTCTCAGTGGGGTGAAGCAGGATAACAAAAGGAGAGACACTATGAGACGTTGGCTGACGATCGTGTGCTGGATGCTCATCACCCAGTGGGCCTGTTCTTCTGGATACGGAGCCTACCTGGAACAGGGGGAAGGGGTCCCGCCTAGGCGCCCGACCCCGATCCGTCCCCGGCCGCCGATTCGTCCCCCTATTCGCCCGCCAGTTCGTCCCCCAGTACCTCCCAATGGTCAGCAAATCCTGTATGCGCGAGCCAGCGATCTCTCCGTGGGATGGCCAGCAACCCATAACCAGATGACGGTGTATCCCTTGAAAGGCAGAGATCTTAATTTCCCCGCGATCTTTTCCCTTCAGCAGGCCTTGTCCAGAGGCTACATTTGGATCGAGGAGACGGGACAGGTGGGCAGCTTGGCGGCACACAATCGAAGTCCCCATTTTGTTTTCCTGATGCTCGGAGAGATCGTGGGCGGCGGATGGCAGAACAGGACCCTGGCTGAGGACACGCTGTTGGGACCCTGGGCGGAAGGGGTTCGGTTGCCTGTCTACTGTGTGGAAAAGGGCCGTTGGCGAGGAGGCAGAGAACAGTTTTCTTCCATTCCTGAAGCGTCCCCCCCTTGTGTGAGACGAAAGGTGGCCCAAGGGGCGACCCAAGAAGAGGTCTGGTCGGAAGTGGACCGCCTTTCAGAACGTGCCGGCGGGAGGAGTCCCACCCACGACCTCTCCCAGTGCCTGCGATCCGCGCCCTGTTATGGGGAGATCGATGAAACCGTTCGCGCCATTGAAGGCAGACTGCCCAAAGGAACCGTGGGGATCATGGTTTTCTGCGGAAATAGACTGGTGGGGATCGATCTATTTGGATCCCAGCACTTGTTCTCCCAATTGCGATCGGAGCTGCTTAGAAGCTATGCCTGGGACGTATTTGGAGAGCATCCGCCGTGGTGGAGCAGGATGGGCAGAATTGGAGCGAATCGCCTCTTGGATCGTTTGCGCAGGGCCAACGCCACGTGCACAGGTACGCCTGGCGACGGATGTGGACTCGATGTCTGGGGGGAAGGGCTTCAGGGGCACGGTGTAGCGCTTGGTGGATCCGTGCTTCATCTACACCTGTATTAGACTTGAAGGCTCGGACAAGGCTGCCAGGAATCCTTTCGGGAGCGAGGAGGCGGAGAAAGGCGTCTTTTGGTAGTATGAACGCCACTTATGCTGAGTAGAATTCGTGCGCTTTTTGGCTGCGGCGAGCTCATTCTGAGTCTCACCCTTTTTAATCTGAATGCGAAGTACAAGGGATCCTTCCTTGGGGTTCTTTGGTCTATGCTGAAACCTGTCTGCATGATGGCGGTGTTCAGCGTGGTGTTCCAGGTAATCGTTCGCTTTGATGCCGGAATTCCTTACCCGGTCTTCTTTCTCACAGGATTGCTCCCCTGGAATTTCATGTCCATGTCTCTCTCGTCCGGAACCAATGGACTTGTGGACCATGCCAACTTGATCAAGAAGGTCGCCATACCCTCAGAGACATTCATCCTAGCGATTGTGCTTTCCAATTTGGTGGATCTCTTTCTCGCCTTCATTGTTTGCTTCTTCTTTATCCTGATTTTTCAGGTCAAAGTGAGCGCCATGGTGGTCTTCCTTCCACTAGTCATTCTTCTCCATTGCCTGTTCATTTTTGGACTGTCCCTGCTTTTTTCTGCGGCGAATGTCTTTTTCAGAGACGTTCGACAGATGGTTGAGGTGGGCCTATTGGCCTGGTTTTATGTGAGTCCCATCCTGTATTCCGTGGACATGGTCAAAGCCTCGAAGCCAGGTCTGGTGGCCTTTTATCTGTGCAACCCCATGGCTGTATTTATCGCGCTGTATAGAGAGGTGATGGTTTTGGGCGGAATGGGTGTGGAGGGACACGATCCCATCTCGCTTTCCAGTTACTTGTTGATGGCTTTGGCATGGGCTGTGGGAGCCTTCCTAGTGGGATATGCAGTCTTCCTGAGGAAGGAAGAACGGTTCGCGGAGCTTCTATAAACATGACAGAACAGGCTAAGATCTCCTGGATCAGTCCTCTACCGCCTCAACCCTCAGGAGTGGCCAACTACGCGCGGGAAGTGCTTCCTTTGCTTCGCCGTCATTACGAGGTGGAGAGCTATGAGGACGCACAAATAACGGAAGAAGAGGCCCTCAAAGCAACAGCTGCTGATCTCTTGCTTTGCCACGTGGGAAACAACTCCAAGTTCCATGAGAGCGCCTATCGATTGGCTTTGAGACATCCTAGCCTGGTGGTTTTACACGATCTTTGCTGTCATCATTTGGTGGCTGATTTGACCCTTGGGAGGGGACGCGTCAGGGAGTATGTAACTCATTGCGAGGCCTCCGACGGCGAGGAGGGTAGAAGAAACGCAGAACGCAACGCGGCTTTCGGTTTTCAAGAGGAGCTTGGATTTCAAATTCTGTGCGTGAAACCAGTCGTTGACGCGTCCTTGGGCAGCTTGGTTCATAGCGCTTGGGCCGAAAAGACCTTGCGAAGGATTTGTCCCCAAGCATGGATTCGCCGTATTCCTTTCGTCGTCATTGGGAAAAGCTGGATAGACCGCACTGTGGGGCGGAATCTTCCCTTTCCAACCATTCTGCTTCCCGGGTTCGTGACGCGGCCGAAACTTCCTTTTCATCTTTTGACAGCGGTCCGCCGATTGGCTGGGAGAGGGCACTATCCAAGGCTTGTTTTTGGGGGAGGTTGTTCTTTCCAGGAGGAGTTGGAGCGAGCAGCTGACAGACTTGGAATAGGGGAACGGGTCCTCTTTACAGGCTCCATGTCGGAAGAGGAA
>Ga0272442_10009351_pt1 | contig 12273 bp, 12 predicted proteins | sample SSMForm2O_FD_200262 | JGI IMG/M metagenome (GOLD analysis project Ga0272442, IMG submission 200262) | Marine sediment archaeal communities from Little Sippewissett salt marsh, Falmouth, MA, United States - SSM-Form-2O | ecosystem: Environmental > Aquatic > Marine > Wetlands > Sediment ... | reverse complement strand
CTTTCGAATTGTAGCGGTTCGGTGGCAGATTAAAATATGAAAATGGGTTTTGATAAAAGAGGAGGGTATCTCATGTTCAGAGAATATTATGATAATGACGGAAAAGTAATGACCAGGGAAGAAGTCCAGCAACTGCCCCCTGAAAAACTTTCAAAAAAATCAGGTCTTCCGTTGAAAATAATTCCGGATTATGAAAGCCTTTATGATGCTGTTGCTGAGATGATGATTGAAGTTATTCTTTCGAAAAAAGGGGATAAAGTCACCATGATTCTTCCCGTTGGCCCGACAAAGCAGTATCCCGTATTTGCCGGGAAGGTAAAAGAAAGAGGTGTGGACTGTAAAAATTTATGGACTTTCAATATGGATGAATTTATTGACAGAAACGGCAGAACAATACCGGAAGACCATCCAATGTCATTTAAGGGGGACATGATGTGCAATTTTTTTTCACTCATTCCTCCGGAGCTCAGAATGCCTATAGAGCAAATGTATTTCCCCCGGCACGATAATTTTGACGAAATAAATGATGCTTTTGACAAGCATGCCCCTGATGGTGTGGATCTGTGCCTGGCGTCTGTCGGACCGGAAGGCCACATAGCATTTAACGAAAATCCAAATTTCGGGCATGTGGAGGTAACAGAAGAGGAATTTCTTGAAGACCGAACCCGTCTCGTATTAGTAAAAACGTCAACCGTGGATATGGATGCCCTTTTGGCAGGATGCGGAGATAGGCAGTCAATTCCCCCTTTTGCTGTTACGATTGGACCGCATGATATATTAAAAGCAAAGAGGGCTGAGATCGTATTTTTTGCCGGACGGTGGCACCGTACTCCATTGCGGGAAACCTTGTTTAGAAAACCAACTATGAGATTTCCCGGGTCTCTTTTAAAAATAAGGAAGGCAAAGGATGGTTCTCTCACCAAACAGAATATAAACATATGGACTACACCGGTTGAAGCGGGGCCTGTTTTTTCAAAGACCATGGCCTGAGCTTTGAATTATGACTAAGCACGGTTGTATGGTCATTGATTGAAAAGGTCACGGAAATAGGGGGCGGTATATCTCATCTGTCAGATCCTATAATGTGGACAACATTAGTAGTGGCCAGACCCCCTGCATTGAGGGTTGCAGCCCGTCTACCTCCCGGGACCTTATAATCGCCAGCCTTATCCGATACCTGTAAGTACGCGTCAAGCAGCTGTCTGGTGCCGGTTGTTCCAACCGGATGCCCGTATCCAATCAGCCCCACCCTGAAGGATTGACCAGACATTTTTCATCAAATTCAACTATTCTATTTTCTATTGCTTTCCAGCCTTCAGCAGGCTTTGTCAGTCCAAAGCGCTCAATTTATAATCTCCTGTGCTGAGCGCGTGTTCTTTATTCATGAACCGCTTCCTCGTCTGGGCTTTTGGATTTCTTTTTGCGTTTTCGTAATTTAGAGTAGATATTTGTGCCAGGTGTTCGTCGTTCACGCTATATAGTTCGTCATATAACCGGTTAAACAGCTTTGGAAAGGAAAACTCAATACCTTTGGATTCTTTTTCATACCACGCGGCAGCTCCTAAAAAATTGCCTCCGGTTTCAGCATCCACACTTTTCATCAGTTCAACACCGAGTACCATTGTTAAATCGTAAATGCCAGCTTCGATTTCAGCCCTCGCCATAAGTGCGGCAACCGATCCTGAAGCGCATGCAGCTTCATGCCGCGCTGTTGGAATGCCTCTCATTACGGGATCATAATTCAGGGGAAACGAACCGGGGTGGGCCTGCATTGTTAAAAGCTCGCCTGCAAAGTTGCCGACGTGAACCGCCTGAATATTTTCAGGCTCAATGTCAGTGGCTGTGAAAGCGCCTTCCATGACTTCATTTATCATGGCCTGTATCCCTTACCTTTTTCCGACCAGTTACGTTCGAAATCAGTCTGATAGCCGCCAAGAATATATACTTTTAAATCCAAGTGATAGTAAAACGGCAGTGAAGACAGGTGTCGTCGTTTCCTATCAATCGTTCGGCAACCTGATGAGATGGAAATCCACTCGATAACCGCCTCGTTTTGGAAGGAGGGATCGATAAGGGTGCATTGAAGGCCTCCTGATTCTCGTTTCCTTACAGAGCCATGGAAGAAGAAATACCCGGGGGTGAGGAGTGGGTATCCCTATTTTTAGGAATACATTGTGATACCATTATAAATCTCAATTCTTGACAAAAATAGCAGGGTCCGGGTAGCATGTTTGCAGGAAATCTGACGTTTTCCATCGGTAAAAGCAGTCGGAAATATATGCTGGGAGAATCAGGGTCTTTCTGCGGGAGCCTACCTAAAACCGACGAATCATGACTTATAGAAATTACTATCACTATCACATGTATGGATCATAAGGGGACTGGCGTTCTGGATCCCGGAACTGAGAGGCGGAGGGGCTATTCCACGATATGGAGCCAGCCGCGTTCGTCCTCAATATCCCCGAGCTGAATGCCCTTGAGCTCTTCATAGAGCTCCCGGGTCTTTTTGCCCGGCGATCCGTCCCCTATAACGTGATTTTCCCCTTCAAAGTTCACGGAGAGGATGGGAGTTATAACAGCGGCGGTCCCCGTACAGAAAAGCTCGTCCGCGCTGAAGAGCTCGTCGTAGCGAATGTCCCTTTCCTGCGGAACGAGCCCGAAACGCTCCTTCGCCAGCACGAGGACCTCGTTGCGTGTCGTACCCGGCAGTATGGAACCGCTCAATCTCGGGGTCGCGATAACGCCGTCTCTAAGGAGGAAAAAATTGGCCGAGCCGACCTCCTCCACGTAGGAGGATGTTCTGGCGTCCAGGTACAGTACCTCGTCGTAACCTTCCTCCTTCACCATGCGTTTGGGCTCGAGCGAAGCCGCGTAATTGCCGATGGCCTTGACGCCTCCGGTGCCGAGGAGCGGGGCCCGGTGGTAATCCCTGCGGATTTTCAGCCTGATGCCGCTGAAGCCGCCCTTGAAATAGGGGCCGACGGGCGACATGTAGACGATAAAGGTATACTCATCCGCCGGATTGACGCCGAGCATCTGCCCGGAACCGAAGAGTATGGGCCGTATGTAGAGATCGCCCTTGCCGAAGGGCGGAATAAAATCGAGGTTTTCCCTGAGCAGCGCTTCGATGGAGGTTACGAAGAAATCCTCATCGAGCTCGGGCATGCAGAGCCTCCTGCATCCCGCGTTGAGCCGTGTCGCGTTGTCTTCCGGCTTGAACATGGCAATCCTGCCGTCCTTCATCCGGTACGCCTTCATACCCTCGAAAATCCCCTGGCCGTAATTGAGCACGACCGCCGCGGGATACAGTGATATCGGCCCGTAGTCGAGAATGGAGCCAGCGTCCCACGATCCGTCCCGGTATCGGGAGACGAACATTTTTTTGGCGGGATTTATGTCAAATCCCAGATTGTCCCAGTCGATGTTCTGCATTCCGGCCCTCCGTTCGGCTGTACCCGGGGGTTTATTCCCGAATGCATCCTAATGTAACATAACCTCTGTCGACTAACAAAGAAAAATTACAGCGGGAAATAGTGAAGGACGGTACTTATGTATAGCATGGGGCGCGATGAAGAATTTTTCCGGATGTGGGAGCCACGAAACATGAAAGTAAAAATTGACAAAATGTGCCGGTCATGTTATATAAAAACCATAATTCAGCAATGCACCATCGTATCAGCGGCCCCGAAAGAAAACATGGTTCACACTTATTTATATTCCACAAAACTACGCTCTATACAAGGAGGAATCACAAATGGCTGAAGCAGTAAGAGAAAGATGGCCGAGCCGGTTTCACTTCATCTTTGCCGCAATCGGGTCCGCCATCGGCCTGGGAAACGTATGGAGATTTCCCTACATGAGCTACAGTTACGGCGGCGGCGCTTTCCTGGTCGCCTGGATGGTCGGACTTCTCGTAATGGGTGTTCCCTGGCTCATCATGGAGTTCGGCATGGGCCGGTACTTCCAGCGCGGCGCGCCCGGAGTATTCGGCGGGATCAAGAAAAAGATGGAGTGGATCGGGTGGTGGCCCGTATTCGTCGCATTTCTCATCGTGACCTACTACTGCGTCATCATGGCCTGGTCGCTCCGCTACGCGGTCAGCTCCGTGGTCATGGCGTGGGGAGTGGGTGAAGCGGGAGCCGCCGGAGCGGGCGATTTCTTCTTCGGTACGGTCCTGAAGCTGTCCGAGGGACCGGGACACCTAGGAGCGCCCGTCATATCCATCGTTATTCCGCTTGCCGTCATCTGGGTCGTTCTCTACATCATCATGTTCAAGGGAGCGGGGCAGATCGGCAAGGTTGCGGTATGGACCGTCATCATCCCCTGGGTGCTCCTCGTGGTTCTGCTCGTCAGGAGCCTGACCCTGCCCGGAGCGGCACAGGGACTCGAGTATTACCTGAAGCCGAACTGGTCCATGCTTGTAAAGGGGGAGGTCTGGTTTGCCGCCTTGAGCCAGATCGCATTCACCCTCTCCGTGGGCATGGCCGGAATGTTTGCCTACGGGAGCTTCATCGCGAAGAAGGCGGACGTAACGAACAACGCTTTCATCACCTCGTTCTCGAATTGTGCCACGAGCTTCTTCGCGGGCTTCGCCGTATTCAGCACCGTGGGATTCATCATGTCCGCGCTGAACATTCCCATAGGAGAGGTAAGCGCATCGGGACTCGGACTCGCCTTTGTAACCTATCCTGTCGCCATATCGATGATTCCGGTGGGAGCGCCGATTATCGGAGTGCTTTTCTTCCTCTGTCTCTTCTTCCTCGGCATCGACTCCGCCTTCTTCCTCGCACACGGGGGCGTCATAGCGCCGGTGTACGACAAGTTCGGCATAAAACCGAGAAAGGCCACGCTTCTCATCTGTATCATCGGGTTCGTGGTCGGCCTTCTCTTCACAACGAAGGGAGGGCTCTACTGGCTCGACATCATCGACCGGTCGGTGAGTTTCTACGGCCTGCTCATCACCGGAGGCATAGCGTCGATCGTAGTGGGATGGATTTTCCCGGCGAGCAAGCTGCGGGAGCATATAAACGGAACGTCCGACATCAAGATCGGCAAGTGGTTCGACTGGATGCTCAAGATCGTGGTTCCGCTCGGCGCGGCATTCGTCGTCATATACGGCGGGTTCGCGAAGGACTTTCCCTTCAAGTACGGCGGATACCCGAAATGGGCCGCGGCCTTTGTATGGATCACGCTCATCGTGACGCTGGCGCTGAGTTTCGTGTTCCAGTCATTCAAGACACGTGAAGCGAAAGAGTGAGGAGGAAAGACATGAGTGGAGGAGCAATAGCAACCATTATCGTTTTCTGGATCATTTTCATCGGTGCGTTTTCCTTCTTCTTTTCCAAGCTGGGCAAGGGAGGAAAGTGGGAGGACTAACCCGCCTGAAAAACGAATTCGGAATGTAAAAGAGGAATCCGGCCGTAAGGGCCGGATTCCTCTTTATTTAAAATCATTCACTCGCCGGACCGGACTCAGTATACTTACCCCATACCTGAATCACTTTGTAAATAAAGGAATCCTTAAACCTGCCCGGGTGTGAATATGATACAGCTGCGGGATGTAAAACTCGAATTCGGGGGACATGCACTCTTCGACGGTGTAACCTTTACAATCGGACCCCGGGAACGCGTCGGTCTTATCGGCAGAAACGGCAGCGGCAAGACGACGCTGCTCAACCTCATGAGCGGTCTGCTCGATCCCGACGGCGGCGTCATACTGACCCCCGGGGACTGCAGGATCGGGTACCTCACGCAGGAGGTCTCGTTCACCCGTTCCACCGTGCTCGAAGAGGGGTGCGCGGCCCTTCGAGAGCGGTGTGACGAGTCGTGGCGCGCCGAGAAGATACTCTTCGGGCTCGGTTTCAGCGGGGAGCAGCTCTCGTTCCACCCGCGGGCGCTGTCCGACGGGTTCCAGGCCAGGCTCCACCTCGCGAAAACGCTCATAGCGGACCCCGACCTCCTCCTCCTCGATGAGCCCACCAATTACCTCGATATCGTTTCCATACGATGGCTCTCCGGTTTCCTCTCCTCCCTGAGGGGGGAGCTCGTGCTCGTCACGCACGACAGGGGCTTCATGGATACGGTGACGACCCATACCATGATGATCCACAGAAAGAAGATACGGAAAATAAAGGGCCCGACCGGGAAGATGTACGAACAGATTGCGAGGGAGGAGGAGGTCCACGAAAAAACGCGGCTGAACGACGAGAAAAAGAGGCGCGAAACGGAGCTCTTCATCAGCCGTTTCAGGGCAAAAGCGAGGCTCGCCGGGCTCGTCCAGTCACGCATCAAGACCCTGCGGAAAAATGAAAAACTTCAACAGCTCGAAAAACCGGAGGACCTGGAATTCTCCTTTCACTTTCACCCGTTTCCCGCACGGTTTTCCATGGAAGCCCGCTCCGTCGGTTTCGGATACGATATCGATTCTCCGCTCATACGGGACTTCACCCTTTCCATCGGGAGACAGGACCGCATAGGCGTTATCGGTAAGAACGGAACGGGAAAATCGACGCTCCTCAGGATACTGGCCGGTGAGCTCGATCCGAACACGGGTACGGTCAGGGAGCATCCGGAAACACGAGTCGGTTATTTCGGCTCCGGTCCCATAGAGGGCCTGGATCCCGCGCTCACGGTCTACGAGGAAATCGCCCGGGCCTCCGACACCGCCGGCCGCAGGGAGGTTATGGACGTATGCGGAGCGATGCTCTTCGGAGACGACCGCGCCTCGAAAAAGATCGGGGTGCTCTCAGGCGGCGAGAAGAGCAGGGTCCTGCTCGGCAGGATCCTCATGTCTCCGGTCAATCTTCTCCTCCTCGACGAACCCACGAACCACCTCGATATCGAATCCTGCGATTCGTTCATGGCCGCGATCGACCGGTTTCCCGGAGGCGTCGTCATCGTCACGCACAGCGAGCTGTTTCTCCGAACGCTCGTGGACCGGCTCGTCGTTTTCGGGAACGGCCCGCCCCGTCTCTTCGAGGGAGAATATGACGAGTTCATCGAGCACGAGGGGTACGAGGAGGAGAGGGAGATAAAGAGCGGGCCCTCCGTGCCCTCTTCACGAAAGCAGGCCAGGATAAGGAGGGCGGATATTGTCGCGAAAAAATCGAAGGCCCTGGGGCCCGTGGAGTCTCTCATCCAATCGACTGAAGCGACAATCGAACGCCTGGAGGAAAGGATCGCGGCGAACAACGAGGCCCTTGCCGATGCGGCGAGCTCCGGCCTGAAAGAAAAGATTTCACAGCTCGCACGGGAAAACCACGGTTTGAAGGAAGAGCTCGGCCGGCTCTACCGCGTGCTCGAAGGGGCGTTGGACGAGCATGAGGCAAAAAAACTGCTCTTCGAGCGCGAGCTCGATAGGGCCGGACCCGTCAGTCAGGCTCGACCTCGATCCCGATCGGGCAGTGGTCCGAACCCTCCACATCGGAAAGAATGAAGGACGATTTCAGCCTCTTTTCGAGGCCCCGGCTCACGTAAAAATAATCGATGCGCCAGCCGATATTCCGCTCACGGGCCCTCGTCTTGTAGTCCCACCACGTGTACTGCCCGGCCTCGGCGTTGAATTGCCTGAAAGTATCGATGTACCCCTTTTCAAGGAATTTGTCTATCCACGCCCGTTCCTCAGGAAGGAATCCCGAGACCTTCGCGTTCTCCCTCGGCCGCGCAAGGTCTATCTCCCTGTGCGCCGTATTGACATCGCCGCACACGATGACGGGTATGTCTTTCTTCCTGATACCTTCCACGTAATCGAGAAAGAAATCGTAGAACTTCATCTTGTACTGCAGCCGCTCCTTCGACGCCTTGCCGTTAGGAAAATATATATTGAAAAGCGTGAATCCCGGGTACTCCGCTATGAGGGTCCTCCCCTCGGCATCGAAAACGGGGGACCCGAGCCCGGTGAGAACCCGCACGGGTTCAACGGAGGTAAAGAGGGCCACACCGCTGTATCCCTTCCGTTCCGCGGATACAAAATAGCTCCGGTAACCGTCCATCTCCAGGAGCTCGGGTGCTACCTGCTCTTCCCGCGCCTTTGTCTCCTGGACACAGAGAATATCGGGCTTCTCCCGTGAAAACCAGTCCATGAAACCCTTTCTGTATACCGCCCTGATGCCGTTGACGTTCCACGACAAAATGCGCAGCGTTTTCGTCCCGTCCGTTTCCTTCATCCTCATCCTCCCTCGTCATTCCCCGCCTCGGCGGAAGCGGGCTCCTCACCATAGGTAACGGTTATGCGGATCTCAGCGGGTTCCCCGCTGTTCCCGAACGGCTCGGGGGCTTCTATCGTTTCAATGTACCTGAGCAGGATCTCCGTTTCCTGCCTCGTCTTCACCCTGAAGTGGTGATGGGTGGAACGGTATCCCTCATCGGACCGGAGATCGGACGCGAAACGGGTATGCGCCCTGAGACGATCGGCTATGTATCCGTTCATTAATTGTTCCGAGCATAAAATACGTTCCCGCGCCGACTGAAGAAAACGGGAATCCGTCTCAATGGCGGTGCAGGACCTGCACGAGGCGATCGAAGCGAGAGCGGTCGTGCCCGTTCCGAGAAAGGGATCGAGCACGGTATCGTGATGCACGGAAAACATCTGAATGAGCCGGTACGCAAGCTCGAACGGAAAAGCGCCGCTTCTCCGCATGCCCGGCGCGGTGTTCTGGCGGGCACCGCCGAAATCCCAGCTGTCGGAAAACCACCTGTTTCGCTCCTCCCAGAAATAGGCGCTCCTGCGCCTGTTTTCCTTTTCGCTTTCAGAGACGAAACGGCGGTTCCCGCCTTTCCTGAGCACGAGCACATACTCGTGCCCGAGGGTCACGTATCCCCCTGCGGGCAGCATTCCGGAGCCCATGAACTTGTTCGGCGCGTTCGTGGTTTTTCTCCAGTGTATGATGGGAAGCACGGTAAATCCCGTTTTCAGGCAGCCGGTCAGCACGCGGGCGTGGTTCGAGTAGAGAGCGAAGGACCGTACCGTTCTCGCGGCGTCCCCGATATTGATACAGGCGATCCCTCCCTCTTTCAGTACTCTGAACAGCTCCCCCCAGACCCTGTCGAGCTCATCGTGCATGAGCTCGAAACTTCCCGGCCCGTCACCCGCCTCGAGCCGTTCTCCGATAAGGGAATTCATGGAACGAAACTGCTCGTCCCACATCGCTATCATGGGATAGGGAGGCGAGGTGACCACCAAATCAACGCTCGATTCGGACAAGGGGGAGAGGTCCCGCGCGTCACCGGCGCACAGCCGGCTCACGATCCGTACCATTTCCCATCCTCCGGTTAACAATCGGTTTCAGGACCGGTTTCCGTGCCGCTGAACGAACCAGTCGATCAGTCTTCTCGCTATGCTTATCCTTCCCGGTATCCGGGGGAGATTATCCGGTCCGAACCAGCCGGCTTCGGTGATTTCAACGTTGTCGATGACGATCTCGCCGCTCTCGTAATCGGCGGTAAAACCGAGCATGAGGGAGTGCGGAAAGGGCCAGGGCTGGCTTCCGAAATACCTGATATTATTCACCCGGATGCCGACTTCCTCGGACACCTCCCTCAAAACGCACTCCTCCAGAGTCTCCCCCGGCTCTACGAAGCCCGCGATAACGCTGTACATATCATCCGGAAAACGCGGAGCGTGCGCGAGAAGCAGTTTTCCCTCTCTGACCACGGCCGTAATGATCGCGGGTGAAATAACCGGAAAATGTTTGTATTCACACCGGCTGCAAACCCGTGCCGGCTCTTCATCCGAGGGGATCAGCTGACCGCCGCACCGCACGCATTTCAGGTACACGTTATCCCAGTTGACGAACTGGAGCGCGGTTATGGCCGCATCAAAGAGCCCGTCATCGAGAATGCCGTAAAGCTCGCGTATGTATTTGAGTGTCATATTCTCCGGAACCGGGGGGGAATCCGCAATCGAGCCCGCGTAACAGTCCCGGCTCCCCAGCGTTCCTATAAACCGAATACCGGCCGGCCCGTCATTTGCAGAGGGCAGTCCGGAAAACCGGGGTACCCGGACTCCCCCCCGTGCATGCTCGATGAGAAGGCTTGATTCCCTGAAGAGAAAGAGCAGGTCGTTTCCCTTCGGTACCGCCGCGGGCCTGAAACCCGTCTCAAAGCTCTTTGAAAAGAAACCCATACCCCTTATCCCCGCTTTTTACCCTGTTTTGCTTGATCTGGGTTCCAGAGAAAACGATCGAGGTCCACAATGCCCGACTCGTCCGGACCGATGTTCTCCTTCATGAGCAGGTCTCTCTGCGCCTCATATCCGCACCCGGGTTTGAGCGATATTCCGCCCCTGCTGTTGACGATCCTGTGCCACGGAAGACCGTACTTTCTCGAGGACGCGTGGAGTATCCACGCCACCTGCCGGGCACCTCCCGGGTTACCCGCAAGTACCGCTATCTGACCGTACGTCGCAACTCTTCCGAACGGTACCGATAGAACGAGCCCGCGCACCCGTTCAGTGAAATTCTGATCCCGCTGTCCGGTCCTACGGCCGTCAGCATACACTGAGGTCCCTCCTCACCTCGTCGATAAAGCGCAGCGCGCGATAGCCGTCGGCCGCGCTCGATACGGGCACCGCGCGAGGATCGCGTACACATCTGACCGCATCCTCCAGCATGCCTGAAAAATATCCCGTTTTCACGGGCCTGCGCCTGCCGTTCCTCAAAAGGGAATTATATCCCTCGTAGTAGGGACTGGCCCCGCTTTCGAACTCCTCGAAAAGGCCGTTTCCGATACGTATCCTTCCCCTCGTAAAACTGAGATCAAGCTCGAACACGAAGTAGTCCCGCCCGGTCCCGATCTCTATCATGACGGGTACGCCCCCGTCTCCCTCTATGAAGACTGCTCTGTCGCCGCTTTTACGGACATGTTTCTTTTGAAGAACGGCAGGGGTAAGGAAATTAATCATGTCGACGAGATGCGTTCCGTCTTCCAGAAGGACCCCGCCCGTTTCCCCGCTCCCATCCGCGTCTTTCCCCTCCGAACGGGTGTAGAGCCTGGAGCATACGGACAGGAGCTCGCCAAAAGAACCATCCTCGATACGCCTCTTCACCATGATATAGTCCTTCGAATACCGGCGCTCATGATTCGTCATTATGGTCACATCGCCGGATGCGTCTATGCGGGCTATCTCGGCGCCCTCATCGCAGTCCCGCGCAAGGGGTTTTTCACATACGATGACGCGCACTCCGTATCCTTGGGATTCCCGGATGATCGACAGATGCGTTTCAGGCGGTGTCGCTATAATGAGCAGATGCGGGTTGCGATCCCGCAATAAATCCCCGACACGCCCGTAAACACGGGGGCATCCCCACTGAGCGGCGAAGAGGTCCCTCCGGTCCTTTCGAATGTCACACCCTCCCACGAGTGTGCAGTCGCCGTTCCGGGCAACGGCACCCGCGTGCGTACAGGGCTTTTCACGCAGCCTGTCTTTCTCGAGAAGGCTTCCGATTCTTCCGAGTCCGACAATTCCGCAGCGGATATCGGCGCGCGTTTCCTCCATTGCACTCCCCCGGTCGGATTCCGCTTTCAACCGTCAACCGTGTTTTCCCGCAATTTTCTCCACTGCCGCCGCAAGCTCGTCGGGACGGGTGGAACCGATCATGACGGTCCCGCCCTGAATTTCCAGAAGGCCGCCTCTGTTACCGCTTACACTGTATACCCTTCTCTTTTTACCGCCCCTGATACCCCATCCTCCGTAATCCTTCAGTGGACGATAGGTTATCGGGCTGCAGTGTATAATCCGGTCCGCGGGTATATGTCTCTTTGCCAGGGGGAAATAGTCCAGGTACACCCCGCTTTCCCTCACCTCGGTCACCATCTTTCCGGCGAAAAAGGTGAGCAGAAGGAAAACGCCGAGCAGAATCATGAAAGACCCGAGCAACCCGAGGGCTCCGTTGCCGATAGGGGCCCGGGTCACCTGTTTACCGAAAAGAAACCGGGCCGTCATGAACCATCCGAAGAACCCGATAAGAAAGACTCCCACGGGAAAGGTGACCGTGCAGGCCCCGTTGCGTCTCAGCTTCTGTACTTCATGAAAGATCGTCATATCCATGATAGCGCCTCCCTGAGCGGTTCTCCGCACGGAGTAATTCTCCACCCGGAGCGGTTCCCGACACGGTGTTATCTTCCGCAACGTCCATAGTATACAGCCCTCAGAGCGGGTATTCAAAAGAGAAAAACCCCTCCGCGGCTGCAAAGGGCCTAGTCCCCGGACCTTGTTTTAACGAGTATAAAGACAGCGGATCCCAGTATGAGCAGACCTCCTCCGGCAGTTCGGAGG
>Ga0272442_10009350_pt1 | contig 12274 bp, 9 predicted proteins | sample SSMForm2O_FD_200262 | JGI IMG/M metagenome (GOLD analysis project Ga0272442, IMG submission 200262) | Marine sediment archaeal communities from Little Sippewissett salt marsh, Falmouth, MA, United States - SSM-Form-2O | ecosystem: Environmental > Aquatic > Marine > Wetlands > Sediment ... | reverse complement strand
TAGAAGGCAGGAGGTAGAAGGCAGGAGGCAGGAGGCAGGAGGCAGGAGGCAGGAGGCAGAAGCCAATAACCAGTTGCCAGTTGCTTTACAAAAACTTTTCCTTTATCCTTTTAAAACCCAGGGCTCACAGCTCACAGCTCACGGCTCACGGCTCAAAGCACAAATAACCCCCTCCCCCCGAATCCTCGGGGTACTCCCCCTTAACATGGGGAGAATTTATTCTAACAAATTAATATCTTATAGCTTGTGGCTTGCGACTTGTGGCTTGCAGCTTGTGGCCCGGGGCGCAGGGCACATAGCTCAGGGCAGTTCACAATCGAAGTGAACAGTGTTCAATGGACAAACGAGCAACCAGTTCCCAGTCCTCAAAGGTTTGGGTTTTCAATTCGTGTTATCTGCAACCTACCAGCACGGGTTGCCTTCCGGGGCTGCCCATTTGCCGATTTCCTCGTTGTATATTTTCCGTTTGCTGAACAGCCATTGCCCGTCAACCTTTACCATCACATCTTCATAGTGCCCGTACGAGTTGAGCTGGGCTTTTCTTTGCGGATTGTCGTTCGACATGTGGAACCAGTATGCCCGCCCCCATGCCGTGTCGCCTTCTATCTTCAGGGCAATGTTCGAGATGTTGTGCCTCCCGGTGGGGTTGTGAAGCCCTGAGTCTGCCGCCGGGGCTTCCTCCTCCGGGATGGAGGTCAGGACCTGCTTAATGGTTTCCCGTCCCTGCCATTCCCCCTCGCCGATATCGAGGATGCCATCTTCGGTAAAGGTGGAGACGTAAGTGCCGAGGTCGTCGTTGTCGAGGGCAAACATGTAGCGCGCCTGCAGGTCTTCAATGAGCGCCCTGTCTTCGGCGTAACTGCTTTGTTCCTCTTTCCTGTCCCGGCAGGAAAACAGGAAAAAGCCGGCCAGTAGCATAACCGGGCATAAAACTTTCAGTGCCGGTAACCTGAATGAAGCGGTTTCTTTTTTCATGTTGAAGCGTTTTAGATTATTATAGCAGGTTAAATATCCTGCTTTTGCAGTTGATTTTTATGACCGGAAATATACAAATAATAAATATTCACCCGGTGCTTTGTACCGGGCTACCTTTATCTGCCACTTTCAGTGTCAAAAAATACCCTGAAAGGGTAAAATAATAATAGCCCCGGGTAATCCTGCGAAGCTGGGGCAATCCGGGGCTAATGTGTGTATAAAAATCAAGGCGCATCTGTAAAACTAAATCAAAGAGTTGAAGTCCTATGCGCCGCATATCCTTTGTTGAATATATAATTTAACTTCCCAAATTTGTGTATGAAGAGTACCTTCTTCAGAAACTGTGCGATTTTGAGATTTGAGGGTGTGAGGCTTTCATATTCATAAAAACCCATGTGATCTGACCGGATATTTGAAAGATTATTTTTCATTTCACCAGTTGGCAGTTACAATTACCGGGCAATCACCTCATCCGGCAATAATCCTTTTCCTATTCCGATAAAATCCACTCGATGACCTTATTGCTGTAAGGGCGGGCTGTGGGTCCCAGGCAGTCGTAAATTATGCCGTCTTTTTCAATCAGGTATTTCTGGAAGTTCCAGAGTACCTTTTTGTCGAGCACGCCGTTTTCTTCACCCGAGGTGAGCCATTGGTAAACCGGGTGGATACTGTCGCCCCGCACATGGATTTTCGCCATGACCGGGAAGGAAACACCATATTTTGTGGTACAGAATTCCTTGATCTCTTTGTTGGTGCCGGGCTCGCGGTTAAAGAAATCGTTCGAGGGGAAGGCAATGATTTCAAATTCGTCGCTGCCATACTCCTCATAAAGCTGCTGGAGCTTTTTATACTGGGGCGTGAGGCTGCACCGCGATGCTGTGTTGACGACCATCACCTTTTTCCCTTTTAAGGTTGAAAAGTCAAAGGTTTTGCCGGCAATGTCACGGCCTGTAAAATCGTGCAGAGTTTTGTGCTGCGCCATCGCTGAAGCCGCAAACAGGATTAGAATAAAAACGCTCATCAAAACCCTCATGGTTGTTCTGTTAACAATCTAAATTAAGTTCTCAAAAGTTAACAAGAAAAATTTATTTTATTTGCATGAAATACAGCAAAAAATGTATATGGTTATATCGTCATGCCTTTATTGCCAGTGATATGATTAATAAATTTAAATACCCCCTACTTTTGTCCCGAAAAATCGGGACTTCAGTTGTCCCCCTAACTTTAGGGGGACAGTTGAGACCGCTATCCCGATTTAAGGGATGCGGTCGATACAGGGGGTTAATATTTTTTGTCATTTACACTTAATGCCGGAAAAAATCCGGTGAACCCTCACCATGACTGTGTGTGGAATTTTAAAAATTTGAATAACAGTAAAATATACAAATCTATCATAGGCAGTGAGGGGATAACTATGCAACAAATGGTACAAAGTTATCCACAGGAAAAAAGGGTAATTTATCTGCAAAATTGAAGATACTTTGTTAATAAGTTTTCTGTTTCCGGTGGGCATAAATATTTATCTTTGGGATTCAGGAAAAATCTGGGGGGCGGATAAAATTAAACGGTTTATAGCAGGGTATGGAGAATTTTATCGTATCGGCACGGAAATACAGGCCCGATTCTTTTAAAACGGTGGTTGCACAGGATTCGATCACGGCAACGTTAAAAAATGCCATAAAGATCAACCAACTGGCGCATGCCTACCTTTTCTGCGGCCCGCGCGGTGTGGGGAAAACTACCTGTGCCCGTATTTTTGCAAAAACCATCAACTGCGAAAACCTCACTGCCGAAACCGAAGCCTGTAACCAATGCGAGTCGTGCAAGGCTTTCAACACCAGCCGGTCGTTCAATATCCACGAGCTCGATGCAGCTTCCAACAACTCGGTCGACGACATCAGGAACCTCACCGACCAGGTGCGCATACCGCCGCAAATCGGGAGGTACAGCATTTACATCATCGACGAGGTGCACATGCTTTCGCAGCAGGCGTTTAATGCATTCCTGAAAACCTTAGAGGAACCACCGGCCCACGCAATTTTTATCCTGGCTACCACCGAAAAACATAAAATCATCCCGACCATTCTGTCGCGGTGCCAGATTTTCGATTTTAACCGCATCAGGGTAGAGGATATTACCCGGCACCTCGGATTTGTGGCTAAAAACGAAGGCGTTGCCGTCGACCCCGAGGGCCTGAACATTATCGCCCGGAAAGCCGATGGCGCCATGCGCGATGCATTGTCGATTTTCGACCAGATCGTCAGCTTTTCGGGGAAAGAAATTACCTATAAGGATGTCATCGCCAACCTGAATGTCCTCGATTACGATTATTATTTCCGGCTGGTGGAACAATTCCTTGCCAACAAAGTGACGGAAGTTTTGCTGATTTTTAATGAAATCCTGAACAACGGATTCGACGGGTACCATTTTATCAACGGGCTGAGCAGCCACCTCAGGGAACTTCTGGTATGCAAAGACCCGGTTACGGTGCAGTTGCTCGAAGTTGGCGGCGAAACCAAAGAACGGTATAAACAACAGGCTGTTTCCTGCGACAGCGAGTTCCTTTTGGGGGCGCTGCAGATTGCCAACGAATGCACCCTTCAGTACAAAACCAGCCAGAATAAACGCCTCCAGGTTGAACTGGCCCTGATCAGGATAGCGCAGCTAACCCTAAAAAAAAAATAGCTGACGAGCCGCTTCCCGACGGGGAATTAGCCCCGATTTTCTCAGAAAAACCGGTTAAAAGGGAGAGGAAGCCGGTCGGCCAGGCCGCAAAGGAAAAACCGGCGGAAGCCAAACCTCCGCTTCGTAAATTTAAAAAAAGTATCACCAGCCCTTCCATAAAAGAAGCTTTGTCGGGGAAATCAAAAGAGGAGCGGGATTCGGCAAAAAAACAGCACGAAATTTATAACGGGCCCGGGGAAGCAAATGATTTTACAAAGCCTGAATTTGTCGAAGCCTGGAACCGCTACCTCGCAACCATCGACAGCCCCAACCTGAAAACGACCCTTTCGTCGATCCCCGAGTTTGACCCCTCGTACCGGTTTGTCCTGAAAATTGAAAATACCGTGCAGGAGGATAATGTCAGGAGCATTAAACCTGAACTGGTCTCTTTCCTGCGGAAGGAATTAAAAAATTCAACCATTGAGGTGGTGACGAAAATTGTCGTAAAGAAAGGGAAACCCCTGATTTATTCCGACGACGAAAAATACAGCGAGATGGCCAGTAAAAATCCCGACCTGAAATTATTGCGCCGGAAATTCAACCTCGATTTCGGGGAGTAAGCCCAGTTCATGGAGCATGTTGTTTGTGTTTTTGGATGCCATTTATTTTTTCAAAAAAACCAGCCGTACAATCTTTTTTGCGCCTCTGACAGAATTTATTTGTAAAAGGCCTACCCAGGTAGCCGCCCCAGTACGGAGGGCGGAAAATAAGTTCGACTAAATAATTCCAGTTCTCCGTCAACTGACGGCTCCTGAAATAATGGCCTCACTGATTTAACAACCTGTTAACAAACAAAAGAGTAATTAATCTGTTTTTATTCCGGATTTTGATTGTAAATTAACGTTGTAAATATTTAAGGCTATGAAACGAACATGAAATTTTTCATTCAAAAATTACACAAACAAGAATGAATAAATTTTATGAGAGAGCGACGGATGGAGCGGTTCCATCTGTCAAATTTGAATTTTTAACATTATGGAAAATTAAAATTTATACAGATGAAACCTACATGCCAATAAATTTTTGTCACACAGGAGAATGATTATTAGAGTAAATTCGGAACTTCGAATAAAAACCAAAGTATGTTAAAAGAGCAAGAAACCATAGAATTTGAACAGGTAATTGAGAGGGGGTGTGGAATTGATGTCCACAAAAGAATCCTTGTTGCCACCATCCGGGGCAAAGGGTTAAAAGAAGAAACCCATGAATTTGCAAGTTTTACCGAGACGATAGAAGAGCTTCGCGATTGGTTAAAAGAAAACGAAGTTACTCATGTTGCCATGGAAAGCACGGGGGTATATTGGAAACCAGTCTACAATATCCTTGAAGAATGCTTTGAGGTACTTTTAGTCAATGCTGCACATTTAAAAAGTATCCCCGGAGACAAGACTGACAAAAAAGACAGTAGGCGTATCGCGAAATTATTGCTGGCAGGATTGTTAAAAGGTAGTTTCATTCCCACCCGGGAGATACGGGAATTACGAGATGTGACGCGTTACAAAAAAAAAGTTGTCCAGCAAATCGCATCAGAGAAAAACCGGGTGCATAAGTTTTTGGAAGATGCAAATATCAAACTATCAAGCGTTGTAAGCAACCTGTCAGGGGCAACTGCTACCAAAATAATAGATGCCATAATAGGGGGACAGGAGGATGTCAAAGAACTTGTAAAACTCCGCCATGGCAAGATGAAAGCAACAATAGAAGAGTTAGCCACAGCGTTGACAGGAAAACTGACCGAGCACCACCGGTTCATGTTACAGATGGTAAAAACATCGATACGGGATAAAGAAGCATTAGTTGAAAAATTGGACAAACAGATAGATAAGTTGCTGGACGAAAACAATATGGTACTTGATGCCGAACGTCTGAGCACTATCCCTGGTGTGGACAAAGATTCAGCTGCGGTAATACTTGCCGAGATAGGCAACGATATGTCGCAGTTCCCCAGTGAGGGGCACCTTGCTTCCTGGGCAGGGATAAGCCCCGGCAATAATGAAAGTGCGGGTAAAAAAAAAGTGGCAGGACAACCCATGGCGACCGGTGGCTGAAGCCACAACTCACAGAATGCGCGTGGGGTGCAACACGAACGAAAGGGACATATTATAGAAGCAAGTACGATAGTTTAGTAGGAAGAAGAGGAAAGAAAAAGGCATTAATAGCAGTAGGACATAAAATCCTTATAGCCGCCCACTTTATCCTGAAAAACAAAGAAACGTACAAAGAACTGGGAGGGGACTATTTAGATAAAATGTCAAAAGAGAAACAAATAAAAAGGCATCTGCAAAAGCTAAGAGAGTTAGGAGCAGATGTCATAATTGCTGCATAAAGCAAAAAGGTCGATTTTTTCTGGAGGTTGAAATATCCATACTCAAGGTGTGGAAACCCCGTAGATGAAACTGACATCAAACGCTAAGAACACAAGACTATTGCCGTAGAGCATGAGAATGAAATTTTAATTCTCTTAGCGTAAAGCAGCAAAACATAAAACACTAATTATGAATAAGTAACAAAAATATAAACGAATGAAAAAATATTTTATTATTCTCTTTTTATTAACGAACCTGATAACATTTAGCCAGGTACCATCTTATCTGAAAAAATATTCAGATGAATACAAGAAGTCTCCAAGGGAAGCCAATTTGTATTGGTTTAAGAATGCCAAATTCGGAATGTTTATCCATTACGGTTTATACAGTCAGTTGGGAAAAGGAGAATGGGTACAATTGATCGACACAATTCCTTTGAATGAATATGCTAAATTAAAAGATAGCTTTACAGCATCGGGTTTTGACACCGGATTTATTGTAAAACTGGCAAAAAAAGCGGGTATGAAATATATCACTGTAACCACTAAACATCACGATGGATTTTGTCTTTTCAAAACTAAACAAACAGATTTTAACAGCGTAAATTCACCTGCTAAACGGGATTTGATTGGAGAGTTGGCTCAGGCCTGTGAAAAAGAAGGATTAGGCTTGTTTTTGTATTATTCATATGCTGCCGATTGGAAGCATCCCTGGTTTTATTCAAGGGAAACCGGATGGGAAAATGCACGTCCGGCTTATAAGTTAAAACCAGTTGAATATAAGTATGAAAAGCCGGAAGATTTTAGAAAATATATTGATTATGTTCATGTACAACTGAAAGAATTACTGACCCAATATCCGAATGTAGCTGGTATCTGGTTTGATCCAATCATGGGTTTTTATGGGAATCCGGATGTTTTTCCCATCAAAGAGACGTATGCGCTAATCCGAAAACTATCTCCGCATGCATTGATTTCTTTTAAACAGGGCGCAAACGGAGGTGAAGATTTTATAGCCCCGGAAAGAGGCACTGGTGCCAAGGTAGGGGAAGAATATCCTATTGCTGCAGAAATATATGAATTGAATAAAAATAAACCCAAAGAGGTTTGTAATACAATGCAGCCCCATCTTCCCGGTTTTCATGGTGGTTCTACCTGGGGCTACAATAAAGCAATTGACGGACATCATTTAAAAGTGGAAGATGTTAAAAAGTTACTCGAAGATGCAAATGCCAAAAGTTATAATCTTCTTCTCAATATCGGGCCTTTGCCTGATGGTTCCGTTCATCCGGAGGATATTGAAACGTTGTCAAATCTTAACAAAAGGTAATGAAGTGTTCAATTTATTTAAAAGCAGTTATTTGTCTTGGTTTAATAGCTTTCAGTTGTTCTAAATGGCAAACGCGTAATGAGAGGGGGGAAATTAAGGGCAAAAATCCTAATATCCTTTTTCTATTTGCTGACGACCAAAGGGCAGATGCCATTGGGTGTTCGGGTAATCCCTATATCCAAACCCCGACTATTGACAAACTTGCTAAAAGTGGCATTCGTTTTACTAATACTTATGTAATGGGAGGGCATCACGGTGCCATCTGTGCACCGAGTCGCGCCATGCTGATGAGTGGGAAAAGCCTGTTTCATGTTTACGATATTCTTGATGGAGTAACCACCATGCCCATGTATTTTGGCAGATATGGTTATCAAACATTCGGTACGGGAAAATGGCATAACGGGGCAAAATCGTTTGAAGCGTCTTTCCAAAAAGGTAACAATGTATTTATCGGTGGAATGGCTGACCACTATAATGTTCCATGCCGTACTTTGCGTTCTGATGGTAAATTATCAGAACCAGTCAAAAAAGGATTTTCAACAGATTTGTTTGCTGATGCTGCAATCGAATTCCTAAGCAATTATTCAAAAGGGAAACGCGAAAATCCATTCTTTTGCTATGTGGCTTTCACAGTGCCTCATGATCCTCGTTCGCCACGTAAAGATTACATTGGAATGTACGACCCGGAAGGTATCCCTTTGCCCGGTAACTTCATGAAATACCATCCTTTTGCATTTGATATTAAAGATAGCAACATAAATAACCGCGATGAGAGTCTTGCACCCTGGCCGCGGACACCTGAAATTATCAGGGAATCGCTGGCCGATTATTATGCTCTTATAAGTCATCTTGACAAACGTATTGCCGATATTATCAAAACATTGAAAAATAAAGGTTTATTTGATAATACAATTATTGTGTATGCTGCAGATAATGGTTTGGCAATAGGAAGCCATGGCTTGCTTGGTAAACAAAATTTGTATGAGCACAGCACCAAAGTACCACTTATCATCAGTGGCCCCGGGATTCCCAAAGAAGAAACTTCTGATGCACTTGTTTACCTGTACGATATTTTTCCAACATTAACTAATCTGTGTAATTTGCCAATACCTGAAGGAATTGACGGAAAGGATTTTACCGATGTTATCTTTGGAAATTCGCAAGAGATTCGCAAATCATTATTCACAGTTTACCGAAATTCGGTAAGGGCTGTTCGAACTGTTGATTGGAAATTAATCCGCTATCCCGATAGGGATTTCAACCAGCTTTTCAATCTTAAAAATGATCCACTGGAACTTGACAACCTTGCGGATCAGGAAAAATATCAAACCCAACTTGAGGAAATGATGCTTCTGCTTCAGCAATGGCAGGAAGAAACGGACGACACAGCATTGTTAACGGCTAAAACAATCCTTTCGCTGGAATATAATCCTGACACGCTGGTACAAGTCCCTGATGTTCACCAACCGGAATACACCCTCAAAAAATATTTTAAAAATGCTGATTTAGAAATCAGGATAGTACATTAATAAAAACTGAAAGTGTATAAATAAAACTATGGACTTAAAAAAATTAAATACCATTATCTTACTATGCCTTGTGGCTCTCATTTCCAATGCACAGACCAAACAAAACTTTCTGAATTTATCCGGGACATGGAAACTTACCTGGGCAAACGGTGGACACGGCCCCAAAAGTTTTAAACAACTGGCAGCACAGGAACCATTTCATGATCCATTAAAATATCTGGATGCAGAAGTGCCCGGCGAGATACATGGCGTTTTTAAAAAATATGATGTTGTTGATGATCCCAATATTGGGGTGAACTTACTATACGCTGACTGGGTTGGAGATCAATATTACCAGTACTACCGTACCTTCAATTTGCCGGAGGAAGCAGAGGGGAAAGAACAGTGGCTTGTTTTTGATCAGCTGGATTTGGTCGCAGGCATTTATCTCAATGGAGAAAAAGTCGGAAGCCATCAGAATGTATTTTATCCCTGCCGAATAAACGTGACAGGAAAAACCAAAGTAGGCGAAAATACTTTGTCTATACTTTTAGAAAGCGGACTGTTTAGTGTAGCCGATAAGGAAGGAGCAAAATATGGCTTTGCCCGGGGATTACAACAAATGATAGACAAACGACATTATTTGCGTAAACCTCAGTATCAGTTTAACTGGGACTGGAACCCCCGCTACGTGAATGTTGGAATAACCGGAAATGTTAGGTTGGAATGGGCTCAGACAATGCGACTTGAACAACTGACAGTCAGCCATACGATTACCGATGATTTGAAAAAAGCCGGCATTCAGGTTCGCAGTTTTATTGAAGGGATCGAGGAGGACAGGAAGATTGAAATCAGTGTCCGTGTAGAGGCGACCGGTTTAAAAAGTAATTCAATTTTTACCTTGAAAAAAGGAATTAACAGCTATCCAGTTAACATTGAAATTGACAACCCGAAACTTTGGTGGCCCATTGGACAAGGGGAACCTTACCGTTACACGGTGATTACGGATATTTATTCAGACGGAAAACTTTTTTGTACAGAAAGAAGAAAAGTTGGAATTCGACGTGTCGAGGTGGATCAGTCTCCACATCCGGGAAAAGGAAATTACTTCACGATTAAAATCAATAACCGCCCTGTTTTTATGAAAGGAGGAAACTGGATACCGCCTGATCTTACTTACAATCACATAACACATGATCGTTTGGACAGCCTTTTGAAACTGGCTGAAGAAGCAAATTTTAATATTATTCGCATTTGGGGTGGTGGTGTTTATGCCGGCAATGATTTGCTGGATATGTGCGACGAAAGAGGTATTATGGTTTGGCACGATTTCCTGTTTGCCTGCTCCGTTTATCCGGGAGACGATCCGGAATTTTACGATGATGTACAAAAAGAAGTGACCTGGAATCTTCGTGAAACAAGCTATCATCCGTCTCTTATCGTCTGGTGCGGCAATAATGAAAATGAAATGATTTTCTGGGAATATATGAAAAAGAACGGCACATTACCAGATTCAGTTTTATATGAAGGATTGTTGCCTGAACTTGTAGCAAAAGAAGGTGTAAATGCATTTTACTGGCCATCATCGCCTCACTCGCCAAATAACCTTGAACCGCGTAATGTTTATTCCGGCGATCAGCATCCATGGGGAGTTTCGTTGCGTGATGATGGGGTAAACATCTGGGCTTACCGGCGCTATGAGGATCGTTTTCCAAATGAAGGAGGAGTGCTTGGTGCTTCATCGCCGGCAACGTTGAAACAAATGCTCGGATCAGACCAGTTTTATCTCCGGTCGTTTGCCTGGGATCATCACGACAACCTGAAAAATTTCCAGAAAAACGATTTAGGGCTTACGTATAAAGCATTTGAATTTTTGGTTGGGAAACCATACAACCAGGTTCCATTTGAAGACTATCTTTATGGAAGTGCTTTATTTCATTCTGAAGGACTTCAGGAATATATTTATAATTACCGCCGCAGAAAATTTGATAGTTCGGCAGCAATATTCTGGATGTATAATGATTCCTGGCCGGTAACCCATGGCTGGACCATCGTAGATTATTACCTTCGGAAAAAACTGGCGTTTCATCCGGTGAGAAGAGCATTTGAAGAAGTTACAGTTGTATTGGCACATGAAGGAGAAAACATCAATATTTATGGGGTGAACGACAAGCCTGAAAGCTGGCAGGGAGACCTACGGTATGGTTGCTTTACATTCGATGGTACCAAACCAATCGACAAAAATACCCATGTAACGATTCCGGCAAATGCTTCGATTAAACTTGCCTCATTTCCGGCTAAAATAATGGAAAAATCAGGTCTTGATTATTCGGGAACTTTTGCACGACTTTCAAAAAATGAAAATTTGATCAGTCAGAATAAATTATTGCTTTCCTATTTTAAAAACCTTCCGTTTAAAAAACCTGAGATTGATATTCGGGTCCGAAATGGAAAAGCAATATTCGAGTCAAAGGATTTTGTTTGGGGCGTAGCCCTGGATATTGATGGTGAATCAGATGTTTCAGATAATTGTTTTGACCTCATTCCTGGCATTCCCTATTCAATTTCATGGAACGGCACAGAAAAACCGGTTGTTCTGCGAACAGGGAACGAGTTGCTGATAAAATAAATAAAAGTCCTATGTAAACTTCATGATATATAGTTACAATGAAATTAAAATTCAGTATTCTGATATTGTTGGTTTTTGTGTTTTCTGTTCGTTTCACCTTTGCACAAACTGACAATTTTACTTCAGTCTCTGTTACCGTTGATTTTTCAAAAAAACTTCAGGATTGGGATGGCTTTGGAGTGAATTATGTACAAGCCACCAATTCGACGGATTATGCAACTGATCCGCAGGATAATGGAGGCTTTTACAGACTTTCGGAGAATGACAGACATGAGATAGCTGAACTTATTTTTGGTGATGATGGTTTGCGCCCTTCGTTGGTAAAAATGTTTTTAGACCCTTTGCACCAAACTGAGAAGAACGGGGCTTTTGATCATCAGACATCAACAACCTACATGAGAGAGTTTGTCAGGTACGGCGTCAAGATGTCAGAACAAAGGGGCGATAAACTTTCTATTATTACCACCTTGTTTTGTCCTCCGGCATATGCAACCAAACAAAAAATATTGCGTGGACGGGACCTCGATCCTGATTTCAAGAATAATGTAGCCAATTACATGATCGACTGGGTAAAATACCTTCGAAACGTAGAGAAATTCCCGGTAGATTATATTTCCATGCACAATGAGGGCGAAGACTGGCAACGCTGGCCGGCTGACGGAAGTGAGTCCTATCTTGACAAGGGACATGATTATAACATGTTTTGGCCCAAAGAGCAGGTTGTTGATTTTCTTGCATTTATGCGGTCCATGTTGGATAAATCCGGATTAAAGGAAGTTGGACTCACAACCGGTGAAACTACT
>Ga0272442_10009349_pt1 | contig 12274 bp, 11 predicted proteins | sample SSMForm2O_FD_200262 | JGI IMG/M metagenome (GOLD analysis project Ga0272442, IMG submission 200262) | Marine sediment archaeal communities from Little Sippewissett salt marsh, Falmouth, MA, United States - SSM-Form-2O | ecosystem: Environmental > Aquatic > Marine > Wetlands > Sediment ... | reverse complement strand
ATTGCTTCATCATTTGAATCTACGACAATCTTGGTGAGTCTATTCAGGTCGTCCCACAGAAATTCCTTTATAACCTCGTTCTGGCCGTTTGGATCGTCCGTCCATTTGGTGAGATTTCCGTTTTTATCATACAGGAAATCAGCATCATTATTTGTATCTATGGCGGTTAATTCATTTACAGAATCATATAACCTGTTTTCTGTTGTCCCGTAGTCAATGAATTCAGTCCAGTTGTATACTCCGTCTACAGTCCACTGCTGATTCGAAGGCGAGCCGTCCGGGTCTTTTATATACTTAGTCAGTCTGTAAGCATCGTCATACTCGAACTCCTCATCATGGGTTGACTCGTGCAGATGATCCGCCTTTGTTAGATTTCCGGCAAGGTCATATTCATACGCAAATCCGACGATAGTCGAACCATCCTGTTTCCAATCGTGACTCGTCACTCTCAGCACGGAATCATACAGGAGATTGAGGGAGACCTTGTTAGGAGTCTCTTCTGTATCTTTGCAATTATCCAGCGTCTTTGTCTCAAGCAGAGGACGGAGATCCCCGTCTCCGGTACTGTTGTACTGATAATCGTAATCAGCCACCGTATCTATGGTAGCATCCCCTGTTACTTCCGTCTTAACAAGATCGGGCTGGTAAATGCCGGTATAGGTATACTCCACGTCACGGCCGTTCGGGTGGGTGATCTTTGTCATGTTGCTTGCAAGGTCGTAGAACTTCTCAACCGTCCGTTTCGTGCCGCTTCCGATCTGCTGGGTCTTAGTGAGCATACGGCTGGCATTGTCAAAGATAAATTCGTTAATTACAGTGTTGCTTGTTCCATCTGTATCATTGCTGTCGCTGGCGTACGTAAGCCTGCCAACAGCATCGTACTCAAAGATTTGGGTGCCATACGTGCCGTAGGTTTTGGTGAGGAGGCGGTTGACGGCATCGTAAGAATATATCACGTCCTGGCCGTTCTGGTCGGTTTTGGTGATCAATCGCGAACCACTATCATAGACATACGTGATATATTCTTCATCAGCATAGGTTTTTGTAATTAATCTTCCTGCGTTGTCAAAGTCATACGCCGTGGAATTCTCATTATCGTCCTTTATCCCTGTCATTCTCCCTATAGCATCATAATACCGCCATGTGTCTATGTTGAGACCGCCAGAGTCGTCAGTCTCTTTTGTAAGGCGGTTCACATCATCATACAGGTAGACCGTTACCTTTCCTTCCTGGTCCGTCTTTGTCCGGAGATTCCCCGCGTCGTCATATACAAACGACTGGGTTGGCGGTGTGCCCGGGTCGGCATACGAGATCGTAATCCTCCTGTCAAGGTCGTCATAGGTGTACCGGTTTGTCCAGTTTCCGTTATTATCCTGCACTTCTGTCAAGTTCCCTACCTTATCATAAAAATACGAAGTTGCAATATTCAGCTCACTGCCTGTTCCGTAATCGTCCGTGACTTTTGTCCTCCTGTAAAGACCGTCATACTGGTACCTGATTACTTTGCCCTCAGGGTCTACCATTTTCGTGATCCGTTTCATGGCGCATACGTCATAGGTGGTCGTCAGATTAAGATTACTGACACCGTGATCAACAATCTGCTTTGTAACCAGGTCTTTTGAGCAATATTCATACACGGTCACCACATCCTCAGCATCTGTCTGCGTCAGGACGTTACCGTTTGCATCATAGTCGTACGTTTTTGTTAGGGCAAGTCCTGTGGGATCCTGTATCATGGTGACTCTTCTGTTGACGTCGTCATAGATGTACGCCGTTTTGTTGCCGTTCGGGTCAGAAACCGTAAGCAGGTTCCCCGCGGGGTCGTAACTATACACGGTTGTAATATCCAGATGCGGAGAAGTTCCGGGATCCTGTATAATTTTAGTCATGCGCCCGGCTTTGTCAAACATATTTTCCGTGGAAGAAAGTCAGACAGGATCACAGGATCTACATGATAGTTTTTCAAAAAACGAACAAAAATCTACGAATAATTAATCCCTTGTAGCAAACAAATTATTTATATTTGACCCCGTGGAGTTATTATCGACAACTATAGTAGTATTCTTCATCCTCTTCATATATTTCCACGAAGCTACCTTCTTCTTTAATCCGAGAATAAGGAATAGATGATCTTTCAACTTCAGCGTATTTTCCATCTTTCGTTCTTTTTAAGAAAGAAAGAAGAATATTAATGTCTTTTATTTCTTTTTTCTCCTGTAAATTTTCCATGAGTGTTTCTCCTTTCATTTTAATATTTTTTTTCCAGATTGGTCTTCTATTTTATTTCTAATGGCAATTAAATCAATTTCAAAACCACATTCACATTTTAATGTTTCATTTTCTCCGATATTTATCAATCCCTTTTGTTTCAATTCTGTATCGATATTATCATTTAACTCAAATTTAGCATAACATTTATGTTTCCTACCACATTTTTGGCATTGCACATCTAAAATAACACAGCTTGCATCTTGAGGGTTAACTTTCTGAATATTAGTTTTTGCAATCTTTGATTTTACAGCATGTTTAAATACTTTTTCATCACTTGTTGCATAAATTTTATATGCAGTTCCTCCATCAAAAATCATTCTTATAACTGTCTGTATTCTATATACAATATCTGCCATCTTTGGATCGTCATCAATGCAATTTATTCTTAATTTGACATCGTCAACTAAATCATTTATCTTTATTGATCTACCATGACTTCTCCATTTATTATTTTTCGTTAATTCGTTAGCAATTTCAGCAGCTCGTTTTCCTTTCATTTCTTGAGTAACTTCTCTTCCTCTTGTTTCAGTTTTATCCCAATCCTTAAACTTATATTTTGGAAGCCATTCTGTTACTAAGTCAATAGCAAATTTCAATCCATGGTTTACTCTTTTTATTTCACCTGGAGATATTTGGGCAATCATTGTAGCATCCAATGGATTTAGGCTCCCATTTTCTTCTGCTTCAACATATTTCGATTCTATCCATTCCATATAGTCATAAGCGGAGATATATGAACGCCCAATTTTAATCTGAGCATCTATTGGGCCTAAGCTCCCTGTTTCAGTCATATATATTTCATCTGCCGATAAAACAAGAAGCGTGCCAGCACTTTTAGCCTCCCCAGAAACAACAAAAGAAACTGTTCCCTTAAAATGGTCTCTGATAAATTTAACAACTTCTTCTACTGCCTCGCCACTCCCTCCGGGAGTCTCTATATAAAAATCCAAATTATCACAATCTATCTCTCGAATAATATCAGCAATAGAATAATAATCAACCATACTAAAACTGACATCTGGGATCTGTTTAGAAATAGCTCCTGCATATACGAAAAGAAAAGTTTCTCTATTATTATTTTCTTTATTGTAATCGTTATATTGCTTAATCAGCCGTAACAATTCGGCTTCATAATCTTTAACTGACCATCTCTTATTAATATATTCAGTTAATAAACCCATGTTTTACGCTTACTCCATTATATTTATAAATCCATATATATTATATTAAAAGAACAGGTAAATTGCAAGGAAAAACCAATATTTTTTCAATATAGATGACAAAAATCGGAAGTCAAGGATTCCCAAGGCACGCAGATATCAAAGACATATGGAGAGAATACATGCCGGCACGTCTTTTTTCCCTCACTTTTTCAGGAGGATCATACCATGATACCGGCTGATGTGCTGCGGGCGTTACGCAACGACCTTCCCATACCCGTTACCATCCGATACCTGGGACGCGACGGGCCCTATGGGAAAATGAGCGAGGGATTTTTCAGGTTTGTCTGCCCCTATTGCAGTGAGATCAAAGCCACGGTAAATCCGAGGAATAATCTTGCCACTTCAGCTCCGCTGATCCCGGGAGGTTGGCCGGCTAACGAATTGTCCAAGAACAAATGGGCTTTTTAGCCTCTAAAAAAGAGCTTCTAAAGTCCTTGATCCCTTACACCCCTTCCTTTTCACAAAGTGCCTGACCACCTGCACCTACAGGAATTGGTGAAAAATCCGCCCTGAACGTAACAAAACATTTATTTTTCCGCATCTCTTAATAGCTTTGATCTTTTTTTTCTGATCTCGTCAAAATTGGCAAGCTCTTCTATTGAAAATATAACATTCTTATTTTTTTTCCACCATGCTTTGTAACTAAAATCTGTTTTGTCATGATCCACTATTTTCTGAATAAGTGTTTCGGCTTGCGACTGTTTCCTAACCGCCTGACTTGTATATATAAAAGCAGCCAGTGATTTTAAGGATGATTTATCTGGGATAAAACTTAATAGCTCTAAAACATTCCAAATACTACCAGGAAATTCATATAATTCAAACTGGCTTTCTGGAATCATTAAAGCATACTCAAGTATTCTAAGGTTAAGAGCTCGTAAAAATATTTCTCTATTGTTTATAACCTCCTCTTTTATTTTATCAGATACAGGCTCATCATAGGATCCTTTATTCATTCCAAATCTGTAAGAGTCATATGAAGCAATATATAGTGCTCTGCAAAATGGATATTTTATGTTTTTATTTCCAATATCTTCAAGCTTGAGCCTTGTATTCTTATCCAAGCTTTTTTCATACCTTTCAATTAATTCAAGTACTTCCCCCTTGTCTGTAGAATTTTGTTTTTTAAAAAAAGAACAGGAAATTGATAAAATTAAAGATAAAATTAATGTGATAGCTAACTTCGATTTCATTTAATACCTCTTATAACTACTGTTTATATTGTTCTTTAAAATCCATCATGTCACTATATTTCTTTTGCATTGGAAATAATTCTTTACTCCCAACTATGATATTGGTATTTTACAGCCCCTTTAGATCCTTCTTCTTCATAGTCGTGAGAAATTGATATAACTTTTGCCTTATCTGATACAACAGGATTTGCAGCATTCGTTATACACACAATGCCAAATGTTAAAAATTTAAAAGGTACTGGCTTGTGAGTATACCAGTTATCATGTTGTATCATATCTTCGGTTTCTCCTGTTCCATCCTTATTAATTGGCGATAGGTCTTGATTCCAATCCGGAATTCTTGGTATATAATGCCATTTACGTTCCTCATCACCAGGCTTCTTATAATGTCCAATATCAACTACTGCTTGCTGAAATTTGCATTCAGTATAATCATAGTCATCTGGTGCCCCACTAAGAATATAGTTATGTTGCTCTATTGTATGCCAAGTAACATTTTTTTCTTCATCTTTTTCTTTTTCAGTCTTCCACACGTTCTTAGCTAAGAAATTATATTTAATAGAGGTTGCTTTACAACAACCTTTTTTATTGCATGCTTCTTCCGCCCAATCCTCAAGAGCTTTTTTGGCTTTTTTTATTTTTGATTCTAGATCATCTTCTTCCTCCTCATCATTATCATCTTTTCCGAAAGGATCTGTTTTTATTACCACAAACCACCCCGCATACAAATTCATCCCGTCAACATAAGAGGCTGGATCCCTGGAAACAAATCTCCCCATCTCCCCACTCATCCACCGGTTCCGGAAATAGATGAGATCGGTATCATCGCTGTCGTCGTGATAGCGGCCGGTGAAGCCGTAGTGCTCATCAATGGAGCCGTCATCAGTAACGACCGTCCTTTTCCCGTAAGGATCGAAACGGTAGCGTTCCTCAATAGCCCCCAGATTATCAACCAGCGCATATACAGAATACCTGAAATCCTGAAGATAGTAATGCACATTTGACCCATCGTCGAACAGGATGAGTTCATCAATAAACATATTCCCATGCACATAATTGCGGTCAAGGGAACCATCCACATATTCCTCGATCACATGGGCGTCCGACCAGACAAATCTAGAAGAAATCCTAAATCCCAATATCTAAATCCTCCCGTGCAAGTAGTGATTACATGCAAGCAAAGCTTGTGATTTCATAATGCAATCCCACTTCACAGGACAAGTAAACAAATTCAAAATCCAAATGGCCTAAATTCAAAACAATAAAGAGAAAATTCATTTTAAGTTTAGAGTTTAGAGTTTCGTGCTTAGAATTTCCCGGCAAAGCAGGCCGGGCTGACAGGATCATCCCGATCTAATCAAAGTATCAATCGGGACTGTAAGCAGCTTTTAGCCTTGAGCTTGTCGAAAGGGATCAACAGGATATTATTGTAAAAGAACGAAAAACGAATAACGAATAACGGCTAACGAATTGTCCAAGAACAAATACCGTTTTACCCCGCAAAAAAGGGCTTCTAAAGTCCTTGATCCCTTACACCGTTACCACATGTGGCTCGTAACAAATATTTTTTTTGCTATTTATTTTGCTGATCTAGTTGCCCACCACGAATTTGGTGTTCCAGGATGAACCTGCAATATCCAGTATAATCCAATTTGAGTATTCTCAAGGGGACTAATAAATACTTTGTTTTCTTTTAAATAAGAGACTGTTAGTCCTTTTTCCTCGTGAAGAAAAGCAGTGATTTTTACAGCCTTAGTAAATACACGTTTGCGGAAATCCCATTTAGTATTTTTCTTTTTGTTTTTGTTCCAAATAGTTCTCTTCTCTATTTCGGGAGGTATAGTATTTTCTTCTTTATAATCACCTTGTGTTTTTTTGAAAACGGTTATTTGCCAGTCTCCATTTGATAAAAGCCGTACTTCCATTCTATCGCCTAATGCTTCCGGTGGCACACCATCAACTATCTCGGCAAAATCTGCTACCGGATACTCAGTTTCTATCACTTGCTCATTAGTAGTTCTATCAATATTGACATGGGAAACTTTACACATACACAAGAAAAGCACTAACAAAACAAAATATCTTTTTTCTCCCATCTTTATCTACCTTTAGAGTTGTTGAATATCAACGGATTACCAACCAGCATGCACATTCCACATTGTTTCAAAACATTCTTCACATTGCTTTTTCTCTTCTCCGCATAATTTGCTACATGCTTTACTTTTTTCTTCATCATAACAACGCTTTTCTACAGCTCTTGCCCTTGCTTCTGATGGCCCTTCCAGACCAGCTCTTTTATACGTAGCCTGATCTAATTTTCCTTTTGGAGCAGGCTTACAATAACAATCTGGCAAATGAGTTTGTTCATGCATAACAACACACTTTATATAACTCCAAGCTACGGTATTTCTAAATTTTGGTGGACAGTTGCTTCTTTCAATAACTTTAAAAGGATGGATAGCGATACAAGGATACTTAACACCATCCTTGCACACAACGCATCCCTCCCCACCACATACTCTCTCTTTATATGCTTGCTTGCATACTTCCACTTGTTCAGGAGTTAACTTCCCAGGCTTTATTTTTTTTTCAGGTTTTGGTTTTATTCCTTTTTTAGGTTTTTTAGAGGGATAGGCCTCATTATATTCCCCTGCCCAGACAAGTGGATAAGGAAAATCTTTCGGTAAATATATTCCCAAAGATATTTGATGATTGACAAAATACATGCCGTAAACGTTCATGCCGTCCATAAAATCAAATGAGTGTCTCGAAACAAACCTCCCCATCTCAGGACTGATCCATCTTTCTCTGAAATAGATCAGATCTGTGTCATCGGTATCATCGTGATACCGCCCGGTGAAGCCGTAATGTTCATCTATTGAACCGTCATCGGTTACGACCGTGCGCTTGCCGTAGGGATCGAAACGATAACGTTCCTCGATTGTGCCGGTATCATCCACCAGCGCATAGACCGTGTATCTGAAATCCTGGAGGTAGTAGTGGTAATCTCCGGAGCTGTCTTCGAACAGCACAAGTTCATCTATAAACTGATTTCCATGCACATAATTACGATCAAGGCTCCCATCCACATACTCCTCGATTACATGAGCATCCGCCCAGACAAATTCGATGGTTTCGTCGTTGCCGTCAATGTCTCCGTCATCATCTGAGTCGTATTCCTTGCGGACTCTTTGGTTATTGACATCATAGATGAAGATCGCCTCATCATCACTATCTACTATGATCTTAGTCAATCTATTCAGATCGTCCCACAAAAATTCCTTGACAACCGGCGTGCCTTCAGGATCGTCAGTCCACTTGGTGAGGTTGCCGTTTTTATCATACAGGAAATCGGCGTCGTTGTTTGTATCTATGGCGGTTACTTCGTTAACGGAGTTGTGAGTTCTTTCTTCCGTCGTGCCGTAATCCACAAAATAACAATAGACAGGATCATCCCGACACATTGCAAACACTGACCGGGACTGCAAGCAGGATTAACATGATATTATTGTTAAAGAACAAACACAGTTTTATCAATCACATTTGGGCTTCGAAAGTGCTCGACCATTTATAGCTTTTGTCAATTTCTTGATGCTAAATCGTAATCTATTTCGTTGCATAAGACTCCTGTTTTTCCTTTAGATTATATTTCTTTTTTAATTTCTTCTTGAATCTTTTACGGTCCTTCAAAAATTCTTTACTTATATTCTTTCTCATCTTTCTTTGAAATTCCACCGCATCAAAATCTTTATTCATTTGAAACCTCCCGAGGACTTCTTATTTCCAACATTGGAAAATTATTCTTTAAGTTTACTGCATTATATCCATGGATCTTATCCAAATTAACTATCTGCTTAAAATTCCAGCTTACAAGGATATCAGCTCTGTTAACAGTCGCAATGGCAATGTGCTGAGCATCTGCAATGTGACTTTTTGTGACTACTTTCTCCTTAATATATTTATCAGCCAATTTTTCAGCTTCTTCCGAAAACGATACATATGTAATTTGTTCTTCCGGAATTGATGCAAGAATGTCCTGCACATTTTCAGGGGCTGATTCCAATTCATACAAAGTAAGATCGGAAATCACAGCAAGATACCCCCCTCTCCTGATCTCGTCAACAAGCTTCTCAGACCATAAAGCGAATTCCTCGTCCAGGCATCCCCCAATAACAGATGTATCGGTATATATCTTTTGAATCATTCAATCCCCGCTTTATTTCTCAATATAGACTAAAATTGCATCTCTCTTTATACCAAATCAAGAAAAATACCCTATTATTACCGCGATTGTTCCTAATTGTTTCACGCCTATAATTATATCCTTTTCCCCCTTGATTCAAGGAATATTTTGATTAATATTTAATTCTCAGTTCTTAAGGAAAATGATATGAAAGTACCTGAAATCCGTATGCCTGAATCCTGGCTAGAAAAGGCTAAATCCAGCATTCTCAATACGATCTCTTTGGCTCATTATGCAATTATTTGCACCCGAAGCATTTGTGCGAACAGTCCGCTGGAGCATGTCAGGCTGAGGGGTAAATTAGAGAGGGCCCGGAATGAGATCAGTCTTTTAAAAGAGGAGATACGGATTAAAGATGCGCGATTCATGAGGATTAAGCCGCGCAACAGGCCCCATTACTCTCCACTGGAACGAATGGCAATACTTGAGCTCAAGGCAGCACGCGGATGGAATAACGCTCAGGCTGCAAAAGCATTCATGATCGATCCTGATACGATTTACTCTTGGTCAAAACGTATTGGTGAGAAGGGCAAACATGCTTTTATTCAGACACCGGAGCCTATCAACAAGTTTCCCCGGTTTGTCACGTATATCGTGCAGCGGCTGAAAGTGCTGTGTCCCACAATGGGAAAGCGTAAGTTGGCTGACTGCCTGTCCAGGGCAGGCCTTGCCCTTTCAGCTTCCACTGTACGGCGCTTCCTCAAACGGAAACCCGACCCCCCTTTGCCTCCTCCCGAAAACATTGAGAAAACAAAACAAATAAAATCAAAATATCCAAACCATATCTGGAATACCGACCTGACGGTCATTCCGACAAGTATGGGCTTCTGGGTACGGTGGTTTCCTTTCTCTCTGCCACTCCGGTGGCCCTTCTGTTATTGGGCCGGTGTTATTGTTGACCATTTTTCCCGAACTTGTATTGGATTTGCGTTGTTCAAGAAAAAGCCGTGTTCCAGGGAGATTCAGCGAATGCTGAAAAAGGCATTTGAAAATATCAGAGGAAAACCGAAACATTTAATATGTGATAGGGGCAAAGAGTTTGACTGCAAAAGCTTTCGGATATTTTGCAAAAAGCACAATATCGGCCTGCGCTACGGGGCAGTTCAAAAGCACGGCTCAATTTCTGTGGTGGAGAGATTTATTAAAACATTGAAGGATGAGTGTACCCGCAGAATCCTTGTTCCGCTTGATCTGGAGGAGATGAGGGATGAAGTTTCATCTTTCGTAGTATGGTATAACTGCTTCCGCCCGCACCAAGGGTTTAAAGGAAAATTCCCGATTGAACGGTATCTGCAAAAGTCGAAACGCAAAAGAAAGTACCGGGTCAAAGGATATGACCCCGAAACAGTCAAACTGTCTATATTGCGATTCAAAGATAAAAAGCATTTACCGATCATCAAGCTGCGCAAGGTCGGATAGGTTCTAAACGCTTCTGCAATATTGAAGGAAGAGTAGTGCGCAAACTATCAATCAATTGATAGCCGATCATCAACCTCCCACTATCAATTTTTTCAATTCTCAAAGAATATTTTCTGGATGTAAAAAATGAAACATCATTTTCAAAGAAAAATCGGCCGAGGAACCCATTAAAACAGTATGCCGTAATTCCGTGGACCGGCTCATCAATTCTCAAAGAATATTTTCTGGATGTAAAAAATGAAACATCATTTTTTAAGAAAAACCGGCCGAGGAATCCATCAAAACAGTATGCCGTAATTCCGTGGACCGGCTCACCCCGAGCAGTACTGCGTACTCTGCGGGGCCGTAGGCAGGATCTACGGGATTAGAGAAAAAAAGAAGAGAAGAGAATGTCGAACACCGATTAACGATTTTTGATTTGCAATTGATAAATTTTCAATGCTAAATTTACAATTTACAATGAATAGGGTTCAAGGTTCAGGGTTCAGTGCTTTCATGATGTATTGGTACAGGGAAGTGACTGTCTGTGCATGGTCTCCCTGGAAGTAGAATCCCTTCCCTTTGAAAACACCGGGTATACGGTTGACCACGCTCTTCTGATCGCGCAGGTAGTAGCTGTGCTGCGATTCGTCTCCTGCACTATTTTCTTCCTGAACCGGCCTCAGGTCGAAATCACCCGTGAATATGCCTTGAGGAGGAGCCCCTGTATTGGCAGCCATTGATACAGCTTTAAGCAGTACTTCCGGCCCTGTTACAGCAGAACCTATGTTAAGAAAAACGCCTCCCTCGGCGCATCTGCGTACCTCCTCCGCCAGAATGAGAAAATCCCTGCCTGATGTCCTGCCCTTGGCGCCGGGGTCGAAATTAGCGTGCTGATCTGTTATGTCCGTGCCGATCGAGGCATGCACTGTTGCAGGGCATCCGCTTCGCAAGGCCCGTGCAAAAATATTCACATCCCCGTACTGGAACCCGTCATACGGTTTTAAATACGTTCCTGTGTCCGAAAACCTGCTGAACACAGCGTCCAGAACCGTTTTCCTGAAGGGTTCATCTTCTATCAGCCTTCCCATGGATTCCCCGAACCCGTATCCCAGCCGGTCCCCTTCAGTGAGTGCCTGGTTTATATATACCCCGGTTTCAAAGGCCATACCGAACTCCCCGGCAGGCAGGGCCTCCACCACGTTCTCGGAGGAAGAGCCTGTAAGCGCCAGTTCGAAGGCATGTATGGCGGAAGCCCCGTTCGTTCCATACAGCGTGACAATACCGCGTTCCATACAATCAATGAAAATGGGAGCAAGGCCGTTCTTTATCGGGTGTGCCCCGGATATCAGTATGACCGGCTTCCCTTCCCGGGAACATTCAGCAATTCTGCAGGCAAGCTCTTCAAGTTCGTCCGATTCATATGCTACAGGGGAATCAAGCAGTTCTTCGCATACGGCGAAGCTGTTGACGTCCACTTTGCTTTTTCTCTGCGCGAGAGGATATGTGGATATTTTTGAATTATCGAAGAGGGTCATTTTTTATCCTAAAAAAAAGGAACCACGAAGGCACGAAGACACTAAGTTAGTTATAAGTTACAAGTTAAGAGTTACAAGTTGGCCGGCGGAGCCGGCAAATCACAATACCGCAATAACGCAAGTTCCAAGGTGGCCGGCGGAGCCGGCAGTCGAAAGTCGAAAGTCAAAAGTCAGAAGAAGTAAGTAGTTAAGAGTTAAGAGAAGAGAAAAAATATCGAACACCGATTAACGATTTTTGATTTAAGAAGTTAAGAGAACAGAAAAAGCAACCACGAAGGCACGAAGTTAGTTCAAGGTTCAAGGTTCAAGGTTCAAGGTTAAAAGAGCAAGAGAAGGAACCACGAAGGCACTAAGACACTAAGTTAGTTATAAGTTAAAAGTTAAGAGAAGAGAGCAAGAATAAGAAGA
>Ga0272442_10009347_pt1 | contig 12275 bp, 19 predicted proteins | sample SSMForm2O_FD_200262 | JGI IMG/M metagenome (GOLD analysis project Ga0272442, IMG submission 200262) | Marine sediment archaeal communities from Little Sippewissett salt marsh, Falmouth, MA, United States - SSM-Form-2O | ecosystem: Environmental > Aquatic > Marine > Wetlands > Sediment ... | reverse complement strand
TAGTTTCTACAATAATTGTGTTTTTTGCAGGCTTATTACTTTCTTTAGGAATTTATTTTATTATTGGCAGTTTCCCTTTTTTGTTCTTGCTTTTAGCTTTTATGGCTTGTATGTTTTTGTTTTATTATCTTTATACAATTCCTTCAAGACTAGCAAAGAAACATAGACTAAAAGCAGGAAGCCAGATGATTCCAGCTATTTTGTATGTTGTTGTTTATATGAAACACACAAGTAATTTAGAAAAAGCAATTCACTTTGCTTCACAACACTTACAAGAGCCACTTTCAACTGATTTTAAAAAAGTATTTTATAATGTTGAGATTGGAAAATTCTCAAATATAAAAGAGAGTTTAGATAATTATTTAGAAGATTGGAGAGATGATGCGATAGAATTTGTGGAAAGTTTTCATTTAATTGAATCAAGTTTATTTGAGCCAAGTGAGCCTAGAAGGATTGAGATTTTAGAAAGAGCTTTGCAAGTTGTTTTAGATGGTGTTTATGATAAAATGCTTAGATATTCTAGAGAGATTCGTTCTCCTCTAACAAATATTTATATGCTTGGAATTGTTTTACCTACTTTAATGCTAGCTTTGTTGCCTCTTGCTTCCACTTTATTAAAAGGATTGATAAAATGGCATCATATTGTAGTATTGTTTAATATTATAATTCCTTTTTTTGTATTTTATCTAACAAATAGCATAATGCAAAAACGTCCAGGAGGACATGGTGAGAGTGAGTTATTAGAGTTAAATCCGCTTTATCCTAATTTTAAAGATAAACGACACTATTTGAAAGCTGCTTTAATTTGTCTTCCTATTTTTTTAATTGGAATTTCTCCATTTATTTTTCTTGCATTTAATTTTGACGCAAGTTTTTCAGATATAGGGCTAGGATTTTTTCAAGGAGATTTAATTGGGTTTAATAAAACAACAGAAGGAATTAAAGGACCTTTTGGACTTTTATCTTTGTTTTTAAGTTTGCTAGTTCCAATTTCAATTGCTTTGTTTTTTAGTCTCTCTTTTAAAGGAAGGACTAAGAAAATAATTAATTATAGGGAAGATACTAAAAAACTTGAATCTGAATTTACTAATTCTTTATTTCAGTTAGGAAATAGGTTAGGGGACGGAAATCCTGCTGAGATTGCTTTTTCAAAAGTTGCCCAGACAGTTAAAGGACAACAGACTCAGAATTTTTTTAGAATTGTTAATTTGAATATTCAACAAAAAGGAATGTCTTTAGAAAATGCCATTTTCCATCCAAAAAGAGGGGCTGCTATTTACTATCCTTCATCTTTGGTTTCAACAAGTATGAGGATTTTAGTAGAGGCAATTAGAAAAGGATTAAAGGTTGCTGCTCGTGCATTGATGTCAATATCAGATTATATTAAAAATATCAGAAAAATTGAAGAGAGGCTGAAAGATTTGCTTGCAGAGGTTGTTTCAGATATGAGGGGAAATATGACTTTTCTTGCTCCTTTATTAGCAGGAATTGTTGTAGGTTTAGCAGGAATGATTACAACAATTTTATCTAAGTTAATTAATATAATGGAGTTTTCAGGAGATGCAAGTGTAGCTGGATTAGGAAATATCTCTACTTTATTAGATTTATTTAATATGAATTTAATGATTCCTCCTTATTTTTTACAAATAGCAATAGGAATTTATCTTATTGAAATTGTTTTTATCCTTACATCTGCTTTAGTTGTTGTAGATGCAGGAGAAGATAAACTTAAAAAAATAAGTGAGATAGGAAAAAATCTTAAAATAAGTATTTTAATTTACACTGCTGTTGCATTTTTAAGTATTTTAATACTTTCTTTATTGTCAAATTTTGCTTTATCAGGAATTTCATAAGATTTATTAATTGATTTTTTCTATATAATATATGAATAAAAGAGGAGAGATTTGGGATACTTTAAAACCATGGGTGATTGGAATTGCTGTTTTAGTTATTATTGCTGTTTTTGCCTATTTTTTAAAAGATAATCTAAAAGAGTATGCAGAGTATCTAAGAAATCTAATCTAAAATGACACAACTAACAACTTCAAATTTAATTAAGGCAGTAGTTGCAACTTTAATTATAATTGTTGTTTTAATTGCTTTGTATTTTGCTTTTAAAAATTATATTATTCCTTGGTTTAAAGGTATTAATATTTTTGGTGCAGATAAACTAATCTTATCTTTATTAAAATGAATAAAAAAGGATTTTTACTAGGGACTTTTAGTGTGAAAATAATAATTGCAATTCTCTGTATAATTGTTTTAATTGGAGGGATATTTTATATTTATGGAATATATGATGGGAAAAGAAAACTTGCACAAGCTGGAGAGAGTTTAGATGAAATAAAATCTTTTGTTGATGAAATGCAAGATGGTGAGACTAAAGTGTATATCTTAAGAATGCCTTATGAATGGTATCTTTATTCTGACTCTAATAAATTATATTGTTCTGAATATGGTAAAGGAGTGATTAAATCTATGAAAACTTATAAGGAATTTGATAGAGATTTAGAGGTTTCTTCGCCTTCTGGAGTGAATAACTTGGGTGGGTTAGTTAGCACAATTACTTTAGGTTATTTTGATTCTTATAAAAAATATTCAGAATCTTCTGTAATTCGTGTTTATAAAGATTTAAACACAGATGAGTTTCCTCTTGAAATTAAGATTACAAAAGAAAAAAACAAAATTAAATTTAGAGTTGATGAAATAACTCATGTAGGCATTACATTAGCATGAATAAAAAAGCAGGGATGAGTATATTAGTAAAAACCCTAATGTGGATTTTTTTTGCAGCAATACTTTTAGGAATAGTTTATATATTATATCAATTTATATCTTAAAATGGAAAAAAAAGGTGAATTAACTAGTAAGCAGATTATAACAATTGTAATTTTAATTATTAGTTTTGGAGTTATTATTCTTTTTTGGTTTTTTCTAAATCCTGGTGGGGAGATTTCAAAACAAGCTTGTTTAAATTCAATTACAATGAGAGGAGGAATTCCTTTAGATTTTTTTAAGGACATTGTTGTTGTGAAATGCAAAACACAAAAAGTTTGTATTACCTCAGGAGAGGCTTGCGAGGTTACAGGAAAAGAAGTCCTTGCTATTAAGGTTGAAAATGATGAGGATGTTAGTGAAATGATTTCAAAATTAGTAGAAGATTGTTGGACTATGACTGCAAAAGGAGAGAGTAAATATGGAGAGTATAAACATTGCGGAATGTGCAATCTTGTTTATTTTGGAAAAGATGTCCAAGATAGTTTTGGAGTTAAAAGCCCTAGTGGAAGAAGACAGATAAAGCTACAAAATAAAGCAGCAGATGATGTTTTGGTACATTATGAAGAGTCAGATGATAAATACTGGTTAGACGAGCCTATAGGTATTATTTCTTTTTTACAGGATAAATATGTTAAAGATGGAAAACATTCAATTGTTTCTGTTGCTCAATATGATTCTGATAGTATAAAAGATGTTGGATGTGAAGAGTGGGTTTTTTAAAATGAATAAAAAAGGAATAGAACTTTTAGGAGAAACCTCGATTTATATTATTTTTACACTTGCTTTTCTTGCTATTTTAATTTTATTTATTACTCTTCAAAGCTCTCCAAAAATGTTATTGCAACAGAAAACAGCTAAACAAGTTGCTTTATTAATTGATGCTTCAAGAGCTGGAACAGAGATTAAAATAGATATAGAAGAGTTTTTAGATAATGTAGAAAAAGGATTTAATAAAAAACCAATTAGAGTTGACAATGATTTAAATATTGTAACTGCGCAACTTTCTGATAATGATTTTTATAAGTATAGTTATTTTAATGATTTAAATATTGATTTAGAGATAAGTGGAGATTATCTTTATTTAAAAATAAATGAATAAAAAAGCAGGACAGAGAGTTTTAGTTTTTTATTGGATTTTAATAATGGTAATTATTGCTGTGGGAATTGTTTCAGCTGTTTGGAATGTTTTTGGAGCAAATATGGATATAAGGGAAGCAGAAGCAGGATTATTAAAAGAAAGACTTGTTGATTGCTTAGTTAAAGAAGGAAAATTACTAGATAGTTATGAAAAACTAGATTCTGGGAGTTTAGATAGCTTAAATCAGATTTGTAAGATCGATTTAAAAGATAATACAGGAAAGTATAAAGAAACAATACAGTATGGTATAATTATTGGTTTAAGAGATATAAACGATAATTATTATTCTGATAAAAGTTTTGGAGACTGGACTCTTGGAGTTACTTTTCAAGAAAAAGGCAAACACTTTCCTTCTTGGCATAGGCGTTCTGTTTTTGTTTTAGATAATGATAAAAAAGCTTTTCTTGAGATAGCTACTTTTGTAGATAAAAATGAAAAAAATACATAAAAAAGCAGTAGGAGAGACAATGACTTGGATAGTTGCAACTATAAGTATTTTATTTATTATGATTATCTTTTTATTTGCTTCTGGGGTTTTTAGATTTAAGTCAATTGGAGATGTTTTGAATTTGTTTAAAGGAAAAGATACAATTGGTTCTTTAAACTTTCCAGAACAACAACAGAGTGTTTTTGCTCTTTCTGAATATAAAGAAATAAAAGATGCGATTATTTCAGAAAATTATAATCAGGCAGAAAATTTAATAAATCCTATTTTAGAAAGAATAACAGAATATGGTTATCATGAAAGTAAGGGTGGATGGAATGTTCAGATTTTTAAAAATAATAAACAGGTTAAAAGAATAGAACCAATGAATATTCCCGGACATTATGATAAACAGAATTTTTTTACTAACTTAAAATCAAGTGATTTTTCAATAAGATTATTTCTTGAATCTAAGAGTGAAAATTATATGGATAAATTTAAAAATCATTATCCTCAACCAGTTCAGGCAGGAGGAACTTTACAATGAATAAAAAAGGAAATATTCCAATAACAGTTTTAGTAATTGGAACTTTCATAGTTTGTATAATTGCTTTGTTGGCTTTTAGCGCACATAAAAACAAAATTGAAAAAGATATATCTATTTTTAGATATATAGGCATTTTGAATGCAGCTCAAAATTCTTTAGAATTTTCTAATGTAAATAATACAGTTGAATTAAAAAAAATATATCCTTCTCTAGCTATTTCTAGAACTGATTTTGGAACTAGTTATTATGGAGTTATTAAAGATTTGGAAATTCAAGGAGACTATCTTGTATTTAAAAAAATGAAAAGAGTTTGGACAACTACTTTACTTATTCCTCATAAAACAGATTCAAAAGTTCCTGAAGTAGAAATCAAGGTCAAAAAAATAAAAACATTTAAAAAGAGAATTTGATTAATAATAATATGAATAAAAGAGGTCAAGGTTTGAGTACAAATGCGATTATACTGATAGTTATAGGAGTTATAATTCTTGTATTATTAATTGTTGGTTTTGTTATGGGATGGGATAAGATAATTCCATGGATAAATCCAAGTAATAATGTTGATGATGTTAAACAAGCTTGTGATATTGCTTGTTCTTCTGGCTCTTCTTATAAATATTGTAGTCAGAAAAGAGATTTAATAGCAGAAGGCGAGACAATCAAAGATGCAACATGTCATTGGTTATCTAAAAATAAACCTGCTTATGCAATTAGTAGTTGTTCTAATGCTGGATGTGTAAATTGGGAACCTTATAGTGAACAAGAACAAACAGAAGAAGTAGATGAAGCAACTTTAGAAAGTAAGTGTCAAAATCAAAATAAAGGAGATGTTATTTGGTATGTTAGGGTTAATAAAGAAGGCGATGAAAAGAAAACACTTATGACTTTTACTTGTCCTTAATTTTTAATTCTTAAGTTTTAAATAATCCTTTTTCTTATAATTTTTATGAAAATTGTTTCAAATAAAAATAAAAGAGGTATGGAATTACAGATATCTACTTTAATTTTAATTGCTCTTGGAATTATATTATTAATTGTTATTGTTTATCTTCTCACAGATGGTTTTAAGAAGTTTAAAAGAGGAATAGACGATGTTTCTGGCGCAGAGATTGATAATTTAAAAAGAATTTGTGATTTAAAGTGTAAGAGTGAGAGTGAGTATTCTTTTTGTTGTCAAGAAAGAGAGTTAGGAGATGAAATTGTAACTTGTCAGGATGAAAGATTAGATTTAGACTGTGAGATAGATTGTCAGGGGTGTGAAGATGTCTGATTATGCATTTAATGATAAAAGAAAAAAGAAAAAGCACAAGAAAAAAGATAAGAAAAAACATCCCTATAAAAAAGGTGGAAAATATAGAAGTATAAAGGTGAAAAATTAAATTATTCTGTTAATTTATGAAAATAATCGCTTGGTAGAACAAGATTGATTTTTTAGATTTTATTGATTTTTTATTAAATAAGAGATTAAACAAATTTATAAATTGTGAATTATTCTTGTTTTTATGGATTTGTTTTTAGTTATTCTTGCTTTGGTATGGTTAGTAGTTGCGAGTTTAGAGGATATTAAGAAAACAGAAATTTATAATTGGATTAGTTTTTCTTTAATTGTATTTGCTTTATTATATAGGGCAATTTTCTCAATTTTATTTAGTGAGCCTTTATTTTTCTTTTTTGGTTTTTTAGGATTATTAGTATTTTCTCTAGTTTCTCTCTTACTTTATTATGCAAGATTTTTTGCAGGAGGAGATATGAGATTGTTTATGGCTTTAGGAGCGATTATACCTTTTTCATTTAGTTTTATCAAAAATATTAGGCTAAGTTTATCTTTCTTTTTAATATTGTTTTTAGTTGCTTTTGTTTATAGTTTTGTTTATAGTTTTTTTATGATTAAAAAAGGATTTTTTTCTAGTGTTAAAGAGAATTATGTAAAAAACAGAGGATTGATTAATATTTCTTTAGTAGGTTGTTTGGGTTTTTTGATTTTAGGATTATTTTTTGAGGTTTTGTTCCTAGCTTTGTCTTTGCTACTTTTTATTTTCCCTGTTTTATTTTTATATACAAAAGCAGTTGAACACGGAATGTTTAAAGAGGTTAGAGGAAGAGATTTAATTGAGGGTGATTGGCTTGTTGAAGATGTTAAAATTAAAGGAAAGACTATTAAGGCAAATTGGGATGGTTTATCTAAGAAAGATATTAAACTCTTAAAAGGGAAGAAAGTTAAGATAAAAACAGGAATTCCTTTTGTGCCTGTTTTTTTAATATCTTTTATTTTATTTGTTATTGGATTAGTATATTATGCTCCTTTAGTTGAGTTTGGATTGTTTTAAGAATAAGCAGGATTTATTTTGTAATCTAAAAATCTTATTTTTCCTTTTTTTGTGACTACAAATTCTAAATATCCTTTTTCTAGTTGAGATCTTGCTATTTCATTTAAAGCTTTTAACATCAAATTTTGCATTTCTAATTTATTATGCCTTTTATTTTGGGTATTGAATCCTAGTGTTCTGAATTCAGAAGGAGAGGGATGATAGAATCTGCCTTGAAAAGGCTTTCCTTTTCCGTGTTCTAAACTTGATAAAGACATATTACCTACTTCTATTCTTGTTATTAAATCTAGAAAAACTATTCCAGATTTGCAAGTTGGCTCGTGTTCTGTTAGTAGTATTGTATAGTCTGGACTTTGTGTTGCTTGTTTTAGAAAACTTAAGCAGTCTTCATAGGTTTTTACTCCTATTTTATGTTTTCTATTTCCTTTTTTATTAGGAATTGCTCTTATAATAAACCCTTGATACTTTTCAAGAAAATCTAACAAATCTTGGTTTTGTCTTGTGAATTCTAAATATGGGCATGAGAAATCTGCAAAAATAGGAAGGCCTGTTGCTTTTAATCTCTCGTAATCTTCTAGTTTTTGAGTTTTTAATCTCCTTGCTAGAGTTTTATCTACTTTGTCTAATGCAGATATCCATTTAGACATATTTCCTATTTGTGGCATTTTTTTAGAATTAATTAGTTGTTTATAAACTAGTTAGTCAAGGTATTCTGACTGGAGCTTGAGGAAGTCCTAGTTTTTTTGTTTTTTTCTTTGTTGTTTTTTTCCTTGGTTTTCTTTGTTGTTTTTTTAGCTTATCTTGTAAAAGAATTAGATCTTTCTCAGATGCTTTTTCTGCTTTAAGTTTTCTTCCTTTATACATAGGAATAACATTTACAATTTCATGTCCGAGAATATTTCCAGATTCTATTTTAACTTCATCTGCTTTTAACTTGCTTTTTATTTTTTTAGCAATTTTATTTGCTAGAGAAAGAGAAGAAGAATAAAGTTTATTGTGTTTTTTTGAGATTACTATTGTGTGGCCTTTTGAGAGAGGATTGATTTCTAATATTGCTAGAGATTTAGCGTTTTCATCAATTATATATGCAGGTATTTTTCCTTTTAGAATTGAACAAAAAACACATTCTTGTTGTACTGGCTTTCCTTTTTCTGTTGTTTTATATTGGATATTATTTTGTTTTAAGAAATCTTCTAGCTGAGATTCTGACATTGATTTAATTGACTCTGCAATTTGTTCTTTATTTTGATTTGGAGATTTTTCAAGTTGTTTAAGAAGTTCTTTTTTAATTTGTTCTGCTTCTTTTTTATCCATGAAATATGAAAGAGCCAAATATTTTTAAATGTTGGTTTATTATCTTTTTTATGAATAAACTTTTAGTTTTTTTAGGGGTGATAGCTATTTTAGCTTCAGGTGTTTTTATTTTAAATTATTTTGAAATATCTATTCCTTATGTTTCAGAACTTCCAATTGAGATTTTAAACACTTCTCTATTTTTTGGAATTGTTATTGCAGCAATGGGTTTTATTAGATTTAATAAATTTATAGGGATTGCTTGTTTTATTGTTGGAGGTTTAAGTGTATTATCAGGATTTTCAATTATTCCATGGACAATAATTCCTGTTTTTATTTTGCCATGGCTTTTAGCAGCTTTAGGAGTTAGATTTTTACTTATTGGAATGCTTTCAGGAGAAAATGATGCTTAAATTAAAAGGAGGTAAAAATGAGTAAATTTGGAGCTTTTATATCTTTAGTTGGAGGTTTAGCGGTTTTAGCAGGTTTTTTAAGTAGTTATGTAGATGCAATAAAGTTTTTAGGAGATTATTTTTTAATTCCAATTGGCGGAGCTGTTGCAGTTATAGGAGCAGTTATAGCTATGAGAGGGCCTTAAGGTTATCCTACTGCCCTTCTATAGTCTAATATTTCTATATTAGAAACACCTTTAATAGATTTTACAGCTTGTTCTAGTTCATCTTGGCTTTTTTCTTCTGGCCATCCAATTGTAGCTACTAAGGCTTTTAACCCAAAAGCTATTTCTTGAGTTTCTGTTTTATTAAGAATAGCAGAAATTTCATCACATTTTTTAGTTAGATTAGAAGAGATTTCTTCTATATTTGTTTCTGTTCCTTCTGGAAGAATCTTAATTTGAATTATTGCAAGTGCCATGTTATATTCTGCTTTTTTGGCTTTATAAGTTTAATTGTTATTATAATAGATAATAATACTTTTAAAGAACCGGTATTTTATATCAAGATAAAAAGATGATAGATAGTTATGAAAGAATTTTAAATAGAATTGCAGAATCTGCTAGTATTGATAGAGAGGAAATTGAGAGGAGAGTTGAAGCTAAGAGAGCAAAGCTTTCTGGACTGATTTCTAGAGAGGGTGCTGCCCAGGTTATTGCAGCTGAGCTTGGCATAAATTTTGACAAACAAAAAGTTAAAATTAATGAGCTAGTTTCTGGTATGAAAAAAATTAGTTTAATTGGAAAAATAATTAAGTTAAATCCTGTTAGGGAGTTTAAGACAGAGAAAAGAGAGGGAAAGGTAGGAAGTATGACTCTTGCAGATGAAACTGGAAATATAAGGCTTGTTTTATGGGATACTAATCATATTTCTTTAATTGAAAAAAACGAAATAAAAGAAGGAGATGTTGTTGAAATAAATAATGCTGGTTTGAGAAATAATGAAATTCATCTAGGAAGTTTTTCAGATTTTAAAAAAAGTGATGAGATTTTACAAGATGTTAAAACTGATAAATTATTTAGAGAGAAAACAATTTTAGAAACAGGAAAAGGTGAAGAAATAAGGTTAAGAGGAACAATTGTTCAAATTTTTGAACCTAAGTTTTTTGAGGTTTGTCCTGAATGTGGGAAGAGAGTTACAGGAGAAGAGTGCGAGAAACACGGAAAAGTTATTCCTGTAAAAAGAGCTTTATTGAATTTTGTAATTGATGATGGAAGTGAAACACTAAGAACAGTTATGTTTTCAGATCAGATAGAGAAGATAATTCAACAAGAAGAGCTAGAAAACACAGAAAAATTTTTAGAAAAAAGAAATGAATTACTTGGAAAAGAGATGCATTTTTCAGGACAGGTAAGAGAGAATAAGTTTTTTAATAATTTAGAGATGTTTGTATATGATCTACAAGAAGTAGATATAGATAAATTGATTGAAGGATTAGAAAATAAATCTAATTAAGAGTAAGACTTAAATATCTATTTTTCTTAGATAAAATATGAAAAAAGAGGTATTTGGAATTATACTTGTTAGTTTTTTAAGTCTGATTTTTTTATTTAGTATTGTTTCTGCTACAAATGTTGCTAATTGTTCTGGCTTAACTCAGTCAACTGTTTATACTCTTACAGGACTTGCAACAAATACAACTGGAGGTTGTTTTAAGATTTTACAAGAAAACCTTACTTTAGATTGTCAAGGTAACTGGATTGTTTATGGTGGAGGAACTAATAATCAGTATGGAATAGATAATTCTGGAGGTTATCGAAATATTACAATTAAAAATTGCAGAATTAATCAAACATCAGGACAGACAAATGCAGCTGTTTATTTTAGTGGAGCAGAAAATGGAACTATTTTTAATAATAGTTTTGAGATTTCAGCGAATTATGGTGTTTTTTATGGTTCTGGTATTGCTGCAAATATAAGTTCAAATTATTTTACTTCTAGTTCTGATCATGCCGCTATATTTATGTCTAAAAGTTTACATAATTATATTAATTTTAATAATATTAATTTTTCAGCTGGACTGGGAGATGGATTTAAGTTTGATAATAATGTTAATTATACAAGAATAGAGGGAAATATAATTAATACTTCTAGTGGTAGGGGGATGATGATACAATCTAGATCTTATCATAATAAAATACTTTATAATAATGTTAGTTCAATAGCTAATTCTGCAATTGAGATAGATGGGGGTTATAATATGTCTGTAAAAGGAAATTTTGCTTATGCTTTTGCAGCTGATACTTATGGTATTGCTTTAATTAGTAGTACAAACACATCAGATGTAATTAATAATACAGTTACAACTTTTGGCTCAGGAGGTTATGGAATTAGTATAGAAAATAGTTTTGATAATATGATTAGAAATAATACAATAAATGCAACATCTAGTTATCCTGCCTTTGTTACTGGAAACAATATCCAGGAATTTAATAATACTCTTCTAAATAATATAGCAAATGGAAAATATATTTATTATTATTTTTTTAATGATTCTGATACTCTAGAAAATGTTGAGGCGAGCAATATTTTTGTTTTTTATTCTAATAATTTAACTTTTAGCGGAGTTAATATCACTGGAGGAGGTTTTTATAGTTATTATATGCAGAATTCTACAATTGATAGTTGTAATTTTTCAACTCCTGAATATGCTTTGAAGATGGAAGATTATAGTGATTATAATACTATTCAAAATAGTTTTTTTTCAGCAACAGGGAGTATGACTTATCCTGTTTATTTAGAAACCACACATAATAATACTTTAACTAATAATGAAATTTTATCTTCTGGAGATATTTCTGGAAATATTTACCTAAATTCAGGAGAAAATAATACTGTTATTCATAATTCACTTATTTCTTATGGTGCTACAGGCTATGCTTTTGCTTTTGAATCTGAAGGAAACTCAACTATTTTTAATAATACAATAAGAATTGAAGAGCCAACAGGATTTGCTATTATAAATGTTGGAGGTTCAGAATTTTCAGTTTATAATAATATAATTAATATTTCTGCAAATGGCTCTGGTTATGTTTATTTAGATGATCCTGTTAATTATTATAATATTTCAAAAACAGCTGGAACAAATATTATTGGGAGAAGTTATCTTGGAGGTAATTTTTGGACAAATACTTCTGGAACAGGTTATTCTGACACTTGTACTGATTCTGATGGAGATTATATTTGCGATTCTAGTTATAATTTTTCTGGAACCTATAATTTTGATTATCTTCCTTTAGCAGCTAGAACCACACTTACTACAACAACAGATACAGGGGGCGATACAACTGGGGCTTCTGGAAATGTTCCTGCGAGT
>Ga0272442_10009346_pt1 | contig 12276 bp, 9 predicted proteins | sample SSMForm2O_FD_200262 | JGI IMG/M metagenome (GOLD analysis project Ga0272442, IMG submission 200262) | Marine sediment archaeal communities from Little Sippewissett salt marsh, Falmouth, MA, United States - SSM-Form-2O | ecosystem: Environmental > Aquatic > Marine > Wetlands > Sediment ... | reverse complement strand
CAGTGTCCCCCCCGTCTGGAGAGCGGCAGGCTCTGCCGCATCCGCACCCCGTCCCGCCCCCCTGGAAATCGGCGGCCTGCCCAGCAGTGGCCGCTTGGCCTATTACACGGGGCCTCCGCCGCATCCGGCGTCTTCCGGCAAAAAAAACGCAGAGAAACAGAGAAAAACCCAATCCGGCCGCCCATTCGGACGTAATACAACCAAGGAAAAAACGGGATAAGTGCATTTTGAGCACATTTTTTATGTCACGAATGCCGACTTGCATACAATATGTTGATAGAGGGGCGTGAGATGTACCCCGTATCTATGGGTAGATGAGCGTTGTTAGCCTTGATACGGAGGCATTTGGCATGTTTTGTGCGTTCGGATGTGACCTGTAACGGGAGTGGGATGACAAAGGTTCCAGCAGTCACTTTAGCGCTTCTCGCAGCGGCATCTGTCGCCGTGGCGGCAACGGACACGTCTTCGCGCTACGACATAATTCTCAAGCGCCAGCCTTTCTGGAACCCTCCGCCGCCTCCGCAACGTCGCACGGTCGTGAGAAGCACGAAGCCCCCCGTACAGGCCAAATCGTTCGTGGATACAATGGGTATCAGGATGTGTGGGATCACCAAGAGGGACGACAAGATCCAGGTAGGTTTCGTAGCCAGGACCGGGCGCGGCCGGAACAGGACCCAGAAATCCTACTACCTTCACGTGGGCGAGACGGAGGGTGATTTCCAGGTCGTGAGCGCGGATTTCGAGGCGGAGACGGCCGTATTGCGCAATGGCACCGAGACGGCTACTATCAGTATGAGCGAAGCAACCTCGGCGGCATCGTCCGGTCCCGCCGTTGCCTCGCCTGCGGCGCGCGTGCCGACGGCTTCCCGAACCAGGACCGCTGCCAGGTCGGTACCCAGGCCGACATCTTACAGGGATATATTGAAGAAGCGGCAGGAAGAACGCGCCCGCCGCCTCAAGGAGGAGCAGGCGAGGGCCAAGGAGCGCGAGAAGAAGCTCAAGGGCGAGGAGCTCCAGAAGCATCTGCAGGAGTACAATCTGAAACTCATCCGGGCAAAGGGGGAGCTGGGGCCGCCGCTCCCGATCCCTCTGACCCCCGAGCAGGACGCGGAACTGGTTAAGGAGGGGGTGCTGCCACCGCGGGAATAGGCCCCGGGGATAGTAGTAGATAGCAGGGCCGCTTTCGTCCGCAAAAAAGGAAAAAAAAGCAATTTCGGTTGACGTCAGGAAACAAAAGGGCTATATTAAATCAAAGTTGAGATATGGCTCGCAACATCCGGAGGTAAGGTTATGAAACGTGTTCTAGTGACGGTTCTGGTTCTCGGAGTCATGGTGTCAGGCGCATTCGCTGCGTCCAACGAAGTGAACAGCGTTAACGTTGTGGGATTCAACAGAGTGTCTCTTGACAGCAACAACTGGATTCTGGTATCGGCTCCATTCATTCAAATGGGTACGAGCGGAATTCAGGATGTGTTTGCTGATCAGATGGTATCTGGTTCGTCGCAGGGCAATGCTGATAACGTTATTTTCTGGGATGGAGCGTCCCAGAGTTATATTATCAACTGGAAGCATGATGCGGGTTGGGTTGAAGGAGCCAAGTTGAGCACGCAAGAGGTGTTCGCGACACGTTGTTTCTGGGTGAAGTCCAACACATCTTCGAATCAGAATGTGACTATGGAAGGCGAAGTTATTTCGTCAGCTGTGGTCACGCAGACGCTGCATTCCGGATTCAGTATGGTTTGCTATCCATTCAACGCCTCCGCGTCAGTAACCAACACAGCGTTGGATGCTCTTGCTGTCGCTGGCAGCAGTCAAGGGAACGCGGACAATATCTACAAGTGGGATCCTGTCAATCAGCAATACGTTATCTACTGGAAACACGACATGGGCTGGGTCCAAGGTGCGAAGCTCGAGGATCCGACGTTTGACATGGGTGAGGGGTTCTGGTACGTTCGGCGAACGAATTCTGTTGACTGGGTCGAGACAATTCCATATACGCTCTAGGTAAGTTCTCGGCAGAAGGGAATTCAACATAACGGTGTTGATTAGAATTAGGGAAGGGAAAGCTGATGTTGAGTAAAGTGAGTTTTGTTGTTGGTGTAGCAGTGCTTTTTTCGGTTTCCTGTTTTGCCGCTCCAGTAGCGTTCACGTATCAGAACTACGACAATACGCCCGAGGATTATGTGACGGATCATTTGGGCTCAGTTCTGGTCAACAATACGACAGGAAACAACTCACCGTTCCTTCAATTGATCTGGGTTGGGGCGGATGGAGCTATCGATCCAGCGTGTAATACGGGGGATGGTACGACCGACGACGATCAGGTGTTTGACTACTATTTCTTCGAGGATTCTTTTTTTCTCTATGATGATGGACAGTTCACAGTTGCCACTACTCTGGATGATACCGACGCGCCGAAAAATTTCTACATCCGCGCTTGGGAAGATCCTGCGTCCAACTATGGGGCTGGTGAGGTCCCGACAGTTCTTGGCAGCTACTATGGCGACTCCTCGATCTATGCTTGGACGGGTGCCAATGGGCAGATCGTGGATGCCGGCTCATGGCAGACTACTGAGCAATCGATTCCCGAGCCTGGCACGCTGATGCTTCTGGCATGTGGCTTGCTGACGATCGGGGCATCACGGATGCGCAAGAAGAAGTAAGTTGGTCGACGACACAATGTGAACTTTGATGGCCCCGCCTTTCGGCGGGGCCATTTGCTCGAGGGAAACATGAGAACGATATTCCTGTTTGGCCTTCTGTTGCTCCCTGTCTTCTTCATTGCCTGCGCGGCGGACGCCGATGGCGAGTTGTCGGTTGCGGAGGTGGCAATACTCCTGGACGCGGACCTCCGGTCGCACAAGCAGGCGGTAGAGGAATCGCTTGCCGAGAATCTGCGGGTGAAGGTATCGGTCCAGGTCTACTCACGTAAGGATCTGGCTGCCGCACGCAATGCGGTCAGCTCATACTTGGCAAGCAAAGCTGTGCCCGTGGTCATCGTTGTGGGAGTCAAGGGCGTGGTCCCTGCGTTGGTCGATGGGTTGGATAAGGACAAACGACTCGTGCAGGTGGTACTCGAGGATATGGGCGTCTCTGAGGCCGGCCGAAAGAAGTGGGGCAGGGACAAGCTGGTGCTCTCGCGTCTGGTGAAGGCGTGTCTGGAGGGAGCCGCGCGCGGTATCGGCATGACGACCTGTCCAAACCCGTTCTGTGTTCTCAGGAAGCATGAGAAGATCGCCGCCCTCGATGCCAAGGGCCGCGGCCTCTGCCCCCCTTGCCGGGAAAAGGTCGGGCCGGCATTGAAGAAGATGGGGCTAAAGCGTCTGCCGGCCCCGCAGTTCAAGCCGGACCCAAAGGGTCAATAGTATAGTCACTCTTCGAGCGCGGCCGTGTCGGACGGAGTCAGATCACGCCACTGGCCCGGCGCGAGTTCAGGCGCCTGCAGGTTACAGATTGCGGTCCTGACGAGCCTGTGTACTCTCAGCGCAACCATGCTGCACATCTTCCTGATCTGACGGTTGCGGCCCTCCCTCAATTGGAATTCAAGAAGCGTCTGACCCGGGCCGGGGGCGGCAGCGATACGTCGAACCTTCGCGGGCCGGATCCGGTAGCCGTCTATCACCAGCCGGGAGCCAAGCCGGCGAAGGACGGCCGGGGTGACTGCGCCGCTCACCGTGACCTGATAGATCTTCCGAGTCTGGAACCGCGGATGGGTGTGGCGATTGACGAAGTCGCCGTCATTGGACATCAGCAGAAGACCTTCGCTCTCCTTGTCGAGCCGTCCCACAGGTACAAGCCGCTGGCGCACATCCGGGATAAGAGAATACACGGTCGGGCTTTTCTGACCGCGCGTACTGCAAACGTAGCCCCTCGGCTTGTAGAGCAGTATGGTGCGGCGCGGCTCCGCCTTGTGGTCCACGGGCTTGCCCTCGAAGGCTATGGTGTCATGGACCGGGTCAACGCGCATGCCGGGCTCGGCGACCGGCTCGCCATTCACGGTGACCTTGCCCCGCCGGATCAGCTCGGCCGACCCGCGCCTGGAGGCTATGCCGCGCTCCGAAAGGAATTTCTGGAGTCGTACCGTCTCGTGTTGCATTTGTGGAAGTATGTACGGGTGGCAGAGAAAAAGCAGCAAAAACCGCAGGATGAGTGAGTCGTGGGATTGCGGTGTTGTAAACCGTGGTCATTTTCGGTATAGCGTTCAGGAATCTGCTTGCCGACATGGATATACACGAGACAGAAGATGTCAGGAAGAAGAGCTGGGTCGATATTCTGCCCGGACCGCTCTTGGCGGCTGTCGCCCTGGGGGTCTACTGGCTGACCCTCAGCGATGGTGCTTTCCCGGGCCTTTCGGCCGGTCTCATTGCGGAAAGGATGGGTCTGGTCCCGGACCTGAAGGCGGGTAACCCGCTCTGGAGCATGCTGGGGTGGGTTGTTGCGCGTCTGCCGGTTGGAACTGCAAGCATGCGTTTCAACGCCTTCAGTATGCTCTGTGGCGCCGTCGCGGTATGGCTCATGTATCATGTGGTCTGTCGTGTGATATGGCTGGCCATACGGATCGATGAGACGAACGTGAGGCACTCCCGCGCTGCCTCGATATTGGCCGGCATCGGGGCGGCGCTGTTCCTCGCCTTCTGCAGACCTTTCTGGGCGGCGGCAAATCGCGCCAGTACGGGCACATTCCATGCGATGCTTCTGCTGGTGGTCACCGCCGTATATCTGGGCTATGTGGAGAGGCGTGGAAGGGGCAGGGCCATGTTCTTCGCGTTCTTGTACGGGCTTGGGGTTGTCGAATACGCGGCTTTCATTCCGCTTGCTCTATTGTTCGGCCTCCACCTGATCTATCTGCTCTGGCACGATGAGCAACTGGGAATGAGGAGAGTCCTGGGCCTGCTTCTGTGTGCCGGTTTGGGGCTGAGCATGTACTTCTTCGCCGCGTGGCATTTTGTTGGGTCGGAGGGATACGTGCTGCGAGAGTATGGCGGCTTCTGGCAGGTGCTATGGTATGGATGGCGCGACCAGTACTGGCAGATTACGCGGAGCCTTTCGAAATCGGGGTGGTTGCTGGTCGTAGTCGGGACCATTGTGCCATGGCTGACTGCCCTGACTGTCGGCCAAAGGGCGCTCAATGGCGAAAGAGACTGGAGCTACTACCTTCTTCACGTCGTCATGAGCGCGCTCGCCATATGTGTTCTCTTGAGCGTTGACTGGTGGGAGGATCTGTTCAAGGGACGTGATATTCCCATTGCGCCATATCTCCTTGCTGCCACGGCCTTCGGCTACCTCATCGCATACTGGCTGCTGCTGCCGTCTGTTTGGGTTGTTGCTGCCGGTGAGAAACCCCGTTCGCCGGTGTTGCGCTGGGTCGGGCTGGCCATTGCTTTGCCGGCGTTGGCTATTAGCGCTCTCATGCCGCGCCTGAATGCCGACGCAGTCGAGACGGATGGTTCCACCGTGGTCAATACGTACTCCAGGATGATCCTCGACAGCCTGGACGGGCGGAAGTGGCTGATCACCGAGGGCTTGTTCGACAACAACCTGCTTGTTGCTGCTGCGGAGAGGGGATGCACCGTCGAGCTGGTTGATCTTAGTTCCGGCAGGAACCCTGTGTATTTGCGCTATCTGCGGCCACGCCTCCCTACGGCCAGGCTGAGGAACCTGACACAGGTGGGGATGGTTCCCATGCTCAGGGAATGGCTCCGGAGCGTTCCCGGTACCGTGGATGACGTCGCCATCCTGCCGGCCCCCGATCTTTGGGTTGGTGCCGGATTCACGGCCGTTCCGTCCAAGACGGTGTTCCTTGGGGCGGAGAAGATCGAAGATGTTCCGCTGAAGGAGTTGCTGGCCGAACACACGGGGTTCTGGTCATTGTTCGATGCGCAGCTCACGGGGGAGGCGAAGAAGGCGAATTCCGCTTTCGAGATAGACAGCCATATGCGCAGGCATACCAGCATGATTGCCAACAACCTGGGGGTGTTGATGCAGGATGGGGGGATGACTAACGAGGCTTTCATGTGTTACCGGCAAGCCGAGGAGATTCATCCGGGGAACGTCAGTGCGTTGCTCAATCAGAAAGCCATGATCGATGCTGGATTCAACGCCGATCAGTCGGAGGCGGTCCTGGCCAGACTGAAGGGATTGCTCAAGAGCAGCGGTTCTCATCGGATCTGGATGCTGGCACGTTACCACGGTTATGTACGTACACCGGAGGCGTTTGCGGGGCTCGGATGGACGTGGGCGCGGTCGGGGATGCGCAGAATGGCGGGGATGCAGATCAGGCGCGCCATCAATCTCGCACCGCAGTCCAAGAAAGGACTGCTGAAGGGGATGCTCGCGGGGCTGCAGATTGAGGGCGAAAAGGAAGAGTCGGAAACGCTGTACTACGAAATTCTTGTAGAGAACCCGAAGGACGTGCATGCGCTCCTGGGAATCATGCGGATAGCGGCGAGCGTCGGCGATATTGCGAAAGCGGAAGACTACCTGGCGAAGGCGAAAGACGCCGGTGCGACACCGCTGCGGGTTGACCTGGAAGCTGCCGGGTTGGCACTGTTGGCCGGTAAGTTGGGAGACAGTGAGGGGCTCCTGCTGAGGGTGACCGAGAGCAAGCCGGATATAACGCGCGCGTGGGCTATGCTGGGAGTGGTTGCCACAAGGAAGAGCGACGAGAGACTATTCACGAAGTGCCTCGGGGAGGTGCGCCGGCTGGCCCCAGGAACGCCGGGCCCATGGCTCCTGCAGGCCGAGTGGTCGCTGTTTCACAGGGATTTCACAGGGGCGCGAGAAGCGCTACAGCGCGTGCTGCAAGTGGACGCCGGCAACCGCGGAGTACTCGAACAACTGCTTGATGTATGCCTGGTGGTTGGCCCCAAAGAACTGCTCGAGGAGGTCGCCAAGGCCCTTCTCGCCATGGACCAGCAGCATGCAGCCGCCAACTATGTCATGGGCTCCATACGCCTGTCTGAGGGCAGGAGCGAGTCCGCTGAGGACTTTCTGCGTGCGAGTCTGCAAGGCGCGCGTTCGCCGTATGCGTTAAACGACCTTGCATGGCTGCTGTTGTCCGATGGGAAGAACGAGGAAGGCGCGGCCCTCGCCCGTGAAGCGATCGGGCATGAAGAGGGCCGAAAGCGCCCTGAGATGTGGGATACTCTCGGCGTGGCGCTGATCAGGCTGGCGGACCTGGAGGGTGCCGAGAAGGCCCTGAAGCAGGCGCTTTCCATCAGCCAGGCAAATCCGGAGTTGTTTGTCAGCATGGCTGAGCTGGAGATGAAGAAGGGCAACAGGGAGAAGGCACGCGAGTTGGTCGGGGTTGTGTCTGAGAAGGATCACCTCCTGCCGCGTGAAACCCACCAGAGGCTGCTGGAACTCAAGCGTCAACTCTAACAACACCTTCCGGGGTCAGACGTCAAATGTCAAAACTAGCGCCAGGATGTCTTCACATATGGGTGGCGCTAGTTTTGACATTTGACGTCTGACCCCGGAGAGCGCCGATCACTAACGGATAAGGAGTAGTTTGATGGGGTTCACATACGAAGATGCAAAGGCGATCGCCGATACTAACGGTCAGGCACACATTCTCCGGTTCTGGGATGACCTTACAGACGAAGGAAAGGCCGGGCTGCTGGCACAGATCGAAGACATCGATTTCGAAATGATCGCGCGGATGCGCGACATGCTTGGCGACGCGGGGGACGCTGCGGACGTTGGTGAGTTCGGGCCGGCCGACGTGGTGCCGCTCTCCGAGGCGGACGACTCGGGGATGATCGAGGTCGGGGAGAAGGCTTTGGCCGCCGGTGAGATAGGCGTCCTGCTGGTCGCGGGAGGTCAGGGCTCGCGGCTGGGATTCGACGGACCCAAGGGATCCTACCCGATCGGACCGGTCAGCAACTGCCCGCTGTTCGCCATCCATTCCCGGAAGATCCTGGCACTGGAACAGAAATACTCTGCACGGATACCGTTCTATATTATGACCAGCCGCATGAACGATGCGGATACGCGCGGGTTCTTCGAAGAGAACAGTTACTTCGGGCTGGACCCGGATCGAGTCCTGTTCTTCAGCCAGGGCATGTGGCCGGCGCTGGACGGTGACGGCAAGGTCATCCTGGACGAACCCGGCCACGTCTTCATGAGCCCCGACGGTCACGGCGGCATTCTGGCAGCCCTTCGGGTGAAGGGGATGATCGACGACATGGAAAAGCGCGGGTTGAAGCACCTCTTCTACTACCAGGTTGACAACCCGCTGGTGGAGATAGCCGATCCCGCATTCATGGGCATGCACGCGGCGAGGAATGCCGATATCTCGGTCAAGGTCTGCGCCAAGCGGGACCCGCAGGAGGGCCTGGGCGTCGTGGTGGTCAGGAACGGGCGGAACGCTGTCGTGGAATACTCGGAACTGACCGACGAGCAGAAGAACGAACGTCTCCCCGACGGCGAGCTGCGTTTCAAGTTCGGCAGCGTCGCCATACATGTCTTCTCGTTCGCCTTCCTCAAGCGCGAGGCCGAGGCGCAGCTACCCCTGCACATAGCCCACAAGAAGGTTCCCTACTGTGACGACTCGGGAGAGACGATCAGGCCGGACGAACCCAACGCCTACAAGTTCGAGAAATTCATATTCGATGTCCTGCCGGACGCTGAGAAAGCGCTCAACGTGGAGTTCGCCCGCGAGGAGGAGTTTTCTCCGGTGAAGAACGCCGCCGGCGCGGATTCGCCGGAGACATCCAGGCGCGACATGATGCTCAAGTTCGCGCGCTGGTTCGAGGCGTGCGGCGTCGATGTCCCACGCGACCCCGACGGTATCCCGCTCCACAAGATCGAGATCGACCCCTGCTACGCCCTCAACGCCTCCGACCTGAAAGCGAAACTGCCGGAGGGAGTGGTGCTTGATGGGGATGTTTGGCTCTCTCCGGGGTCAGACGTCAAATGTCAAAACTAGCGCCAGGATCTCTTCGCATATGGGAGGCGCTAGTTTTGACATTTGACGTCTGACCCCGGAGGGCGGGGAACCTCAGCTATCGGCCCGTTTTGCGGTACGGTTTGGACTTTCAACTGTTGATGGCTGAACGTTGACCACGGGCTGCTTTGAGCCGCCCTCAATCGCCTTTGAGGCGATGTCCTGGACCTGCGAATAGGCTTTCTCTGTTTGGTTCGACAGCTTGGCTATCTGGGTTGCCTGTTCCTTTACGGTTGACTGTAATGAGTCGATGCGCGATTCCAACACGTTTCGCTGCCCTTCGAAGTCCTTTTCGAGCAGTTGCCGCTGGGTCAATGCGTCGGCCTGCAGGCGTTCGGTTGTCTGCTTGACGGCTTCAGCAACTGCCTGGTCGAGTTCCTTCTTGGCCGCCGCGACCTGGGTGCGCAGATCCTTTGTTTCGTTCTCCTGGGCGGCAACCTTCTGTTCCCGTTCAGTGAGGTCCTTCTCCATCTCCTCGCGCTTCAGGACGAGATCACGCTCCATTCTCGTCTTCTCGTATTCGAACTGCTCCTTGGCTAGCTGCTGTTCACGTTTGGAGGCGTAGCTGTATTCCTCGGCCTTTCGCTCCCGTTCCTGCTTGTCCTTGGCGTCGCGTTCCTTCAGGGCTGCTGCATGCGCTGTCTCTTCTTCTTTCCAGGCACTTCGTCGTTCCGCAATTTCCTGCTCAAGCTCGGCCTTCCGCGCCGCCATTTCCTCGTCAAATCCGTCCCTTCTCTCTTTCTGAGCCTGGAGAAGTGCGGAGAGCGATGATGCCGCTCTTTCGATTCCATAGATCTCGTGCAGTTCTTTCTCTCGCACGTCTACGGCTTTCTTCACCTGCTGGTAGCGGTCAACTTCGGTTTCGAGCTTGTCCGTGATTTCGTTCAGCATGGAGGTGATTGACGACTTCAAGGCAGCCACCTCTCTCGCGATGTCCTGGGCCGAGGCCGTATCGGCGACCTCGACGGCCAGGTTCTCTTTCTTCTCAACGGCTTGCTGTTCGGGTCTCAGCTCGGCCTCCCTTTTTGCCTCAAGCCGGTTCAAGAGCTCATTGTAGGCATTCAGCATCTCTTTCTTGGTGTTGGCCATGCTGATCTGTGACTCGGAGTCCTGCTTCGTTGATTTCTTCGCCGGCATTATTACCTCCCAATCCTCTATGGTGGTGTATTATTCAATCTTGCGTACTCTCTTCGGATTGCCGCTTTGTTGTCAAGACCGAACACACTCTCCGGGGTCAGACGTCAAATGTCAAAACTAGCGCCAGGATCTCTTCGCATATGGGAGGCGCTAGTTTTGACATTTGACGTCTGACCCCGGAGGGCGCGCTGCAGTTGCCTGGAGGCGGCGCTCAATGCGGTTCACCGTGGTTTTGAGTTCTTCATCATCCGCAAGCATGTGTTTGAGACGCTTGATCTGGGCGCTTACCGCCGCCCTTGAGTGGATGCCGAAGAGCTCGGCAACAGCGGTTTGCGTTAGTCCCCCGTACTTGCAGAGCATCTTGGCTGCGATGGGGCGCAGAACGTTGGATTGACGGTACTGTTTCAGTTCGGACTCCTCTACCTGCATTTCCTGGCATAAGACGCTGGTGATACATGTAGGTGTGAGCGGCGATGCGACTTTCCGGAACGTTGTCTCCTCTCTTTCCTCGTCTCCAGCTATGCAATTCTCCTGTTGCTCTTTGGCCCAGGCCCGGAAGGCCGGATCCCCGATGCCCCAGCGTCTATCGGCCATCACCGCCGCGAATTCATCGTCAGTTGCGGCGAGTCCGGCTTCCACGAAGTGCTGATACTCCTGCTGCCGTAGTGCTTTCTTCGCGCCGGTTTGCGCCAGCACGGGACCATAGTCCATGAAAGAAAGCGGCGCATCCTCGCCTATGTAACTCCTGTATGAACTCCAACGGTATGCTCGAAGTCGCTCTCGTCTGACGTTTAGCGGCAGCTTCTTTGTTTGCCTGGTGCATACGGGATTGAGGTGGACATAGCGTGTGAGTTTGAGCAGGTAGCGATCTCCTTGCACGAGAGTGGCACCGTATCTTCCCTGCACAAGATGTCCCACTCGATCATGGCGACGGTTGAAGTAGACCGTATACGCTGTTTCGAGTCCGTGCATGAACTTGTCGAGATTTGCCCGGGGAGTTTCGAGGACAAGATGCGCGTGGTTGACCATCAAAGAGAACAGGTAGAGTCGGATATCATGGGTCTCCACTCCGTCCGAAAGCCTGTCCAGGAAACGTTCCCTCTCGCGGTTCTCGGTGAAGATGGCCCGCCTTTCCACTCCACGCATTGTCACGTGGTAGATTGCGCCTGGGAACTGAACTCTGAGTTTACGAGCCATAGTCTTGCCCTCCGGGGTCAGACGTCAAATGTCAAAACTAGCATTGCATGGGCGAAGTTATCAAGGCGCTAGTTTTGACATTTGACGTCTGACCCCGGACTTCTTGCTGACTACGACGCGGAAGCCGATGGTGTCGTAGCGGGCGGAGGGGCGGTCGAAGCCGCGCGCGGTGAGAAGCAGGCTTTCTACCGGATCGAAGTCCCAGCTGCCGCCGCGACGGACCCTGTATTTCCTGTCGCTGCCGTACCAGTCGGCGCACCATTCCCAGACGTTTCCCGCGAGGCCGTGGATGTCCCACTCGTTGGCCCCGCTGTCCTTTACCGGGCAGGTTACGGCGTGACCGTCGGTGTAGTGCCGTATTCCCTGCCACTCGGGCAGGAATTCGCGTGCGGTGTTGTCAGAGAAGTTGCCGTACTTGGGCGGCCAGTCATTGCCCCATGGATACTTGCGTTCGGTTCCGCATGCCGCGAACGCCGTCCACTCGGCATCGGTAGGAAGCCTGAACAGGCAACGGGGCGGAAGCCGCCCCGAGTAGTTCTTGTTCAGCCATTGGCAGAATTCAACGGCGTCGTGCCAGCTCACGTAGACCACGGGCTGGTCGTCGCCGTCGAGCGAGAACTCCTCTCTGAACATGCTTCGGTGCTTGTACCTGAATCGCCTGAACTGTCCGTTGGTTATCTCATACTTACCCGCCCATAGCCCCATGCTGTCGATCCAGGCGAGCTCCAGGCTCTGCCCGCGGCCGATTGGGACGACGAGAGACTTGCCGAACTCCGCGCGGGGCAGCGCCTGCGAGGGGGGCGGAGGCGACTTGTCCTCCGGCTGCATCGCGATCCGGAACTGCTGCGTGAGGGCGCCCGTGCCCTCGAGACGCGAGGACGGCCGCCGAAAGTCCTCTTCGAGAACGCGCTTGAAGGCGAGCATGTGACCGGCCTCGCGCGCATCCCTCCGCACCGCCCAGTGCAGGGGCGTCAGCCCCCGCTCGGTCTCCGCGC
>Ga0272442_10009345_pt1 | contig 12276 bp, 12 predicted proteins | sample SSMForm2O_FD_200262 | JGI IMG/M metagenome (GOLD analysis project Ga0272442, IMG submission 200262) | Marine sediment archaeal communities from Little Sippewissett salt marsh, Falmouth, MA, United States - SSM-Form-2O | ecosystem: Environmental > Aquatic > Marine > Wetlands > Sediment ... | reverse complement strand
TGACGGGCGGAGTACATGCGACCGTTGCACAAATAATCAGGAGAAGAGAGATATATACAAAAACACGCACAGAACTCATCCTCAATTATTTTTAATTTATCATGAAAAAAATTAATACCCGATACAGAAAGCGCCATATTGATGCATATAAAGTATAAATTGCAAATATTATACCGTTGATATTCATCATTTTTATTCAACATTAGAAACCATTATCAAAATTTCGCACTTTCAATCATCCCGCCAATGAGATCTGTGATTTTATCAATCTGCTTTTCCATACAATATGATTTTAAACCGTTGATAATTTTAATTGATCCTGAAGGATCAACAAAATTCAGGGTACCGACCTGTATTGCAGTCGCCCCAGCTAAAAAAAATTCAACAGCATCTTTCCAGGTCATAATGCCGCCAATACCGATCACAGGAATACGAAGGGCCTGAACTGTATCATACACCTTCGCCAGGGCCACAGGTTTTACAGCGGGTCCCGATAGTCCGCCAACAATATTATGCAAAAGAGGTCGTTTCGTATCAATATCAATGCCCATCCCACGCAGTGTATTCATGCATGAGACTGCATCAGCACCACTTTCTTGTGCAGCAAGGGCCACTTCTGAAATATCTGTCACATTCGGAGTCAGCTTAATAATGATCGGCTTTTCTGTCTCCTGGCGGACAATTCGAACCAATTGTGCGATGATTTCAGGATCTGTCCCAAAAGCAATCCCTCCCTGATTGACATTGGGACAAGAAATATTAATTTCAATTCCGTCAATACGGGGATGCGCTTGAATTAAACGAACTATCTTTCCGTATTCTTCCAGGGTTTCTCCGGCCACATTGGCGATAACAGCCGTATCAATCTTCTTTAATTTCGGAAGTTTCTCCGCAAGATAAGCGTCCACACCAACATTTGATAATCCTATGGAGTTTAACATACCCGCCGGTGTCTCAGCGATTCGTGGCATCGGATTCCCTTCACGGGGTTTCAGCGTAATTGTCTTTGTGACAATCCCTCCCAACTGATCGATATTCAAATAATCATCATAGTCACGGCCATATCCAAATGTGCCTGAAGCCGTTAAAACAGGATTTTTCAATTTCAATGATCCAATTTTTACTGACAGATCAACCATTAAACTGGATCTCCCTTAAATTAAAAACCGGACCTTCTTTGCAAACCATTTGCAATCCTTTTTTCCGGTTCAATATTGCACATCCAAGACATACACCCACACCGCAGGCCATACGTTCCTCCAGAGACGCCTGCCATTGAAAATCACAAGACAAAATGATTTCTTGGACTTTTTTTATCATACATTCCGGTCCGCAGACGAATCCGCTGCATGCATGACCATCCTTATGCTTTGACAGATAAATTTCCAGTAAATCAGTGACAAATCCCGAATAGCCTTTGCTGGAATTCTCAGTGGCAATTTGAAGATCAATTCCCTGATCACGAAGTTCATTTTCCTGAAAAATTTCAACGCCTTCCCGAGCTCCCCACAGCAATGTAATTTTCTTATCAGATTTACGCAACTCATCCATAAGAAAAAAAACAGGAGCGCTTCCCATACCGCCTGCAACAATGACTGCATGATCGAAAGGAAACTGGATGTTAAATCCATTTCCCAACGGACCCATAATATCAACGGAATTTCCTGGAGGCATTTTGCTCATCAATTCTGTACCGCGGCCGATGACGCGATAAAGCAGCACAATTTCACCCTTATCAGAATCAATCCTGTGAATGCTGAATGGACGGCGCAGAAGAGGATCGATTCCAGAAGTAATACGGATATTAACAAATTGTCCGGGTCTGGCAGATCGTACAATCTCGCCTGCTTTTATCCGCATACGGTAAATATTGTCAGTAATCGGCTGCTGTTCAAGAATCTCGCATGTATGCGTCACTGAATATCCTTTAACAATTTGCTTATAAAGTAATCCTTGGTTGCTACTGAGCTCGGGAATCCATTTGCATCCGGCGATTTTGTCTTCGACGTTGAGCCATGACATCCAATCTTATTTTGATCTGATTTTCAAAAGCATTGTTTTCATTCTGTAATGCCGGCCGGGAAAGCGGTAAAGATGACGGGGAGCTTTCTTCATCGGATGCTTCCGCAATGAAAGCAAGTTGAGTGGTATCGGCTATCACCATTGTTGAATCGATTGTTTGAGGAGCCTTTACCAAATCAGACGGAACTGTTTCATCGACCGTCAGCGGACCATGATCAACCGCATCCATTTTATTCTGAATACGCATCACATAAGGAGAATCAGGAAATTTAGCCATCAGGCTGTCATAAATGATATAAGCCTGATGTAATGAATCAAGATAATTCTCATACACATATCCAATGGCATACATGGCCTTTGACTCATATAGGGTGTTTTGATATTGTTCCCGAATTTGGTTGTAAATATCCAGAGCTTTGCTTGGCATGTGATTGTCAAATAACATGGATTCCGCGCTTGCAAAGAAATGTGAAATACTGTCCGCTTTAGCCGAAATTTTATCATATCCCAGCATTTTTTGTGCAGTAATCCCATAGACAGTATTGCTGAATTCATCGGCGAGTGTTTGATAAATAAACTCGACCTGCTGTGGATTTTGATAATGATTTTTATACAGATATGCCATATTATAGAGCGCTCTGGGCGTATAACTGCTTTCCGGAAATTCTCTTACCAGGTAATCATACTGGTTAAATGCTGAATCCGGCGACTCAAAACGAAACAGATATAATTCAGCAAGTAAAAATAAATTTCTGTCCAGTTCTTCAACACGATAAGTGCTTAATTCAGGATTGTCCGCCAATTTTAATTCTTCCCGTTTTTTTATTAATGTCTGCAACCGCTCAAATTCAATTTCAAAATTCGAATAGCTGGGCATTTCTCCTTCCTCCACCCATTTGCGCCAATCCACAAGCAACTCTTTTTCAACACCCAGATTCAGATCATAATCACGCTGACGCTCCTCGATTGTTTTATTTTTTTCCTCGAATACTGAGTCAGCAAATGCTTCTCCACCCATTTTTTTTAGAAGCTGATAGCAGGCTGTATCTCCCGCTGTTGTATCCATCATCTCATAAGTCAGATCCAGCGCCAGCGTATCTTCTTCTAATTCTTCATTCTCAATCAGCAGCGCTTCACCGGTTTCTCCGCGTTTGCCCTGATCGACAATTTGGTTCAAAGCCTGAAGTCGCTGAATGTCTCTTGCAAATATCTCTGCAGTATCTGCATAAACCGACCTGCTGCTGGTTTCTTTCACTTTTAAATAATTAAGCAGTGCCTTTTCATAATCCCGGTAATCTTTTTCATAAATGTGACCCATGCGGTAAAACGCTTCAGCAGCCTCAAAGGATCTCTTATGTTCCTGTGTAATTTCATCATAGTAATCAATGGCAGTGCCCGGTTCACCTCCCCGGTAATAAGTATCGGCAATTTGTATTTTAATATCCGGTATATATTTTGAATTGTCTTCGTCCGCCAGAAGTGTTTGGAAATCTGACAAGGCCTGTTTCTTATGACCCAGTTTTTTATTCATTTGTGCAAAAAAGAACTGACCCTTAAAATCGAGTTCCGTTAAACGCGTATTTTTTGATACCTTCGCAAAAGCGTCTCTTGCTTCATCGTAACGCCCTAATGTATCCAATGAAGTTCCAAGATAAAAATATGCATTGGCCAGCTGATCTTCAACACCATATTTAATGGCCTTATGATAAGCATCGACAGCCTCAGTAAAATTGCTCTTTCTTTCGTAAAACTTACCCCGATAATAGTATGCCTGCCCCTGAATCCATTCAGGTACATTTCCGGTCACCAACTGATCAATGAATTGCTCGGCCTCTTTAAATTCATCAAGCGCAAAATGAGTGCGTGCCATCCATAACCTTGCTTCATTTGTTAACGGGCTTTCTGGATAATTGGTTAGCAATTCAAGAAATTTACGCCTGGCTTTAAAATATTCTTGTCGATAATAGTATGCTTTTCCCGCAAGTAATAAAGCGTCATCCACGTATTTACTATCCGGATACCGGACAATCAAAGTCAGCGAACGATCGATGGATTCCTGGTAATAATTATTTTCAGTGGATGAAGGCTTGCCCGTCAGATTTTTTTTGGTTTCAGTATACGCTTTTTTATAATACTGTTTGGCATTATAAAACGTATTAAAATAGGCACATCTGCTTACAAGCAAGAGCATTAAAACAAAAAGAAATACGTTTTTTTTCATAAACAACCTGTCTTTGATTGAGCATGCATAAAATACAACGTTTTCAAATTGTTGTCAAGAATATATAGTATACACTCTTAACCTGAAAAACGGTCGATTTGTTCCGTATATTTAATATGGATTCAATGGATATAAAAAGTAGGGCCATGCTTATATTAAAAATAAAAATTATCTTGATAAAATCGTTCATTAAAAAAGAATTTCAAATAATTCATTAAAAAAATTCAATTGGAATCACGCTCATCGATCCGATTCGAACATGACTGTAACTATAAAAATGATGGATCGAAGCACTATGATTTCCGTTTAAAACCAGACTCGAATCCCAGCAAATGCACCATGTAAATCTTCGTCTTTCCATCGCAAATATCGAAATCCAAGATCCCATTGAAAACGATGAATGATAATGCCCAGAATGGGTTTGAATTCCAGAAAAAGTAACCGATTCATCGATCCGGCTGTCGTCCAAAGATCCAGGCAAAACGGCAGTTTGGGAAATATCTGCCATCGCATCCCTGCATCAAAACCGGCATTATCTTCAAGCGTTCGAAGTCCAATATCCAGATCCCAAATCATCTGTTCACGAATCATCAGACTTTTCATCAATCCCAGACGAATGATCATCATCGTATCATCCGGCTTGTTGATAAGATCTTCTTTATACTGTGAAATATCTAAATGAAGACCGGCGATGTCATTAAGTCTGCCTCGAAATGAAAACAGAATGCCATATAAATCATGATCAATATACTGATAGGCAAATTGAATCTGTCCAAAACCCGGTTTTTGGCTTACAGACACATCCTCAACTGCGAGTCCGAATTCACCCTGGGCATATGGATAAGACATGAACCGCGTAGAATCCAGCGGAGGAGAGAACAGCAATAATTTGGTGAATTCCCATCCTGCTTTAAGAAAGAATTCGACCCAGAAACTGCCACAGGATCCGGAATCGTCGTCTTCTTCGTCTTCAAGCTGCTCGATTTTGTCTTTATTCTCTGAATCATCCTCACCCATAAACTGCTCAAGTTTGCCTTTTTTTTCTTCAGCATCCGACTTTTTCTTTCTGCGCTCCGAATCCTCCTGAGCCTGTAAAAAACATGACTGGACAAGAATTATCATGATGATTGCGATACAAGTTTTAAATCCGGAAAAAATTGTTTTCATGATCACTCTCCCTCAAAATCAGGATATCTCGTTTCAATTCTGAATTCAGGCGGATCTGTCATATGCCGTTTCACAGCACACAGATCCATGGCGCGACGAATACCGTTTCTGTATTTTTCCGGGAAGCCGCTTGGAAGTATCAGATCAAATGTCATTTGAATATAGCGTTTCATGTCCTGATCAAAATCACTGATCATTCTGAGAGACATTCCAGTCGTATCGATCTGCCGTGTTGTGCAAAATTCAGACGCATAAATTCCAACGCAGGTTGCAATAGACGCCAGAAACAGTTGAAATGGTTCCGGCGCAGATCCATCACCTCCGGCTTTCTCAGATTGATCTGTTTTGATTTCCATATCACCGATTCGCGCATTCACTTTTTTACCGCCGGGAAACCAGACATCAATAATCTTGCTCATTCATTCATCCTTGTCTACGAATTGATATCAAGCCGAATTCGATATTTTTGAACGAGATGGTGGGGATTATATGACAATTTTGCCTTGCGTAATCCTTCAACACCAAGATCCTGTTCACGGTTAATAAATAACGTGTTTTGCCATTCATGTTCAGCGAACTGTTGGTTGATGACCGCGAATGATCCTCTAATATCCGGATTTGCTTTTTCTACATGAATAATGGCCGTATCCGCACTCATCATTTCCCCCATGGAAAAAGCCTCTACAAAACCATTCGCCCGAATAAGCCCCCCATTTATATTTAAAATATCAAAATGGCAGAGGGCTTCATAAACCGCTTCATATTCAGCCCGCATAATTAAATTTTTTTCGCATTCACGCCAGTTGCACCATTTTTTTAGAACATGAATGCATTCACTCACCACATTTTTAGTAAGTGGTTCATAAATAAAATCAAATTCTTTTTTAAACCGATTGACATGATTTTTTTTATTATGAAATTTTCGACCTTTTAATCGGATTAAATCTTCAGTCTGATAAATATAATCATACTGATCCCGGACAGGTTCAATGGTGAGACCGGATTTACCCTCAAGCTCTCGCATATATTTTTCGTCTGCACGATCAATTCGGGGTTCGGGCTCATCCTTTTCATCACGCAGCCATTCCAGCATGGTTTTCGTAACAATATGCCTTCCAGTAGGACCGACAGGCTGAAGGAAATAATATCCCCATTGCATTGGATTGTAAAGAATCAACAGCCAATCCTCAAAAATGGTCCATTTTATCTGATAATATGCTCTCCAAATAAACATATTGGTATATGTATAATCAGAAGCTTCTGAAGGGAATGATTGAATATATTCATTAATCGTTCCGCGGTCTTCCAGTGTCAGTGATTTAAAGTCCGGAAATTTGGGCCGGTCAATCATTCAAACTCCTGCGACTTCTTTATAGAAGGTCCATAATGAATCGCGCAACGGATCGCTTCAACCATACTGGTCTCATTGGCTTTATTCTGTCCTGCAATATTGAATGCGGTACCATGATCAACAGATGTACGTAAAAATGGCAAGCCCATGGTTAAACTAACCGTCTTGTAAAAATTCAATGTTTTGGCAGCAATATGTCCCTGATCATGATAAAGTGAAAGCACACCGTCATAATTCCCTTCAAGCGCCAAATGAAAAACACTGTCACCCGGGATAGGACCGTTGACATTATGTCCCCTCATTTTTGCCTTTTCAATGGCCGGAATAATGATATTGCGCTCTTCCGTACCAAACAATCCGTCTTCACCTCCATGAGGATTCAATGCAGCAACAGCCAGCACGGGGTTGGTCAGTCCCAGTTGTTGAAGATATTGAAGGCAGCGTGGAATAGCAGTTAAAAGCATTTGATCTGTAATGGTATCTGCTACATCCCGAAGTGGAATGTGACGCGTTAAAAAAAATACACGCAATTGATCCACCATAAACAGGGTTGTTGCATCATCCGATTGGGTTAAAGTCTTAAACATGGCTGTATGATCGAGATATGGGCTGTCTCCCAACTGCAGTGATTCTTTCTGAAGAGGTGCAGTCGCAATCGCATCCAGCCATCCTTTTATTGCCCAATCAATCGCCAGGGACACATGATGAAGCACGGAACGACCGCAATCCGCGTTAATTTCACCCATGCGAACCGACTGTTCAATAATGCTTCCATTTACCAGATGCAGGTTATTGGATTGAAAACAAAAATCTTCAGGGCCATGAACTTCCAGTATATCCTCAGAAACACCTGTATGAAGAAATGCCTGGTCGATGACTGCACGATCTCCAAACACCACCAGTCGATGTCTGTTGTTCAGCTGATGTTTGATTAATGCATTGACCACAATTTCCGGTCCAATCCCGGCAGGATCTCCGACAGTGACACCGATGATTGGTTGGTTATTTTTACTTTTCATGAAAATGCCTGCTTAACTTAAAATTGATAACCAATATGAGTACTATATCCGCCCTTAAAGTTGATTTCATGCTTCATCAGGTTTGTTAATATTCCTAAAATTATCCATTGATAAAAGCGATATTAATAATAATGGATGACATTCAAACGATTTTGAATGCAATCCTGTTCCATATGAACAGGATTATTTGCGAGCTGGGATGAAAATTTCACATGACTCACTTGGAGCACTTTCGCTTCCGCTTTCGGGAAATAACCGGCCAATCCCCCGCACAGCGGTAATCTTGTATATGTATATCTTTCCGGAGCGAACCATGGTATCCTGATAACACGTTTTTGTACACATGTCATAAAACCGAATCTCAGGATTTAAAGAATCCGGACCCAAACCACGAAAAATTCGATAATAACTGGCCTCTTCAACGGGATTCCATCGAAGGGCAATGCATTCAGAATCGGTGGAAGCGGATAATCCCAAAGGGGTGTCAATTGCATCCGTAAAATGAACCCGGGCATAGATTCCACCAGGAGCTGCATAAAACAATCCCATTTGTCCTTTTTTTAATTTCACAATCGAAGGAAATGAAGCATTTTCGGGTAATTCCAGCTTACTTTCCTGCTCAAAGGTTCGACCGAAATCATAACTGCGCATCAAATCTGTTCCAGGCGGCCAAAGATCGTGATACCAGCAATAGACAGTACCTGATTCAGATTGAAGCAGTGAAGGTCGGGTTCCGTATATATTAACAGGGACAGGAGCGGTCCAATTGCGTCCCATTTCCTGAGAAACGATTTTAAACAGCTGTGCTTCCCCTTTCATTTCCAAAATCATCAAATGTGTTTGATCATTCAGTATAATCACAGAGAAATCCAGAATATTCATACCTGATGTATCGGGCAAAACAGGCATGAGTTTGGACCAGGATTCTCCTTCATTATCCGATGTAACGAATCCCGGTATTCCATGTTTTAATGAATCGATTTCTAAAATCGGCAGGGTCCATAATCCGCTTTCTGATTCAATCATTGTCTGAACCTTGCGCCATGATCGGCTTTCAGGTACCCGGATCATTCTCGGAATGGTAAATCGTTGACCATAATCATATGATTTTATATAGGCAGTTCCCAAGGAATTCCATTCATGATTATGAAGTATATGTCCGATTTCGAACTGAACCCATATCATGCCATTTTCCAATTGCGTAATTTTTGGAAATCGGCATAAATTGGCGGTTCTGGCAATCGTATCCGGCTGAGACCATGGTCCCTGAAGATGATCTGAACGAATGAGTAAAATGAGCCCTTCTCCATTCTCCGGATCTTCCTGTGAAGAAAAAACAATCAGCCATTTCCCCTGATTTGTCTGAAATAAATCAGGGGTTTGCACCTCAATACGACCGGAATAAAGTGTAAATATGCGAGATTCCCAGGGCCAGTGTCTTACTTTCTCGCAACCGGTCCAAAACAGAATCAGGGAGATTAAAATCAATATCCGGATTTTCATAATTGCCTCATCGATGAAAGAAATTGAGTTTTACATGTTAAAGGTTGACATACAAGTAAAATTTTCCTTGAAAATACTCGATAAAGGAAAAAATACTGCTTCAGTATGAAAAATACACCCATTAGGTTCGCGTATCTGTTTCAGCCATAAAAGAAATAATAAACAGAGCAAACATAAACAGCACCAATCCTACAAGTAATGCAGCGCCTAAAACTACACCCAGAAATGTAAAAATATCTTTTTTAACAGACAGACGGCGTGATTTAATTAAATCCAGAATCATGTAGTCATAAAGTAATTTTCCTGCAAAGATCACAAAGAGAACAATACCGATAAGAACACGCACCAGGCTGAACTGCCCATGTCGTATGGTCGCCATAGGCCAGAGCAGAAAAAGAACCAATCCCCATTTAAGAACTTCCAGAATTGTTTCTGCCCATATTCGAATTTGTTTCACTGAATGATGATTTTTCATGGTCATTACCGTTTTTATCACCAAAAAGCATCTTTGAAATGATGAATTTCATCATGATCCATTCTTTTAATCGCAATCACATCAAAGCGGCAATTCATACCTTCCAAACCATTTTTTAATAAATATGCTTGTGCAACTTTTGCTATTTGCGCTTGTTTTTTTTGATTGACCCAGGTTTCCGGATTTCCGAATTTATTAGTCGTCCCTGTTTTTACTTCCACAAAGACCAGAGTGGCTCCATCCTGCATGACAATATCGATTTCTCCCCGTATTGCACGATAGTTACGTGCCAGCACCTGGTATCCTTTCTTTTTCAAAAATGTCACGGCAAGGTCTTCGCCGGATTTCCCTATCTGACGTCTATATGTCGATTGTTCTCTCAAACATTCAACCTCTTTACATGAAAACTTCTTCTGTGAATGGGACAATGTCCGTACTGTTGAATGGCCTTTATATGGATGCGTGTGCCATATCCTTTGTGCTTGGCAAATCCGTATTGCGGGTATTGATCATGGTAACGGATCATCAGACGGTCACGCGTGACTTTCGCAACAATGGATGCGGCTGCTATACTGCAGCATTTCTGATCGCCTTTGATAATGGCGGACTTGGGAATAAAACAGTCCGGTAAATGGTTACCATCGACAAGCAAGTGGTCAGGAGTCACTGTTAAACACTTAACTGCCAGTTTCATGGCTTTAAGCGTCGCCTGCAGTATATTCATTTCATCAATTTCCTGTGCTTCAACTTGTCCGATTCCTATGGATAATGCGTTGCTTTGTATTTGATAATAAAGCATTTCCCTTTGCTTATGAGATAACTGTTTTGAATCCCTAATACCTCGGACTGCACATTTTTTTTGCAAAATTACAGCCGCAGCCACCACCGGACCTGCCAATGGCCCCCTTCCTGCTTCGTCAATACCGGCCACGTGCATAATGCCATGATTCCAAAGATTATGCTCATATTCCAAATTGTCGATATATTGCACTATTGCATTCATCAACTCACCTTAAATAGCCATTTCTGTGGGTTTCGCATGAACAGAATCGGCTATTTCCATCAGTAATTTGCGATTTTCATAAAGCGCGCATCCCAACGTTGGTTTCTTCAGCAATGTCTTATGTTCTCGAATATACAAAAACAACTCGGATTTTAAAATAGCTTTTAGTGATTTCTCTCGAATGTTATCTGTGGCAATATGGGCAAATGGACAGGGTTCGACAAATCCTTGTGTATTGATATGTAAAAATCCGCGTCCTGCAGCCATACAAACACCGCCATTGGCATACTCATCATCCGGCATGTGAATGATGATGATCTTCTTTTCTTTTTTCAATCGATTGACCTGCTCTCGAAACCAAATCTGTTCCTCGGGAGAAGGGACCAGAGAATAATCATCCTGGCCAAATGGAACATAATTGACGAAATAACCAATTCGACATCCCTGCGCGATCATTTCATCCCAAAAAGTGGTATGGCTGACACATTCAATGTTGTTCTTTGAAACCATGGTTGAAAAACCAAAAAAGGTGTGTGCAGCGTTTAACTTTTCCATGCTCGCCATCACTCTGGCGTGAACACCTTGCCCCCGTCTTTCATCTGTATGTTCACTGCAGCCTTCGACACTCAGCAAAGGCACAATATGCTTATGCCTGCAAATTTTTTCTGTCCACCGATCATCGTGAAATGAACCATTGGTAAACAGAAAAAAATTTAACCGGTTATGTTGAATCAATAAATCCATAAGTCCCTTTTTTAAGAGTGGCTCTCCTCCGGTAATCACAAAAAATGCAACACCTAATGATTCAGCCTGTTGAAAAAGATCGTCTATTTCATCAATACTCAGTTCATTATCCATCGGATAATTCCGGCTGTAGCAACCGACACAGTTCAAATCGCACTTCATGGTTGCCGACAAAATTAGCAGGGGTGGCACAAGGATATTCTCATTTTGAAAAAGTTGATAGCGACGTTGAACCGCTTTTTGAAAAATGGTGGATCGCTTTAACAATGGAAACAAACGAAATGGATTATTTCCGGCATATAACCGTACTGCTCGCACAATGCCTTTTGCCAGTCCCGGATCAAAAGGTTGATGCGCGTGTTTGATATTCAAATCCTTCAATCATCAATCCTTTCCTATTTATCATTGTATGGAATTTTATCAATTCTCATTGATTATAATGATACATGAATGTTTGATATGCTTCTTGGTTTCTTTTTAATGAATATTCGGCAAAACAGACTGCCGATAAGACCAATAATACCGCTACTGAGGAATACGTAATTGATACCGAAAAGATCCATCATCCATCCGGTTAATAGAGCGCCGAAAATACCGCCAACGCTCATACCCATATTAAATTGTCCCATCACAGTTCCCATGCCGTATTGGCGTCCCAGCGTTGTGGCCACAGCACCCGCAGCTGGAAAAGCGATCGCACTGCCGATGCCCATTACTGTCCCGAATAAAATAAAATGAACAAAATTTTGTGCAAGAGGTAAAAAAAGAATC
>Ga0272442_10009341_pt1 | contig 12280 bp, 9 predicted proteins | sample SSMForm2O_FD_200262 | JGI IMG/M metagenome (GOLD analysis project Ga0272442, IMG submission 200262) | Marine sediment archaeal communities from Little Sippewissett salt marsh, Falmouth, MA, United States - SSM-Form-2O | ecosystem: Environmental > Aquatic > Marine > Wetlands > Sediment ... | reverse complement strand
GTAGTCCTTGCGGAGCGTCCCTATCAGCCGGAGCAGGTCCTTCTTGAACTCTTTCTCGCTGTAGCCGCCGGGGGCGATGTCCTTGCGCTGCTCGAGCTTCCAGTCGTTCTGGCCGTAGCGGATGAGGGCGATGTCGATCTTCGGGTTGCGCGGTTTGATCTTCTGCTCGTAGCGCTTAGGGTTGTTGCCGCCGCTCAGCCCCTTGCCGCCGTCGAGGAACTGGCGGATGAACTCGCCCCCCTGCGCGACGTTGACGTTGTCGATCTTCTGGCCGCGGTAGTGCGCCTGCAGCTTCTTCTCGAGCAGCGCGTCCACGCGCTTGTCTCGCTTCAGGTACGAGCAGATGCAGGTGGAGTCGCCGAAGTGGGCGACGACGACCTTCTCTTCGGGCCGGGCGACGCCGGCAGCGAAGAGAACCATCCCCAGCGCGGACAGGACCGCTTTCCTCGTCATGAGCGTGACCCCCCCTCTCCTCCTTCCGCTGCATCCGGCGGCCGGGATTATAGCCGCAGGGCGGGGGGGCGTTCAACACTACGTCCCCCGGGCCCCCTCCCGCACTTGCAGCGACGCGCGAGCGGGCGCATAATCGGCGGCTCGGCATCCGACGGGGTCTCCCCGGGGGGGTATGACATGAGAAGGTGCGTCTGCATCATCGTCCTTCTGGCCGTTGCCGCGGGAGGCGCCGGCTGCGGCGGCCCGTCCTGGCTCCACACGCCGCCGATCTATGCCGAGGAGGGCATCTCGCTGGCGCTGGAGGTCAACGCCAAGCTCCCGGAGGGCCAGACGGCCTCCGGGCGCCTCATGTACCGCGTGCAGGGCTCGCCCGACTTCCAGGCCGTGGAGATGGCGGCGCGCGCGGGGGGCCGGATACTCTCGGGCATGGTGCCCGGCGAGCTCCTCGCCGCCGGCAAGACGGTCGACTACTACATGGACGTCGCCTCGGGGGAGGACTCGGCCGCTTTCAAGTCGGCGGGCGACCCGTACCGGGTCTCCATCCTCACCAGGGACCAGATGATCCGCCGGAGCGTCCGCGCGGGCGCGCGCTACGGGCCGTCGGGAGTGCCGGTCACCTTCTACTGCTCGTGCAGCCGCTACCGCGTCACCGCGGCGAAGGCCGTCTACACGGCCCCGCACATGACCCCCGACACCGAGCTCGACATGAGTCCCGCCCGGAAGGGCCTCACCGCCGTCGTACCCGGCATCCGCTGCTACGCCGGCGACTGGTCCTACTTCATAGAGGCGGTCGTCGACGGCAAGGCGTTCCTCTTCCCCGAGAAGGGACGGGCCGGCTTCGTGATGAAGGAGGGCCCCAACCCGCCGCCTCCGCCGCTCATGCCCATCCCCGACCGCCCGCGCGTGGTGCTCGCCTCCTTCAAGACCCCCATGGGGCTCATCACCAGCCGCGAGGCGGGGGAGATGGTCAACAGGAACGAGAGGCTCATGCGCAGGCTCGCATACGTCGTCTCGCTGGCGTGCAAGGTGGAGCTCGAGAAGAAGCTCGTCGCCTCCGGCCTCTACGAGGTCGCGCCGATGCCGCCGGTCGAGAAGGTCATCTCGCTGGGCAAGCTCTCCGACAGGGAGGACGCCACCATAAAGGGCGCGGCTCACGTCAGGGTCGCCATCGGCGGCACGCGGCTGATCTCGGGCAAGAACGTCGCCGAGATCACCGACGTGGCCGCTCAGACCGGGGCTCACCTCGTGCTGCTGGCCGAGCTGACCTGGCACGCGGAGGCTCTGCTCAAGGGGAAGCGCATGACGCTTCGCCCCTACTCCACACTGACGGTCAGCGCCTACGACCGTGACGGCGTCCGGCGCTTCAGTCAATCGGGGCGCGTCCGGTGCCCGCTGATCCCCGGGACGAGGCGCTACACCGTCGAGGAGGAGGGCGAAGAGCACACCTACGCGTCGATCTACCTCGGCCTGCACGATCCGGGCAGGACGGACAGGTCCACGGCGCTCCGCAGCCTGCAGATCGCAGCCGCCGCCTCGGCGATGCGGACGCCGGTGGTGCGCGCGCTCATGGACAAGCTTCGGGCGACCGGCGGCGGGTGGAAGGAGCCCGCCGCTCCGGCAGCCGCACCCGCCCCCGCGGGGAACTAGGGCGCTGCGGGGCAGGCAGATGGCAGCCAGGCTGACCAGACTCGACGCGGCCACGTGGGGCGCCTTCGCCATATTCGGCACCAGCGGCGTCGTCGTCGCGGTCTGCCTGCCGGAGATATCGCGCGATCTCTCGATCGGCCTCTCCGAGGGCGGCGGCCTCGAGACCGCGCGGACGTGCGTCTTCCCGGTCGTCCTCATCCTGGCGGGGCTGGGCGCGAGGCGGTGGGGGAAGAAGGGGCTCCTCGCGTCGGGGCAGTTCGTGCTGGCGGCGGGGCTGCTGGGGGCGAGCCTCGCCGGGAGCTACCTGGCGCTGGTCGTCTCTCTCATGCTCGTGGGTGCCGGCGCGGCCTTCAGCGAGGCGCTCGTCAACCCTCTGGTATTCGATCTCCACCCGGAGGACTCGGGCACACACCTGAACATGACGAACGCGTTCTACCCCATCGGCGTGATGGCGTCGGCCCTGCTCTTCGGGGAGCTGCTGACCTTGGGGTGCTCGTGGCGCTTCGTGTTCCGCCTCGCGGCCGGGGCCGCGGCGGCGGTGGGGGTCGCCTTCTGCATCTCGCGCTTCCCCCCGCCCGCGGAGGGCGCTCGCGCGACTCGCAGCGAGGCCGCGCGGATACTCCGCGCCCCGGCCTTCTGGCTCTTCGCGGCGGCGATATTCCTCGGCGCGGGCGCGGAGTCGGCCCTCACCTTCTGGAGCAGGAGCTACGTGGCCGCCGCGCTCGGCGACGCTCCGCGCGCGGGCGCCGTCGCCGTCGTCATCTTCGCGGGGGCGATGGCCGCGGGCCGCCTGCTGGCCGCGAGGCTCACCCGCTCTCTCGGCCTGAGGACCATCATGGTCGCGTCGGCGGTTCTGGGCCTGCTCGCCGGAGCGCTGCTCCCCTTCGCCGCGGGCCTCGCGAGCTTCTACGCGCTGGTCGCCGTCGCGGGCGTCGCCACGGCGTGCTTCTGGCCGACGATCCTCGCCGCGGCCGCCGGGCGCCTGAAGGCTGACCCGATCATCCTCTTCGTGCTGCTCGCCTGCTCCGGGATGACCGGCGTCGGCGTGACCCCGCTGGTGATGGGCGCCGTCGGCGACGCGGCGGGGCTGAGGGCAGCGCTGGCGGTCGTCCCGGGCCTCTTCGCGGCGCTGATGGTCGTGCTGGGCGTCGAGTGGCGGACGCGCGGGGGGAAGCCCTAGGCCCGGCGCCGGGGCGCTGCCTCGCGCTCATCGCTTCGGTACGGGCAGCGACGAGGTGTCCACCGCCTCGTAGTCTGTCTTCTTCAGCTTCCGGATGTCGCGCAGCCGCAGGCGCTTGTCCGAGACGGCGCAGATTGCCATCTCGTCGCCGTTGTCCGTCACGAAGAAGCCGTACTTCTTCAGCCCCAGAGCCATCGCCTTCGCGTGCTTGCTGAATCCCGAGATGTCGACGCCGGCCTTCAGCCGAAACCGCTGCCCCATCGCCGGCAGGTCCTTGCTCGTGCCGGTGGCCGTCCTGTGTGTGGCGGGGTAGATGTACTCGTTCCGGGTCAGCGGCACGCACGCGCGCATCGCGTGCTCGACCATGCCGCGCTCGCACTCGTCGTAGCGCACGAGGCACGGGAAGATGGGCATCCCGGCGGCGTCGGACGAGGTCAGCCCGACGCGCCTGAGCTTGTTCGACGAGATGTCGAAGATGCAGCCGAAGGCCTTCCAGCCCGTGGCGGTCCTGTAGGTGTGGTACATCTCGTAGATCTTCATGTTCCACGGGTCGATGACCGCAGCGTGGCGGTCGCCGGTGCCGGAGCGCTGATCCTCCCAGTTCTGCACGGGCATGTCGTCGGGGATCGGGTAGGGCTCCTTGTCGCACGAGGCCGGATACGGGTCGAATACCACCTCCACCTTCGGCTGGTTCGGCGGCACGATGCTGAAGCTGAAGCCCGTCGCGGCGCGGCCGGTCTGGCCGCGGGCGAGGTTGTTGCAGAGGGCGTCGGAGTTGGGCAGCACCGGCAGCTTCGAGATGTCGAGGTTCCAGTGGCTGTCCTTCGGGAATACCTGCAGCGACGAGAGAATCCGGTCGGCCTCGGGCGTGTTGCAGAGAACCGGCTTGTCGAACTTCGGCAGCTGCGGCAGCTCGCGGCCTTCATGATTGAGGCGCATCCGCGCGATCCGCTCGCGCTCCTTGCGGGCGGCCTCGGCTGCGGCCCGCCGAACTCGCGCCTTCTCGGCCGCGGCCTGGCGCTTCCGGGTGGCGGCGGCGGAGATCGCGTCGGTTATCACCTTCGCCTCGGCGGCGAGAGCGCCGTCGGCGGCGGTGGCCTTGTTGCACGCCTTCCGGGCCTCGTCAGTCAGGCCGCTGGCCGCCAAGTACCGGCCGATGGCCAGATGGTCGCGGCCCGTCTTCGCGTATGCGCCGGCGATCGAGGCCGTGCGCACGGGCCGCAGCTTCGACCACTTGATCGGCGCTTCCATGCCCGAGGCCCGGACGACGATGCCGTCGTCACCCGCGCGCAGGAGCTGCGCCCTGGCCGAGCGGCCGAAGAGGTCGACGGTGACCCGCTTCGGCCCGGACTTGGCGGAGCCGTCGATGATGACCTTCCTGACGGCAGCAGCCGTCGCCTCGGCCTCGTCGGCTGGGGCGAGAGAGCACGATAGAACTGTTGCGGCAGCGGCGACGATGGCCGCAGTGCGGAGCGGAGCGGGCATGGCGTCCTCCTCTGCATTATGCTAACCGGCGAGAGCGCGGGGGCTTGCAGGGGGGGCGGGCTTGCCCAAACTAACTCGGGCCTTCGTAGGGCACTGATGCCATCGGTAGTCCTGAGCATCGGGGCTTGACGCGAGGCGGCAGCCTGCTATGCTCATGCTGCATCTCAGCTCTGCCACCGCGCACGTTTGAAGGCACCAGCTTTGGCCCGGGGGACCATCGTAGGACCCCGGCGGAAGGGATCGGGCATGGTGTGCCGCTGCTTCGCCTCGGCTTGCTTCGTGATGATGGTGCTGACGCACGCGGGGCTGCCCGCCCTCGCTGAGGAAACAGCCGGCGCCGAACGTCAACAGATCACCGACGTCCTCGACCGCATCGAGAAGGGGAAGTGGGTCAGCCAGGACGATCTGGGAGCGCTCGTCAGGAACCACCCAAAGGCATTCATTGCAGTTGTTTGCGAGCAGCACCTGAAGGTCAAGACCCTCGAGAGAATGCGTGCCCACGCCAACGTGCTCTCCGAACATCCGGATGAGATGATCGGCCTCATCAGGAAGGCCATCGCGAGCAGAGACCCGAAGGTGATGGACAAGGCCCTGGGGCTGGTGAGTATCGCGCACATCGGGCGGTCGTGCGATGTCCTGATCGATGAGATCGTCCGCGTGATGGACACCGTGAAGGGGCCCGGGGGCGTGTGGCAGGCCGACATGTCTCTCGTCGAAATCGGGCGTTTTTATCCCGATAAGGTCGTGCCACACATGATGACCTTCATAAGACGTAAGGAGGTCCGGCGCCCCCGGGGCAAGCTGCCGACGGGGCTGGACGCCAGAGCCATACAGGTCATGGGTTTCCTGGGCGTTCCTTCGAAGGCCGCGGCCGACGAGATGATTGCGCTTGCCAAGAAGTACCCACTCATGGCGCAGGACGTTGCGTTCGCACTGGCTGGCTCGCCCTGGGATGGGCCTGAAGTGGTCGCGCTTCTGAAGAGGCTGGTAGACTCGACCGGCACGATCGCGCGGGGGCGGGCTTGGCTTGGCCTGGCCAGGCGCGTGCCGGAAGAGCGCTTGGGCCTTGACCTCGCGCTGAAGTACCTCGTTGAGGAGAAGGGGGGGCGGAACAGGCGCTACAACTCCCTCGACAACTACTCGGCGAAGCTGATCCTGACGCTCCCCCTGTCGGCGGAATGGGAGCAACGGGTCCTCGCGAGAGTGCGCCCGTTGTTGAAGCTCGACGAGCCCCACATCTGCGTCTTCGCTGCCACGGTGATCCTCAAGCTGCGACCTGACGACGCGGAGGCCGTCGCGGCCCTCGTGGAGATGATCCCCGACGGCCCGGATAAGGATACCGGCTTTTACCGGAACGCCCGCTATGCTGCCGAGGCGGCGGCGATGCTGGGGGCTGTGGGAGAACCCGCGCGGAGGGCTGTGCCGAAGCTCAAGAAGCTGGTCGAGGCGAAGAACGACTACCTGCCCATTGCAGCGAAGGTCGCCCTCTCCCAGCTGGCGCCAGAGGAGCATCCCTTCCCGACCGAGGAAGTCCGGAGGATGCTCCGGTCCGGCAAGTACACCCCCTCCTATGCGGTCCATCAGGTCGTGCAGAGGTGCCCGGAGCCGTTCGAGCGCTTGTGTGCTGAGATTGCGAAGGGGTTGGCCGGAGGCATCGCCATGCCCAACAGGTCCGTTCTGGCCATCGGGAAGCGGTCCCCCGCACTGATCGCTTTCCTAGACGAAGTCAGGAGGACGACCAAGGTCGGCTCGGCATATGCTTCGATGGCCGGGCTCAAGACGAAGCTCATGTCATTCCCTGAGGTGACGGACGAGCAGCTCGGTTTCGTGGCCGGCCCGGGCGAGCGCAAGTAGGTGGCGCAGGCCCACGCTACTTCGCAGGCGCCTCCACCGACACATGGGGGAGATCGAACTTCACGATCTCGTCTTTCACGCCTTTCCAGAAGTCAAACATCGCCTTTGCGGGTGTGTCACCCTTCTCCTCGAATGCAGTGCACCAGAACTTGTAAGTCGAGCCGGAGCTTCGCCAGCGGGGCCTCGCGGTAACGCCCCTAGCGTCGACGAAACGCAGGCCTTTGAAAGCCTTTGCCAAATCGAAGGACATGAAAAAGTAGGCCCGTTGCACCTCGCGTCCGCCCACGTAGTAGAGTTCACGTTCCCCCAGGCGTTCGTCCTTTATCTGATCTCCCTCCTTGAGGCCGCCGTAGCCGTCGACGATTAGCCGCCACTCGCTCGTCGCGTACCGCAGATGAAGTTGCCCCTTCACTTTTTTGAGCGCCGTGAAGGGCTTCCGGTAGGCGGAGAACCTGAGGGTGACGGAGAAGGCGTTCTTCGGCCCATTCGGCCCCATCAAGATGGCGGAGACCTTCTCCCCGTCCCTCGCGTCGTACTCGTCCGTCAGGTGCGCCAGCTTCTCTCCGGAATCGGTCTCGATGGGCCCGGCCTGCAGATTGGAGTACGACACGAGCTTCATGGTCTCCGGGCAGTCGAAGAGCAGGCTGATGTAGGAGTAGTCCGGCTCCTTCTTGCCGTCCGCGTCAGCGTCAGCGTGCGGAGCATACTGCCACACGTTGCGCAGAGATACTTTGACCTCTTGGCTTATTGGGGCGTTGTTCTCTGCACTGAAGAGCGGCGGAGAAAGCAGCGTGAACGCCAGCAGGGCCCGCACGCCATGTCTCATGTTCGACCCCCGTAGCCCGGTCGGCCCCGCATGCCGCCGCAACCCACGACGGACCCGTGGCGCCCGACCTGACGCCGTCATACTACCACCGAGCATCGGCACGCATCAAGTGTGTTAGCCTGACCCAGCGCACGGTTCTCCCCCCCCCTCCCCCCCGAATAGCCCGGGCGCATGGCCGTCTACGACCCCGGCGGGGTGACCAAGGCGATTGCCCTGCCGGGCTGGGCGATTTTTCGTCCGGGGCGGGCCGGGCGGTGTATAACAAGTTAGTGCACTAACTCGGGAGGAGCCATGACTATCAGCCGAATGCTGCCGCTATTCGCCATTCTGGCCATCCTGTGGGCCTGGGCGGCCGCCCCCGCCGCCGCCGACGCCGCCGTGGTGACGCCGCGCATCCACCACGTCGAGATGCTCGAGCCGCAGCCGTGGAAGTCGGACGACGCGGTCATCTGGTACGACCCGTGGGACGAGCCGTCAGATCAGTACTTCGAGCAGAAGGGCCCCCTCACCGACAAGGAGGCCTTCGGCGGCAAGGGGAAGTCGCTAGAGGTCTTCTACCCGAAGGGCAAGGGCGGCGGCGGCTCGGCGAACCGCAAGCTCGGCATCGGCGACTCGCCCGTCGGGAGGGGCAAGGCCGTCAAGAAGGGGAAGAAGTTCCAGGAGGTCTTCTGGCGGATGTACGTCAAGCACCAGCGCGGCTGGACCGGCGGCGGCCCGGCGAAGATGTCGCGCGTGACGATCTTCAACGCCTCGAACTGGTCGCAGGCGATGATCAGCCACGTCTGGGCCGGCGGGGGCGACCGGCTCTCGCTCGACCCCGTCCGCGCCGCGCGCGGGACGAGCTGCACCACCAGCAAGTACAACGACTGGGGCGGGCTGAAGTGGATATGCAACTCGCCGGCCTCGCAGTTCAGGCTCCACTCGACCGAGGAGTCGGGCCGCTGGGTCTGCGTCGAGGCGCAGGCGAAGCTCAACACCCCGGGCAAGTCCGACGGCTACAACGCCCTCTGGCTCGACGGCATCAAGCAGTGCGAGCGCAGGAAGCTCGACTTCCGCAGCTCCTACACCAAGTACGGCATCAACGCCGTGCTCATCGAGGCCTACTGGAACAAGGGCTCCCCCGTCGACCAGTACCGCTACTACGACGACCTGGTCGTCTCGACCAAGCCCATCGGCCCGGCGGTGACGCCGCTCAACCCCGTTCTCGTGAAGACCGCATACGAGGGCGACGGCAAACAGGCCGCCTGGGAGGTCGAGGTCGCCGTGCGCTCCGAGGCCGGCACCGTCACCATCGCCAAGGCCGAGGACTGCGGCAACAAGTGGAACCCAATCATCGGCGAGGACATCAAGGGCGACGTCGTCTGGAAGTCGAAGCCGGTCACGGGCGACGGAGTGAAGGTGACCGTCGGGGCCGCCACGGGCTCCTTCGGCGGCGAGCGCGCCGGCAAGTCGTGCCTCGAGCCGAAGAAGCTCCACTTCTGCCGCGTGCGGCAGAAGTCGGCGGACGGCACCTGGTCGGCGTGGTCCGGCTGGCACCAGGGCTTCGCGACGGGCGATCTGCCCGATGCCGGCGGGCCTGCGACCCCGGGCGCGAACGCTACGGGCGGCGCAGACGCAACCGGGGGAGGGGGCGGGGGCGGGGGCGATCCGCTCGCGGCCTTCGCCACGCGGCTCCGCATCCCGCGCGAGCTCGCCAGGTCGCACGACTACGAACCGGCGGCGAAGGGCGTGCAGTCGGCGCTCCGCGACGCCGGGGGCGACTCGAAGAAGGCGCTCATGAAGCTCCTCGAGGGCTACGAGGCGGGCGGGCGCCTGAAGGCCGAGATCGTGAAGTCCGGCGCCGCCAAGAACCCCCGCATCTACGTCGACTTCGCCGGCCGGCCGCAGCGCGCGCGCCTCGCCTCGGCGAGCGCGGCGGGCGTTCGGGCCAAGATCCGCGGCATGGAGGTCACCATCAAGTGGTCGAAGATCACCCCCGAGCGCTTCTACGGCATCGCGCGGAAGGTCTCCGACAACCACAAGGACCTCGCCGACTGGTGCGCCGCCGCCGGGCTCGCCGACCAGGCCGCCGCCGAGCGGCTGAGGGTCGCCCGGTAGCCGCCCCAACACCCTTGACATCCCCCGGCGCTCTCCGTACCCTCTCGGAAGCGAGAGCCCGAGAGGAGGACTGCCATGGGAGACGGACTGCGCCAGGACGGTGTCGCGCCGATGCCGGGGGCCCAGCCGCCGGCGAAGAAGAGCAGCGTCTCGCCCGTCGTCATAATCCTGGGCTGCGTCGGCTGCGGCTGCGTGCTCTTCTTCATCGTGCCGATCATCGCCGCCATCGCCATACCCAACCTGCTCGCCTCGCGCGTGTCTGCCAATGAGTTCTCGGCGATCGCCTCGCTGAAGACGTACTGCAGCGCGCAGAGCATCTTCCACCGCACCGACTACGACGGCGACGGGGCGCTCGAGTACTGCGGGCCGTCGAACCCCGAGGCGACCTCCTTCACCCACCTGAGCACGACCGTCGTCGACGGCGAGAGGCTTCACTTCATCGACGCCGCGATGGCCGCCGCGACCTCGCCCGAGACCCCGAAGGCAGGGTACTACTTCGTCGACATCGCCGCGGGCTCCGACGGCAAGGCCTACGACGCGACGCGACAGCACGGCCTCTGCGCGGTGCCCGCGGCCTACGGGGCGCTCGGGCGCAACACCTTCGTCGTCGACGATTCGGGCATAGTCTACCAGAAGGATACGGGCGGCAGGCCCGTGACCGAGTTCCCCGAGGTAGAGGGGATCGACTCAGGCTGGAGTGTGTGCGAGTAGGGCCCGAGGCAGCGACCCGGCGCGCCGTGCTCCGCGGGGCGAGCCCGCCGCAGGCGGGGAGCACGCGGGAGCTGCGCCGGGAGCGATACTGAAAGGGCGCACCCGATGACCGACGCCCCGGACGCCATGCAGCGCGGAGCCCAGCCGCCCGTCAAGAAGTCCGGCGGGTGCATGAGTCCCGGCTTCGCCTGCTTCACGTTCCTCGTGGGAGCGCTGCTGCTTGCGGCCATAGCCATCCCGAGCATGATCGGCCCCTCGCGCATCATCCCCAACGAGACAGCCGCCGTCGCGGCCCTCAGGACCTACGTCGCCGCCCAGGAGACCTTCATCGCCGGCGACCTCGACGGCGACGGCGTCAAGAGCGCCTGCGGCCCCGCCAACGCCAGGTTCCCCGACTACACGCACCTTCACAGCGCCGCCGGCCGCGACGGTGAGCCCCTCCGGCTCATCCCCGCCAACATGGCCGCAGCGAAGCTCGGAGCCGCGGGAGCGACTCCCCGCGCGGGCTACTGGTTCGCCGATATCGCCGCCGACTCCGACGGCCAACCGTACGACCCGAAGACGCGCTACGGCCTCTGCGCGGTGCCGGCCGAGTACGACGTGACCGGCAGGAAGACCTTCGTCGTCGACGACTCGGGCACGGTCTGGCAGAAGGACAACGGCGGCCAGCCCGTCGGCCAGTTCCCCGACGTCGACGACCCCGCGTCGGGGTGGGAGGCCTACGACTAGGGCAGTGGGCGCCCGCGCCTCATCCGCGTGACGTTACCGGGGCCTCGACAGGAAGGAGCACAACATGACAGCTTCTCAGGGCCCAAGCTGGCCGGGCGTTTACCGGGTTCTCATCGCGGCGAGCGCCTTGACCGCGACCCTTGCGGCCCGCGGTGAAAGCTCGACCGTTACCCTAGCGAAGCCCGAGACTAGAGCTGTCAAGGTGGATCACATCTTCGTTCCGCCTAGCATGAAGAAGGCAATCTACAAGGACATGGAGCGGCTCGGCTTCTCCGGGGGCGCTGTCGCATGCGTGCGCTCAGACTTGGCCTGCCCGCGGAGGCCCGCCCTAACCACCCAGAAACCGGGGGCTGACGGATCTGGGACGAACTTCCAGCATGTCACCTGTCCACGCATAACCTTTGGCGATGCGCCGGCCGTCCATCTCAGAGGTCTCGTGGGGCGCACCACAGTCACGGACCCCAAGCAGATCAGCAAGCGCGAGGGAGCCGTCGTCTATCTGCTCCGGAACGTCGCATGCGCCCGCCAGGGCGAGAGCTTCTCCTACTCCTTCGACCTGGTGGTCAAAGTGGCTGAGCACGGGGTCGCCGCGACGTACGTCCTGCCTGTCCGGGTGAAGGCGAAGCCGAAGGCATCTCCTCTCTGGGCTGACGGAGAGGCACGGTGGCTCGGCGTCTCGCGGATGGGCGGACCTGCCAGGTGACTTGGCGGCCGTAAGCTGGGCCTTGCCGCAGGCTGGGGCTTGCCCCAGCACCGCCGCCCGCGGGGGTCGGCGCTGACCGCACCCAACCCCCGAAGCCGGCCACCCCCTTTTCTCTCCAACATTATCGGACGTCGAGCAGGTGGTGGGGAGCTCGCCCCGGGTGGGTGGTGAGCGACGGCGGGGGGTGGATCGGGCGCGCTCCGCGGCGATTTGTGCACCAAGTGCAACAGCCCCGACACGCGAGTTCGGCGGCGCCGTAGTGGTATACTAGGCCCCGCGAAAATTAAACTTCGGCCGACGTAAACCCCCGTCACATAAGGACTTAGCTCGCCTGATATCCCCTGAGCGCAATGATCTTTCTTCGCTGCACGCCGAGTGTGGGGTGCGCAGGATGGCTGGATTCGGCCATTTGTGGCATTTCATGAAACCCACCTTCGAGTAAACCGGCGGTTCGAGTGCGAATTCCGGCTCTATCCGGCTCCGGGGAATAAAAACGGCATAGGGTGAGAGGGGAAGATTTTTCGGGGCCCTCGAAGCGAGGAGGCGGGCTAGAGAGTGTTACCCAAATGCCGCATTTACCAACTGCGCCTCCCCC